>Ga0207652_10000338_pt1 | contig 48779 bp, 44 predicted proteins | sample KBSC63BmetaG_FD_184334 | JGI IMG/M metagenome (GOLD analysis project Ga0207652, IMG submission 184334) | Corn rhizosphere microbial communities from Kellogg Biological Station, Michigan, USA - KBS C6-3B metaG (SPAdes) (version 2) | ecosystem: Host-associated > Plants > Roots > Rhizosphere ... | reverse complement strand
GCTCATGCGCGGATGGATTCGGGCGAGCATATCGGCAAGATCGTGCTGACGATGGAGGATTGATGAGCCTGAACCGCGCGGCGCTTTACGATCACGCCGAAGCCTATCTCGATGCCCTGGTGCAGCGCGACCCTTCGCGCCTTTCGTGGACCGGGGGTGCCGTTGTCACCGAGAACAACGTCCAGCTCGCGATCGGCGACGGGACCTGGGCCACGGTCGACGGCCGGCGCGGCTACGATCTCAAGATGGCCGACCCGGCGACCGGCCAAGTCGCCTGGTTTGGCGTCATCGAGGAGCACGGCCATCCGGCGATCATGGCGCTGCGGCTCAAGATCGAAGGCGATTCCATCGCCGAGGCCGAGACGATCGTCACCCGCAAGGTCGAGAACAGCCCGTTCCCGAGCATCGACACCTACATCGAACCGCGCCCGCTGATGCTGGCCGACGTGCCGCCCGAGCATCGCAGCTCGCGGGAAGCGATGATCACGCTCGCCAACGGCTATTTCGAGACGATCCAGCTCAACGACGGGACCATCCGCACTACCTTCACTGACGATTGCGAGCGGATCGAGAACGGGATGCAGACGACGCACAACGACAGCTTCCCGAACTACCCGATCGCCGCTTACGGCTGTCGCGAACAGTTCGAGCTCGGCCAGTACCGCTACGACGATCGCCTGCGCGCCCGGCGCTTTCCGCTGGTCGACGAGGAGAAGGGCCTGGTGCTCGCCGGCGGTTTCATCGACCATTGCGGCAAGCTGGTCGACTTCACCTGGACCGACGGCACGCCGGTGAAGAGCTTCTACCACTTCCCGCACTCGTACTGCCTGCTGGAGGCATTCAAGATCGTCGACGGCGAGCTCGCCGCGGTCGAGGCGGTGTTCATCGACGTGCCGTACCACATGCCGTCGCCGTGGCCCGGCGGGAGGGACAGCTGATGCGTTTCGGGATTTTCGATCATATCGACACCAACGGGATGCCCGTCGGCGAGCAGTACGCCCAGCGTCTGCGGCTGGTCGAACTCTATGAAAAGCTGGGCTTTTACTGCTACCACCTGACCGAGCACCACGCCACCGATCTCGGGATGGCATCCTCACCCTCCGTGTTCCTCGCCGCTGCCTCGCAGCACACCAGCACGATCAAGCTCGGCACCCTCGTCTATCTCCTGCCGCTGCATCACCCGGTCCGGCTGCTCGAGGAGATCGGCATGCTCGACCAGCTGACCGGCGGCCGCTTCCAGCTCGGCATCGGCCGCGGGGGCCAACCGGCCGAGCATTCGCGCTTCGGCCTGGCCGAAGAAGACCTCGCGCCGATGTTCGAGGAAGCGCTGGATCTGCTTTTGACTGGGCTCGCAGGTGATCTGCCCCCGCACCAAGGTGTGTACTACCATCTGCCCGAAGTGCCCTTGCGTATCCGGCCGGTGCAAAAGCCCTATCCGCCGTTGTGGTACGGCACCGCCTCCAGCCACCGCAACCAGTGGGCCGCCGAGCACGACGTCAACTTGCTGTGCCTCGTTCCAAACGCCCGCTCTCGCGAAGTGTTCGACGATTATCGCGAGAAGCTGGCGGCGCTCGGCAAGAGCGAGCCCAACATCGGCCTCGCCCGCCAGCTGATCGTCGCTCCGACGGACGCCGAGGCGGAAGCCATCGCCGAGCGGGCATGGCAACCGTTCGTCCGTTCGTTCAACTGGCTGGTCGAGCATCTCGGCCGCCCGGCATTCCCGATCGCGCAGACTTTTGCCGGCGCGGTCGACATGGGCCTGGCATTCGCCGGCTCGCCCGCGTCGGTGCGCGATTTCGTCGCCCGCGCGCGGGACGAGGCCGGTGCGAACTACCTCGCCCTGGAAGTGGCTTTCGGCGACATATCGGAAGCCGAAGCCGCGCAGACGGCGACCCTGTTTGCGAACGAGGTCATGCCGGCATTCGGGGATTGAGCAGGGTTCGGCCGATCCTCCACGAGCACCGGCACAGTTTCAGGATTCGGACCCGCCAGCCTCGCCGGGAGCGTCGTCGCGCGCCCAGGGCGAACGCCGATAGCCTGCTGACCCGGTACGCTCCCTGCCTTCCATCGCGTTGACCTTGTTCAAGGTCTTTTGATATTCGCCCGGCTGACTGACGATGGCGACCAGGTCGAGCATCATGTTAAGCTTGTTGGCGCTGTGCTCCGGCGAGCGGCCAGCATCGAGATCGGCCGCGAGATCAGCCACCGCCTCCTGGATAGTCTTCTCCACCTTGGATTCGGACAGGACGTAACGCCCCTGCTTGCCGGGAGGCGCGGGCATGTCCACCGGCGGGACGTCGATCGCGGCGTGCACGATCGTCTCGCCCGGCGACGCGCCGACCTCGAAGGTGAAGGCAATGCGCATGGTCTGCTTCGATTCGGCGTCCCCCGCGCTGTAGATCAGCTCGTGATCCGACGGCCGCGCGGTATTCACGTGGACGCTCGCCAGCCCGACGCGCTGCAGCCCGTCGTTGAACGTGCGCATTCCGCTGAAGGTCGAATAGACTTCGGGCATCGGACGGTGAACCGTCACGGCGAAATCGTTGGTCCCGGAAAAGTAATAGCCCCCGGCGAGCGTGGCCCCGGCCACGCCGAGCAATCCGGCAATCCGCATGGTCCTGCTCCCCCAATGAACAGACCACCGGACTATCCGAGGAATATTGAAAGAATAATTACTTGAGCGCCGCCTTCCGCTCGGCCCCGCCGGTATTGCAGGCGGTCTTGCCCGCGCCTTGCTCGCCGCTTGCTCAGGCCCGGCCAATGCCCTACAGCGTCGCCACGCGGCCGTCCCGAGAGGGGCGGCCCTTCTATTTCTGCCGGAGAAAAACCCGTGGCCCAGCCCACCCCTCTGATGCCGCACGCGACCGCTTCGTGGCTGGTCGACAACACCTCGCTCAGCTTCGAGCAGATCGCCGAGTTCTGCGGCCTGCACATCCTCGAAGTGCAGGCGATGGCCGACGATCTCGCCAGCTCGAAGTACACCGGGCGCGATCCGGTGCACTCGGGCGAGCTGACGCACGAGGAGATCGAGCGCGGCCAGGCCGATCCGAACTACGCGCTCAAGATGCAGCGCGCGCCGGTCGACGTCAGCCGCACCAAGGGCCCGCGTTACACGCCGGTGTCGAAGCGCCAGGACAAGCCGGACGGCATCGCCTGGATCATCCGCAACCACCCGGAGATCTCCGACGCGCAGATCGGCAAGCTGATCGGCACCACGCGCAACACGATCAACGCGATCCGCGAGCGCAGCCACTGGAACATCGCCAACATCCAGCCGAAGGACCCGGTCACGCTCGGCCTGTGCTCGCAACGCGAACTCGACGCGGCCGTCGCCCGCGCGGCGAAGAAGGCCGGCACCGACACTCCCGACGTCTCGCTCGAGGAAACCCGCGACGATCGCGCCCGCCTGATCGAGGAACTGCGCGCCGAACGCGAAAACGCCGCCAAGGTGGCCTCGGAAGCGGCCCAGGAAGCCGAAGCCGAAGCCTGGCTGGAAGCCAAGCGCGCGGCAGAGGCCAGCGGGGGCTGATTAGCCGGGCCGCTTGAGGCTTTAAATCCTGCGAAGCAGCAAGAAATATATTTCGCACCAAGACACTAAGACACCAAGCGTGAGCGCCAGCTTCACCCGCGGCGCGACGCCTTCGTGTCTTAGTGCGAGATAATTTTCCGCTGCGCGGGGGCCGAGAACGCCCTGGAGCTACCCCGCCAGCGTCAGCCGGGGTTCGCCGTCATCCTTGTTTTCCGGAGTAGCGGGGGCCGGCTTGGCCGCCGGCTTCGCCACGTCGTGGGCGAAACGGCCTTCGACTTGCGCGCCTTGCTCGATGGTCAGCGTGTCGTAGCGGACGTCGCCTTCGATGACGGCGCTCTTGAGTATGACCAGCTGACGCGCGGCGATCGTGCCCTTGACGGTGCCCGCGAGCCGCGCGGTTTCGGCCTCGATCGTGCCCTCGACGCGGCTCGATTCGCCCTGCACCAGCGACGAGCAGGAGATGTCGCCCTGGACGGTGCCGTCGACATGCAGATCGGCCGTCGCCGAGATGTCGCCCTTGATGACGACGTCGGCGCCGATCACCGAGAAAGTCGAGTTACTAGCCACGGGCCGGGGTGCTCCGGCTGGCGATCGCTCCTCGGGCCTTTTCGAGAACATCGGGCGCTTTCTCCAGGAAGGGGCGCGGGTTGACCACGCTGTTGTTGATGCGCACTTCGAAATGGAGGTGCGGGCCGGTCGAGCGGCCGGTGCTGCCGATCGCGCCGATCACGTCGCCCGCCCTGACTTGTTCGCCTGTCGTCGCCATCGTCTTCGACATGTGCGCGTAACGGGTGAGCAAACCGTTACCGTGGCTGATCTCGACCACATTGCCGTAGCCGCGGATCTCACCGACGAAGCTGACCCGGCCGGCGGCCGCGGCGTGGATCGGCGCGCCGAACGCGCCCTTGAAGTCGAGCCCGGGGTGGAACGCGCCGCCGCCGGTGAACGGATCGGCGCGATAGCCGAAGCCCGAGGTTATCAGGCCGCCGTCCGCCGGAATGACGTGGGGAACGCCCTGCAGCCCGTCTTCCAGAGCATCCATCCGCGCGAGACTGAGGCCGAGGCGCTCGAAGCGCGGATCGGTCGAGCCGTCGCGGCTCGTGGCGAGTTGCTCGAGCGGGCCGCCCTGGGCAGTACGCATCGAGGCGAGCACCGTCGCGGGATTGAGGCCGAGCTGGCGCAGCGCGGCTTCGTCGCGCTTGGCGCGGCGGTCGGCGTAGCGGGTCAGGTTCTCGACCAGGGCCAGCTGGCGCGCCTCGAGCCGGGCGAGGCCGGCGGCTTCGGGAATCTCGGCGCTGACCTTGTCGACGGTCTTCTGGGCTTCGCTGCTGCTGTTGGAGACCGTCTCGCCCGGCTTCACGTCGTCGGGCAGCATCGGCAGCATGTGCTCGATGAAGTCTTGACGTCGCTTCAGGTCGTCGGTCGCCTTGCCGATGTCGTGGCGATAGTCGGCCACGCGCTGTTCGGCGGTTTCGACTTTGGCTTCGCGGTAGAGCAGGCTGGCACGGTGGTACTGCATGAAGCCCATGACCGCCATCGAGCCGCCCCAGGCGAGCAGGACGGCGAGCGCGCCGCCGGCGGCGAGCATCTGCATCTTCGATGTGACGGTGACGAAGCGCACTTGCCCGCGCGACCGCATGAAGAACTCGCGGTCGGGAAACCAGCTTTGCACGCGCTCCCGCACCGCGGCGACGGTTATCATTATGCCTCTAGACCCCATGTCCCGTATTGGCTGGCGAGGGCGTAGCCCCGCAATTGTTAATGACAAAACCGGGGAGCCGGACTCAGGGGCGAGTCGGGTGTGAATCGGGATGAATCGTTTCGCCGGTGCGGGGAATCCCGAATTCGCCCGGGAACCGGCCCGAATCGGCGGCGATAACGAGGCGACTGACAGCCCCGTCCGGGGGTGCTAAGGGCGGCGCTATGTCGACCGCGCCCTTACCCGATACGGACACCGAAACGCTCGTCGCCGACCTCGCGCGCGCCGGGCGCCAAGCGCAACGCGCGCTCGCTCGGATGGACGGTCCGGCCAAAGCCACGGCCTTGCGTTCGGCGGCGGCGGCGCTGCGCCGCAACGGCGAGGGGATTCTCGCGGCCAATGCGCAGGACATCGCCGCCGGGGAAGCGCGGGGGCTATCGGGAGCGATGCTGGACCGCTTGCGGCTCGACGATGCCCGGTTGGAAGGCATCGCGGGGGCGGTCGAAGCGGTCGCGGCATTGCCCGACCCGGTCGGCGAGGTGATTTCGCACAGCACGGTGCCGAGCGGGCTGGACCTGTCGCGCGTGCGCATTCCGATCGGCCTTATCGGCATCATCTACGAGAGCCGCCCGAACGTCACCGCCGACGCCGCCGCGCTGTGCGTGCGCGCCGGCAACGCGGCGTTGCTGCGCGGCGGCAGCGAGGCGGTCCATTCGAACCGGGCTATCCATGCCGCTCTGGCCGAAGGGCTCGCCGACGCCGGCGTTCCGGCCGAAGCGGTGCAACTGATGCCGACGCAGGATCGCGAGGCGGTCGGGGCGATGCTGCGAGCCGCCGGGCTGATCGACATGATCGTGCCGCGCGGCGGCAAGAGCCTGGTCGAGCGGGTGCAGAACGACGCGCGCGTCCCGGTGCTCGCCCACCTCGACGGCATTTGCCATACTTACCTGCATTCGGCGGCCGATCCCGAGATGGCGGTCAAGGTCGCGCTCAACGCCAAGATGCGCCGCACGGGCATTTGCGGAGCGATGGAGACGCTGTTGCTCGACGCCAGCTTCCCCGCCGGCCATGACGTCGTGGCTGCGCTGATCGACGCCGGCTGCGAGCTGCGCGGCGATGCGCGCGCCCAGGCGATCGACCCGCGCATCAAGCCTGCCAGCGCCAACGACTGGGACTGCGAGTATCTCGATGCGATCCTCTCGGTCGCGGTGGTCGACGGGCTCGACGCCGCGCTCGACCACGTTGCGCGCCATTCGTCCGGCCACACCGACGCGATCGTCACCGGCGACACCGCGGCGGCGGAGCGTTTCCTGGCGGAAGTCGACAGCGCGATCGTCATGGTCAACGCCAGCACCCAGTTTGCCGACGGGGGCGAGTTCGGCCTCGGCGCCGAGATCGGCATCGCCACCGGCCGCCTGCACGCCCGCGGCCCGGTCGCGCTGGAAGGGCTGACGACCTACAAATGGGTCGTGCGCGGGACCGGGCAAACGCGGCCTTGATCACCGTTTCGAGCAAGTGATCCCCCTCCCCGGCGGGGAGGGGTTAGGGGTGGGGGAGCGCGGCGCCAGCCGCGCGTCACGCCGGCGTCAAGCACCCCCACCCAACCCTCCCCCTCAAGGGGGAGGGCTATTGCGGCGCGGGAATAGGCGCTAGTGCGCGCGGACGAACAAGGAGCCCCCCATGCGCTACAACCGTTTCGGCAATACCGGTCTGATCGTCTCCGAGTTGTGCCTCGGCGCGATGACTTTCGGCGACCGTTCGGGCGGCCGTTGGGCCAACATCCATGGCCTGACGCAGGACGATTCCACCGCGCTGGTCAAGCAGGCGGTCGACGCCGGCATCAACATGATCGACACCGCCAACGTCTACACCACCGGCCAGTCCGAAGAGTTCGTCGGCGGCGCGCTCAAGGCGCTGGGCATCAAGCGTTCCGACATCGTCATCGCCACTAAGGCGATGGGCGCGATGGGCGAAGGCAAGAACGATTCCGGCGTGGGCCGCAAGCACTTGCTCGACCAGATCGATGCCAGCCTCGGCCGCCTCGGGCTCGACCACGTCGATCTCTACCAGATTCACGGCTGGGACCCGGTCACGCCGATGGAGGAAGCGCTCGAGGCGCTGAACGATATCGTCCGCTCGGGCCGTGCGCGCTACATCGGGGTAAGCAACTGGGCGGCGTGGCAGATCGTCAAGGCCCTTGGCATTTCCGAGCGGCGCGGGTTCGCCAGGTTCGTCTCCGACCAGGCCTATTACACGGTCGCCGGACGCGAGCTGGAGCGCGAGCTCGCCCCGATGCTGATGAGCGAAGGGCTCGGGCTGATGGTGTGGTCGCCGCTCGCCGGGGGGCTGCTCAGCGGCAAGTACGATTTCACCGCCGAAGGCGCGAAAGGCGAAGGCCGCCGGGCGAACTTCGATTTCCCGCCGGTCGACCTGAAGCGCGCGGCCCCGCTGGTCGCGGCGATGAAGGACATGGCCGACAAGCGCGGCGTCTCGGTGGCGCAGATCGCGCTTGCCTGGCTGCTGTACCAGCCGGTGGTCTCGACGGTGATCGTCGGCGCCAAGCGGGCGGACCAGCTGGCCGATAATATCGCTTCGACGCAAGTCGAGCTCGAAGCGGCCGAGCTCGAACGCCTCGACGAGCTCAGCGCGCTGCCGCGCGAATACCCCGGCTGGATGCTGGCGATGCAAAGCAGCTACACCGCGGACAAGATCTCGGAGCGCCGCAAGGCCCGAAAATCGCCGGCGTGATCCTCACCGGGCTCCTCGGCGGCAGCTTCAATCCGGCGCACGGCGCGCATCGGCGGATTTCGCTGGCCGCCCAGCAGGCGCTCGGGCTCGACGAAGTCTGGTGGCTCGTCTCGCCGGGCAATCCGCTGAAGCCCAGCGAAGGAATGGCGCCGCTTGCGGCCCGGGTGCGCTCCGCTCGGCGAGAGGCGCGCGGCGCGCCGATCCGCGTCACCGCGATCGAGCGCGAGCTGGGCACGCGCTACACCATCGACACCTTGCGCGCGCTCAAGCAGCGCTATCCCAAACGGCGCTTCGTGTGGCTGATGGGGGCCGACAATCTCGCCCAACTGCACTTGTGGAAGGACTGGCGGCGTATCGCCCGGGAGATGCCGATTGCGGTGATCGCCCGGCCGGGGTATGATGGCCGTGCCCTCGCGAGCCCCGCGATGGCCTGGCTGCGGCGTTACCGGTTGTCCGCGGCCTGCTTGAAAAACCGGCCGGAATGGAGCGCCCCGGCGCTGATCGAATTGCGTTTCGACCCCGATCCGCGCTCGGCGACAGCGATGCGCCAGGCGGATCCGAACTGGGCCCGGCGCTATACAGGCCCGCCGCCCCGCGACGCGGTGACGCATTCGCTCATTCCCGATCCCACAGGTCCGGCCTCTGCATGACGCGAGCCGCATCTGCGTCGGCCATTCCATGCTTCAGGAGCACACACTGCTGCGATGACATCAGCGCAGACCGCGCCGGCTTCCGCCGGCCATCCGAAGGCCACTCGCATGGGTGAGCCGCCGCTTTCCAGCATTGCCCAGCCGGGCTCGCTCCACGCGCTGGTCCTCGACAGTCTCGACGAGGACCAGGCGCTCGACGTCGTCTCGATTCCGCTGGAAGGCAAATCGAGCATCGCCGACTTCATGATCGTCGCCTCGGGCCGCTCGACCCGGCAAGTCGCCGCGATCGCCACCAAGCTGGCCGAACGCGTGAAGACGGCCGGATACGGCAGCCCGCGGATCGAAGGCCTGCCGGCGGCGGACTGGGTGCTGATCGACACCGGGGACGTCGTCGTGCACTTGTTCCGCCCGGAAGTGCGCACGTTCTACAACCTCGAACGGATGTGGGGCTTCGGCGACGAACCGGCGGTGGCTGCGGGGAGCGCCTGACCTTTCTCCCTCCCGCTCGCGGGAGATGTTGGCTGTGACGCGGTTTCACGCAAAGGCGCAAAGAAAATAAGGCGCCAAGATGTTGCGCGCGCACACTGACGCTGGAGTAGCGTAACCTCTTCGCGCCTTTTTTCGCTTCGGGCCTTTGCGTGAAACCTTCGCGATCAGCCGAGGGGGATTCTATCCGGACCCAAACGGCACTAGGCTCTCTCGATGCTGCTCCACGTCATCGCTCGGGGGAAGATCGCCCGCTCGCCCGAGGCGGAGCTGGTGGAGCGTTACGCGAAACGCATTTCCTGGCCGCTCAGGCTGACCGAGCTGCCCGAGAGCGGCGGGCGCGTTCCGGAGCCGCAGACCCCGGTGCGCACGGTGTTGCTCGACGAGAAGGGCAAGCAACTCACGTCCGAAGCTTTTGCCCGCCAGCTCGAAGCCTGGCGCGACGGCGGCATCCGCGAGGCGCGCTTCGTGCTCGGCGCGGCGGACGGGCATAGCGGCGCGGAACGCGCCGAGGCCGACCTGCTCCTCGCCTTCGGGGCAGCGACCTGGCCGCACCTCCTGGCGCGGGCGATGCTGCTGGAACAGCTGTTCCGGGCGACCAGCATCCTTGCCGGGCATCCTTATCATCGGGCAGGGTAATGGGGTGAAGCGCGCGTTCATCCTGTTGCCCGGCTTTGTCCTTCTCTCCGCAAGCGCGGCGGCGTTGCAGGTTCCGGCGTACGGCGATCCCGCCGCCACCCGCGACGCGCTGCGCCAGGCGCTGGCCGAGCAGCGGGTGGCGGACGCGCGCAGCCGGCAATTCGATGCTCAGGCGGCGCAGGCGGTCGAAGCGGCGGACAAGACCGCGCGCGAAGCCGCCGCCCTCGCCGCGCGCATTCAACAAGCCGAAGCGGGAATCTCGGTCGCCCAGGCGCGCATCGCGCTGATCGACCGGGAGCGCGGAGCGTTGCGCGAGCAGCTCGGGGCCGAGCAGCGCCCGGTCGTCCGGCTGACCGCGGCGCTGCAGCAGTTCTCCCGCCGTCCGGTGGCGATCGCGATCCTGCGTCCGGGGTCGGTCAGGCAGATGGTCTATACCCGGGCCTTGCTGGCGAGCGCCGTGCCGATCGTCCGCCAGCGGACCGCGGCCTTGCGCGGGCAACTGGCGCGCAGTCGCGAACTGCGCCGCCAGGCGACCCTCGCCGCGGCCGGCCTGCGTGAGGAAACCGCGGCGCTCGGCACGCGCCGGCAGCAACTGGCCGCCCTCGAAGCGCGCCAGCGGCTCGCTTCGCGCGACGCCACCGGCAGCGCCGCGCGCGAGGCCGAGCGCGCGCTGGCCCTGGGCGAACAGGCGCGCGATCTCAATTCGCTGGTTGGCGAGCTCGACCGCGCCGGCGCCCTGCGCCGCCGCCTCGCGGCGCTGCCCGGCCCAGTCCTTCGTCCGGCGCGCCCTGAAGACGCTCGGCTGGCCGCCGCTCCGGTTCCCGTGACGGCCGCGAGTTCGGCGCCGCCACCGTCACCCTACCTCCTGCCGGTCGCCGGGCGCACCGTGAGCGGATTCGGCGTTGCCGGGGACGGCGGCACCAGCCGCGGGATCACCCTGGCGCCGCGCCCCGGCGCGCAAGTCGTCGCGCCCGCGGCCGGCAGGGTGGCCTTCGCCGGGCCTTATCGCGGCTATGGCGGGATCGTCATCATCGAGCACCCGGGCGGCTGGACCAGCCTCGTCACCGGCCTGGGGCGGATAGACGTCCGGGTCGGCGACACGCTGGCGGCCGGCGGGCCGCTCGGCGTCGCCGGACAGGGGCAACCGACGATCACGTTGGAATTGCGCCGCGACAACGAGCCGGTGAACCCGTTGCAGTTCTTGAGGTAAACCTTCGCTAAACAAGCCTCATCTGGCGTTAACGGGCGCCGGGGGATAGAAGGCGCGCAAATACCGAGGATTCTGTCGATGAAGATTGCCGCTTCCCTGCGCGCGCTCGCCCTGCTCACGTCGGTCGCCATACTGCCGGCCGCCACCGCCGGCTTCGCCCAGGTCGACAGCCGCCTGTCGCCCGAATTCGCCAAGTTCTTCGCGGTTTATCAAAGAATTAAGGCCAATTACGTCGAGCCGGTCGACGACAAGGCGCTGATCAAGGGGGCGATCGACGGCATGCTGGCGTCGCTCGATCCGCACTCCTCCTATCTCGAAGGCGCGAGCTTCGACCGGCTGACGACGATGATCGACGGCAATTACCAGGGCCTCGGCATCTCGGTGCAGATGGACGATGGCGCGGTGAAGGTCGTCACGCCGATGAAAGGCAGCCCGGCGGAAAAGGCCGGCATCAAGGCGGGCGATTACATCACTCATGTCGACGGCAAGCTGATCTACGGCCTCGATATCGACGAGGCGGTCGAGCAGATGCGCGGCCCGGCCGGCTCGCCAGTCCGCCTGTCGATCGTCCGCCAGGGGCACGATGCGCCGTTCGATGTCACCGTGACGCGCGGCACGATCCAGCTCCAGCCCGTCACTTACGAGCTTAAAGACGGCAACATCGGTTACATCAGCGTCAACGAGTTCAGCCGCGACGTCGGCAGCGACGTCAGCGCGGCCCTCAAGGCCCTGAAGGGCCAGACTAAGGGCCACCTCGGCGGGCTCGTGCTCGACTTGCGCAAGAACCCCGGCGGCTCGCTCGACGAGGCGGTGGCGCTGTCAGACTTGTTCCTGACCAACGGGCAGATCGTCTCCCAGCGCGGCCGCAACGCCCGCGACACGATTTATTACAGCGCCGAAAGCGTGTTCCCCGGCGATGCCGCGGCGGGCGTGCCCTTGATCGTGCTGATCGACGCCGGCACCGCGTCGGCGAGCGAGATCGTCGCCGGCGCGCTGCAGGATCAGCACCGGGCGCTAATCATGGGCGAACGCAGCTTCGGCAAGGGCAGCGTGCAGTCGCTGCTGCCGCTGACCAAGGACAGCGCCCTGAAGCTGACCACCGCGCGCTATTACACGCCTTCCGGCCGATCGGTGCAGGAAGGCGGCATCCAGCCGGATATCCGGGTTCCGCAACTGAGCGATCCCGACGAGCAGTTGCGCCTGAAATATTCCTATCGCGAAAGCGACCTCAAGCGCCACCTGGTCAACGAAGCGGCGCTGAAGGACGACGATCTCGAGAACGATACTAAGCCCGATCCGCGCTTCACCCAGACGGCCGATCAGCTGAAGAAGGAAGGCATCGAGGACTTCCAGCTGCACTACGCGCTGCAGACGCTTGAGCATTCCGCCAACATCCGCACCGCACGGCGCTGAGAGGGAGCGGAAGCGTGACGGCATCGGACAAGCTGGCGCAGCGGCTGGCGATCGGCATTCCCGCATTGCTGCTCGGTGGGGCCTACCTGTCGCAGTACGGCTTCGGCCTGGTGCCGTGCGAAATGTGCTGGTGGCAGCGCTACGCGCATTTCGCCGCGCTGGCTCTGGCGCTGCTGTCGACGTTCCTTCCGCCGAAGCGCCTGTGGATCGGCCTTGCCGGGCTGGCGATCCTAATCGCCGGCCTCATCGGCGGCTACCACGCCGGGGTCGAGTACAAGTGGTGGGAAGGGCTGACGACATGTTCCAGCACCGCCGCGGGGACTTCGATCGACGACATTCTCAACGCGCCGCTGATCCGCTGCGACGAAGCGCAGTGGAGCCTGCTCGGCATCTCGCTCGCGGGATACAACTTCCTGATTTCGACAGCGACCGCAATCGCCGTCTTCGTGCTCCTCGCGAGGCGCGCCAAGTGAGCCGGGGCGACCCCCGCGATCGCTCGGCGATGATCCGGGTGGATCAGGCTGGGGAGTTCGGCGCGACGCGGATTTATGCCGGGCAACTCGCGGTGATGGGCGACCGGGGTCCCCATTCGCCGGATATTCGCGCGATGGCCGAGCAGGAAGCGGGGCACCTTGCGCGCTTCGATGCGCTCGTCGCCCGGCGGGGGACGCGGCCGACCGCGTTGCAACCGCTGTGGTCGGCGGCGGGTTACGCCCTGGGTGCGGCGACCGCGCTGATCGGGCCGGAAGCCGCGATGGCCTGCACCGCGGCGATCGAGGAAGAGATCGATAGGCATTACTCGCAGCAGCTCGGTGAGCTGGAGCGGGACGGAGACGATCCCGAGCTGGCGGGCCTGATCGCGGAATTCCGCGACGACGAGCGCGAGCACCGCGACGCTGCGATCAGGCTCGGCGCCGAGCGCGCGCCCGCCTATCCGCTGCTCTCTGCGGCCATTCGGCTCGGCTGCCGCGCGGCGATCCGCCTTTCCGAGAAGATTTGACGCGGAACAACCTCGCGGCGCAAAGCGCTTCATTGGGGATTCACCCAATGGAGACTTCAAGGGCGAAGTGCTGAAACCGGCCTCGCCTCGAAGGAAGAAACGATGAAACGCCTCATTGCTCTCTCGCTGGCCGCGCTTTCGGCCGCTTCGCTCGCGGCTCCCGCCTTGGCGCAGGACCAGGGGCCGGAGCCCAAGGTCAACCAGCTGATCATCTACGGCAATGACAAGTGCCCCGAATCGAAGGGAGACGAGATCACTGTCTGCGCCCGCCTCGATGAGAGCGAGCGCTACCGCATTCCGGAATCGTTGCGTCAGATCGAAGGCCCGCAGAACCAGGCGTGGTCCAACCGGGTGAAGGATTTCGAGACGGTGGGCAATTTCGGCCCGCTGTCGTGCACCGCGATCGGCGCCGGGGGCGAGCTTGGCTGCACTGCCAAGTGGATTCAGGCGCAGTACGCCGAGAAAGCCCAGGCGCACGCTTCGAACGTGCACATGGCCGACCTCGTCGCCAAGGCGCGGGCCGATCGCCTGTCGACGCTGGATACCGACGCGGCCGCTACGCAAGCGCGTGTCGAAGCGATCGAGAAAGAACGCCAGCGCCTGATCTCCCAGGGCGTTCCTCCGGCCGAAGCGGCGGCGCGGGCGGCCGATGCGGTCGCCGCCGGGCAAACCGCCCCGGCACAGCACTAGGGCGCGATTAACGAATATCGGCTAGGCGGCCGGGATGGACGGTCGCAAGCGCATCCTGACCATTTTCGGCACGCGGCCGGAAGCGATCAAGCTGTTCCCGCTGCTCCACGCGCTCGAAGGCGACGGGCGGTTCGACAGCCGCGTGTGCGTCAGCGCACAGCATCGCTCGATGCTCGACCAGGTGTTGCAGATCGCCGGCATCTCACCCAATCACGATCTCGACTTGATGCGGCCCGACCAGTCGCTCGACGCGCTAACCGCGGCGTTGCTCGTGGAGCTAGGGCGGGTGATGGACCTCGAACGACCCGACTGGGTCGTGGTCCAGGGCGATACCGCCACCGCCATGGCCGGCGCGCTGGCCGCCTATTACCGCAAGATCCCGGTCGCTCATGTCGAGGCCGGTCTCAGAAGCGGCAACATCCATCATCCGTGGCCCGAAGAGGTCAACCGCAAGATCATCGGCACGATCGCCGCGCTCCATTGCGCCCCCACGGAAACAGCCGCCGAGGCCTTGCGCCGCGAAAACGTCGATCCGCTGACGGTCCATGTCACCGGCAACACCGTGATCGATGCCCTGCACTGGATCACCGCACGCATCGCCGAGCAGCCCGCGCTGGCGTCGGGCCTGGCCGAGCTGGAGCAGCGCTTTGCCGGCAAGCGAATCGTCGGCGTCACTAGCCATCGGCGGGAGAACTTCGGCGGCGGCATGGAAGCCATCGCCGAGGCTATCCGTCGGCTGGCGGCTCGCCCCGATGTGGCGATCGTCTTCCCGGTGCACCTCAATCCGAACGTTCGCAGCGTGATGAACGATCGGCTCTCGGGCCTCGCCAACGTCGCCCTGATCGAGCCGCTCGATTACCCGCATTTCGCCCGCCTGCTGGACATTTCCACCCTCATGCTGACCGACAGCGGCGGCGTGCAGGAAGAAGCGCCGGCGCTCGGCAAGCCGGTGCTGGTGATGCGCGAGACGACGGAGCGGCCCGAAGGCGTCGCCGCCGGAACCGCGAAGCTGGTCGGCACGGATGCGGCACGGATCGTCGTCGAGGCCGAGCGGCTGCTCGACGATCCCGAAGCCTACGCGGCGATGGCGCGGGCGCACAATCCGTTCGGAGACGGCAAGACCGCGGGCCGCATCGTGGAGCTGCTCGCCCGCTGACCTGCCTTAGCCGAGCTGGTGGTACTCCTTGAACCAGCTCACGAAAGCCGGAAAACCGCTGTCGATCGGCGTCGTCGGCCGCCAGCCCAGGTCACGTTCGGTTTCGCTGATGTCGGCATAAGTCCGCGGCACGTCGCCCGGCTGCATAGGCTTCATGTCCAGCACGGCCTTGCGACCGCAAGCCTCCTCGATGATCGAAATCACCCTGAGGAGCGCTTCGGGATGGCTGTTGCCGAGGTTGTAGATCGCGTGCGGCCCGCTGCTGCCTCCGGGCTTCGCCGGGCCCTCGCCGGACGGAATTCGATCGAGCGCGGCCAGGACACCGGCCGCGATGTCGTCGATGTAGGTAAAGTCGCGCTGCATCTCGCCGTGGTTGAAGACCGGAATCGGCTCGCCGCGCAGGATCTTGCCGGTGAAGATCCACGGCATCATGTCCGGCCGCCCCCACGGTCCGTAGACGGTGAAGAAGCGCAGCCCGGTCTGCGGGATGGCGTAGAGATGGGCGTAGGCATCGCTCATCAGCTCGTCGGCTTTCTTGGTCGCCGCGTAGAGCGAGAACGGGTGGTCGACCCCGTCCTCGACCGAGAAGGGCACTTTGGCATTGCCGCCGTAAACCGAGCTGGAGCTGGCGTAGACCAGATGCTCGACCCGCCGATGCCGCGCGAGCTCGAGGACGTTCAGATGGCCGACCAGGTTGGACTGGGCATAGGCGTGCGGGTGCTCGAGCGAATAGCGCACCCCGGGCTGCGCGCCGAGGTGGACGATGCGCTCGAATTGGCAGTCCTCCAGGCCCCGCTCGAGTGCCGCGGTGTCGCTGAAGTCGATCACGCGGAAGTCGAACGCGGCGCCATTGGCCGATGCGCGCACGCGGGCGAGACGGTCCTGCTTGAGGCTTACGGCGTAATAGTCGTTGCAGACATCGATCCCGATGACCCGGTCGCCGCGCGCCAGCAGCCGCTCGGCGACAGCCGCGCCGATGAAGCCCGCGGCACCGGTGACGAGAACTTGCATGGCGTGGACCTCCCGCGACCGCCGCTAGCGGCTCAGCATTACCGGTATCTTTACTCTCGCAATCTAGGCAAGCGCGCAGGCACAACTTCCCGGGTTTTCAATTCATGCGCGGCGACAATCTCCCCAAGGTCAGCGTGATCGGGCTCGGCTACATCGGCTTGCCGACCGCCGCGGTAATCGCTCGCGCGGGCATGGAAGTCCACGGCGTGGACGTCAGCGAGGCGGTGGTCGAGACGATCAACCGCGGCGAAATCCATATCGAGGAAGTCGATCTCGACGGCCTCGTGCAAGGCGTCGTCCAGCGCGGCTTCCTGCGCGCGGGCACCGCGGTTGAGCCGGCCGACGTGTTCGTCATCGCCGTGCCGACGCCGTTCCACAAGGACGCCGATCACACGCCGGACTTGTCCTACGTCCTCGCCGCCGCCGGCAGCGTGGCCAAAGTCCTCAAGCCGGGCGACACGATCATCCTCGAATCGACTTCGCCGGTCGGCACGACCGAACAGTTGCGCGATGCCATCGCCGCCGAACGCCCGGACCTGGCGTTGCCGGGCCTGACCCAGGGCACGCCGGACGTCGCCATCGCCTATTGCCCCGAACGCGTCCTGCCCGGCCGCATCCTCGAGGAGCTGACTCACAACGATCGCTCGATCGGCGGCATCACCCCACGCTGCGCGCGAAAGGCCCTCGGGTTCTACAAGCGCTTCGTGCGCGGCACTTGCGTCACCACCGATGCGCGCAGCGCCGAGATGACCAAGCTGGTCGAGAACTCCTATCGCGACGTCAACATCGCCTTCGCCAACGAACTGTCGATGGTGGCGGATGCGATGGGCCTCGACGTCTGGGAAGTCATCCAGTTGGCCAACCGCCACCCGCGGGTGAACATCCTGTCACCCGGTCCCGGCGTGGGCGGGCACTGCATCGCAGTGGACCCGTGGTTCATTGTCCACGGCGCCCCGCAACAGACTCCGCTGATCCGCACCGCGCGCGGAGTCAACGACGGCAAGATCCACCACGTGATCGCGCAAGCCAGCACGCTGGTGGAAGCGCATCCGACGGCGAAGGTCGCCTGTCTCGGCCTGGCCTTCAAGGCGAACATCGACGACTTCCGCGAAAGCCCGGCCCGCCTGGTCGCGGCGACGCTGGCGCGCCGGTTCGGCGAGCGCATTCGCATCGTCGAGCCGTACGCCGCCGAGCTGCCACGCGAGTTCGAAGGCACCGGCGCGGCGCAGATCGACGTCGACACCGCACTCGAGGATTGCGAAATCCTGATCGCGCTGGTGGACCACGATGTGTTCAGGTCGGTCCCTCTTGCCGAAAGAACTGCCAAGATCGTCTACGACACGCGGGGCATCTGGCCGGATCAGCCGCTTGCGGGATTGCCGCGCACATCTGTCGATGACGCATTGGGCTCGCCCCGCCTCGCTGCATCGGGCAGGTAGTCCCGGGAGCGCTTGTTCCGGCTAGCCAAACGGCCGGCTGGGATTCCCCGATGCTGCGCGGTCGACCGCGATCATTCCGGCCGAGAGCGGACAGCGTTCGGAAGCTAGCAGCTTTACCGTCCAACGTTCCCCGCCCTGTGCATAAATGCAAATCCGGTCATCATTGGTGACCACGTCTGAGGTCAGGCCCGCCGCGGCGGGTGGCCGACCGGAGTCGACCAGCGGCGCTTGCGCCGGGCAAGGGTCGCCTAAACCGACGCGGCGGGTAACCACCTTGGTCTGGCCTAGCCGCGGCTGGTACTCGCAAACGCGTGCCAGCCCATCGGTGCGCTGATCGATGAGCTGCGCGTGCGCTGGGCATGACACCATGGTCGCCACTATCGCGGCAAAGAAAAGTCGAGCGCGCATTTGGATATGGTAACCCACGAGGCGGCCGATTGACAGCCATTTGCGTCGGATGGCCGATCCCATTCGTTGGGACGGATGCGTGTCACACGCCCCTGAGCTTGTCCGCTCAAAACGCGTCAAATCACAATACGAACGACCTTGAAGGCCTCAGCATAGTCGCAACCGTTCTGGCTCCCACGGAAGCGAGCCAGAGCGCGACAAGCCTCGACGGAGCGGGAGGGCGCTTCGTCAATCTGCGAGGCGTAACACCGCAGCGCTACCTCCTTTGCTTCTATGTGGCGGCTTACATCGATGAACATTTCGGGGACGAAGGCCGGCTCGACCCCCGGTACGTTCCAGTGGGTTTCCGAGAGCGTCTCGTAGGCGAGTACGACGCGGGGCGCCGTCGGGCCAAGCGGACGGCAGGCCACCACCGAGGCGTCGAAGATCACACGGTGGTCGATGTGACGATCTGGGAACGGCAGCAGCACCATGTCGGGCTCGCGCGCTCGCAGAAATCGCACGATTGCCCCATTTACCTCAGCGACAGGACGCACATGGACCATTGTCGCCGGGATCTCGAGGAATTCGAGGTCTTCGACCCCCAGCTTTTGCATGGCCGCTTTCGCTTCCTCGCGGGTCGTTTCGAAAGCTTCTTGTTTATACAGCGGCGGAAGGTGCCCGCTGACTATGAGAACCGAGATCTGAGTGCCCTCAGCGGCGAAGCGCGCGATAGTGCCGCCCGCACCGAGGGACTCGTCGTCGGGATGCGGCGCAATGACCACCAAGCGCCGCGGATTGCCGATCAACATGTTACTTCAGCCCCCTGGAAACCTTAAGTACGAACTGCGACCCCCTACGAATGAAGAGCCTACCCTGGAACCACGATATCCTCTGTGTCCCATTCCAGTGCCAGCAAAACGCCGTCCGGAAAGGATAGCGCTTTCGACCCTTCGACATCGTCGCCCGGCTGTGCAACGGTGGCCCGCCAGATGACGGTACGGGGACCGTCTTCATCCACGAACGCCCCGGGATATGGTCTGGTCACCGCACGGATAAGACGTTCGGCGTCGTGAACGGATCCTTCGAGGTCGATGCGGCCATCCTCGGGACGCCGGCCTTCCCAAGTGGACGCCTTGCTGTCATCCTGCGGACGGGGCTGCAGCGATCCCGCCATAACTTTCGGAAACGCCGCTCGGATCAGCTCGACCGCGGCCTCTTCAGTAGCCGAATACAGCCAGGTTGCGGTCGTCGATCCGTCAAGCGGAACAATCGCCTGGTCAAGGATAGGGCCGGTGTCCACACCCTCGTCCAGCTTGAACAAGGTGACCCCGGTACGCGACAGACCTTTCAGAATAGCCCAGGGAATCGGGGCGCGGCCGCGTCCCTCGGGCAAGAGAGTGGGATGGATGCCGAGCGCACCCATGCGCGGGGCAGAAAGAATGCCTTCGCGGGCAATCTGCGACCACCCGATGATAAACAGCCAATCGATTTCAGCCGCCTTGACCGCGTCGATCACGGCCTGGTCGTTCACATTGCGCGACTTGACCAGCGGGATCGCATGCTGCTCGCAGAATCGATCGAGGTAGATACGCCCGGACTTCGCGCGCGCCTGATGATCGGGCAGCGTCACGGCGAGGTCCAGCTCGCCGCCAGCCTCGTAGATTGCATTCATGCAGGTGAGTCCGATCTGGACGCAGGTTACAAATCCGAAGCGCATTCACGTCGAATAGCCGGTTGCGTGTCTTCGGCATAGCCCGCAGATCGGGCCATTCATCGCATTTTACGCCTGCGAAGGGGCAACGGCCCCGTCTCAGGCTGCCGAGGATTCGGGCTGGTCCTCCTTCCGTTGATACTCGGGTACCAGGCGCGAGAGCATCTCCAGTGAAGCTTGGCGATCGCCACTAGCCAGGGCCATGTCCATTTCATCGATGACCGCCGAAAGCTCCTGCCATTCCACGTGGGTCTCGCGCGCGTGCATGATGCGCGGGTGCTTGGTTGGCAGAGGAGCATTGCCGATCAACAATTCCTCGAAAAGCTTTTCGCCTTTGCGCAGCCCGATCTCGCAAATTTCGATATCGCCGTCGGGGCGATCGGCGTCGCGAACCGTCAAGCCGGAAAGGTGAATCATCGTACGGGCGAGATCGTAGATCCGGATCGGCTCACCCATGTCGAGCACGAAAACCTCGCCGCCTTCGGCCATACCGCTTGCCTGGATGACTAACTGCGCGGCTTCCGGAATCGTCATGAAGTAACGCGTGACATCGATGTGCGTCAGCGTCACCGGCCCGCCATTGCGAATCTGCTGTTGAAACCGCGGCACTACCGAGCCGCTCGATCCGAGCACATTGCCGAAGCGCACGATCGCGAACCGGGTCTTGCTCTTGCGCGCGGCCATCGCCTGCAGGACGAGCTCGCAGACCCGTTTGCTGGCCCCCATGACGTTGGAAGGCCTCACCGCCTTGTCCGTGCTGATGAGGATGAAATTGCGCACGTTGACCCGTTCGGCTTCGAGGGCGCAGTAGAGAGTGCCGAAAATGTTGTTCCGCATCCCCGCGATGACATTTTCCTCGACCAAAGGAACGTGCTTGTAGGCCGCCGCGTGAAAGACCGTGTCCGGCCGCCAGCGATCGAACAACCGGCGCACAGTATCCAAGTCGGTCACGTTGGCCAATTCCGTACGGATTTCGATGTTGCTCGCCAGCTGGCCGCTGCGCCGCAGCTCTCGCAGCTCGCCCTCGATCAAGTAAAGCGCGTGCTCCGTCATCTCGGCCAGAATGACGCGCGTCGGCTGGAGGCGGCTGATCTGCCGGCACAATTCGCTCCCGATCGAGCCGCCGGCCCCGGTAATCATCACCGAATTGTTCGCGATCGTGCGATGCAGCAACAGATGATTGGGAGCGACCGGGTCGCGGCCGAGGAGGTCGGTGATTTCGATGTCGCGCAAATCGCTCAGCGATACCGAGCCGTTCAGAAAGTCGCGCATCTTGGGCAAGATCAGGACGCGGACGCTGATGTTCTCGAATTTCCGGATTATCCCATCGCGCTGCTGGCGCGAAGCGCCAGGTATCGCCAGCATGACGGTGTCGACGCCAAGCCTTTCGACGAGGGTGGATGCCCGGTCACCATCGTAGATTTTCATGCCGTCAAGACGCTTGCCAACAAGCCGGTCGTCGTCGTCGAGGTATCCCTGCAACAGCACGCCCGGCTCGTGGCGCAGCGACGCCGCGAGCTGGCGTCCGGCCGAACCCGCCCCGTAAATCAGCGAGACCTGTCTCCGCCCGTTGAAGCTTTTCCTGTTGAGCAGATCGAAGAACACATAGCGCGCGAACAACCGGCTTGTGACCAGCAGGGCGATGAAGACCATAGGCTGGATCATCGAAACGGTTCGCGGAACGCCGGGCACAGAGTGCACCGTGAAGACAGCCAACAGGCCAACCATCATCCCGATGCACGACACGACGATGCCGATCATCGTGCGCGAACCGATAAAGCGGACGACCGAATTGTAGATGCCCCGCAACAGGAACAGCGGGAGCCAAAGCGCTAGGCAGGCCACCACTACCTTGGCGATGGCGTCGTTCCACAGGTCCCAGATGCCGAGCCTGAGCGAAAAAGCGATGACGACCGCCGCGACGCACAGGAAGGCGTCGACCAGGATCATCAAGGCGACCTTGATGCCCCTGCGCAAACCGATAAGGCTTTGCAAACCCTCGACAGCGAGCGTCTCGGCGTTCCAGAGATAGGACTTCAAACCGCCATCCATGTTTGCGCCCGATGCCGCCGTACGATCTGGCCGGGTGGCGCCGGGAGCTACAATACATCCTAATCGCATGCAACCAGACGCTTTTTCGGTCCGCTTTACCTGTAACCAGATTAGGGGTTCGGCCTAGTACCCTGGGGTCCCTTGGCGTGCGCGAACTCTTCCGTGTAAGGGCCATCGCATCGATTCACGGGGTCCGATCGGGCCAGGGCGAGAAACATCACCGAGGAGAACTCTTTGTGGCGGTGCCTTATTTCCGGCTGGACCTCGAGAAAGAAGAAATCGACGGAGTGGTCCGCGTCTTAAAGTCGGGCTGGCTTACGACCGGAGCTGAGTGCCAAGGCTTCGAGGACGAATTCGGCCAAGCCCTGGGCGGGGGGGTGCACGCCATCGCGGTGAACTCCAACACCTCAGGAATGCACCTTGCCCTGGAGGCCGCAGGGATCGGTCCGGGTGACGAGGTAATCGTGCCCGATCTCACCTTCACGGCCACCGCGGAAGTGGTGCGTTACCTCGGAGCCGAGGTAGTCTTCGCCGATGTCCTGAAAGATACTCTCTGTATCGATCCGGAGGACGTGAAGCGCTCCATCACGCCACGTACCAAGGCGATAATCCCGGTCCATTTCGGTGGCATGGCGGCGGACCTCGAGGCGTTGCAGGCGTTGGCGGCGGAACACAATCTGCGCATTATAGAAGATGCCGCGCACAGCTTCCCCGCATCGCTTAACGGGCGGCCCATCGGTCGCCACGGCACGTTTGCCACCGTGTTCAGCTTTTACGCCAACAAAACCATCACCACCGGCGAAGGCGGGATGATCGTTACGGATAACGACGCGGTCGCGGATCGATGCCGCGTCATGCGGTTGCATGGCATCGACCGTGACGCTTTCCACCGCTTCCAAGGCGACTCGGCGAGTTGGGACTACGACATCATTGCGCCCGGTTTTAAATACAATCTCCCCGATCTCGCGGCTGCGCTGGGGCGCGGGCAACTCGCCAGGGCGATGACGATGCAGAGCCGGCGCCAGGCCGTTGCCGATACGTATCGCGCGGGCCTGGCGGACCTGCCGTTGGAACTTCCGCCAGAGGCTCCCGAGGGCGACATGCATGCTTGGCATCTCTATCCGATCCGACTCACGCAGGGCGCGCCGTTAAGTCGGGCGGAGCTGGAAGCCGCCCTGACCACCGCACAGATCGGTTATTCGGTGCACTATACGCCGCTCCACCGGATGACGTATTGGCGCGAGCGTTACGGGCTGAGCGACAACCGGTTTCCTGTGTCGACGGATTATTTCGGACGCTGCATCTCTCTGCCGATCTTCTCCGACATGCGGATCGATGAAGCCGAGGAAGTCGTCGCCACCCTGCAACGCATTCTGGACTGAGGCAAAAGCCCGTGTGGGCCAAACGCCTTTTCGACGTCGCAGGCAGCTCGGTGGGGCTGATCGCGCTTTCGCCGCTGCTCGCGCTTGCGGCGATTGCGATACGTCTCGAAAGTCCGGGGCCGGCGTTCTTTCTGCAGCAGCGGGTCGGGCGCCATGGGCGGCATTTTTCCATTATCAAGCTCCGCACGATGCGCGCGGCGCGTCCCGGCGAAACGCGCCAGATAACGGTCGGACGCGATCCCCGGATCACCCGGTTCGGCCATTTTCTCAGGCAAACGAAGCTCGACGAGCTTCCGCAGCTGCTCAACGTGCTGAAGGGCGATATGTCGCTGGTCGGCCCGAGACCGGAAGTACCGGCATATATCGAGCAATATTCGCCAGAGCAGCGCGCGGTGCTTCTGTCTGTGCGACCGGGAATGACGGACTTCGCGGCCATCGAATTCAGCAACGAGGCCGAGATTCTGGCTTCGGCGGAGAATCCTGAGTCGGCTTATGTGAATGAAATAATGCCGAAAAAATTCGCGCTCTATCAACGCTATGTCGAGCAGCGATCACTGGCTCTGGATATAGCGCTTATTTTGCGAACCGTGGTCAAGCTTGTCCGCCGCTGAGCTACGGGGTCAGGTCCTTGCGGAAGTACGCCGAGCCCAACTCCACTTTTTCGAGCTCAAATCCGTGCCGGCTGTAGAACGCGATTGCCCTCGCATTCTTCGACAGCACGGAAAGGCCGTAGCGCCGCAAGCCCTTGGCGCGCAGCCGCTCTTCCAGCGCCGCCACCAGCATGCCCCCGATCCCCGAGCTTTGGGCTCCGGGATCGATCGCAATTGACAACAGTCGGTATGTCGCTTTCGAGGGCTTCGTGCGAGCGAGTCGCGCTCGCATCGTAAAGGAAACTTTCTCGACCAGGAATTGTGGGTGGGAGACCAGCTTCCCGATCAGAAACCACCGGTTATTGCGTACGAATTCGGCCACCCCTCGCGAGACGCTCTCGCCAGCGATGAGAAAGCCGAGCATTTTCTCGCCGTCCAGGGCGCCGAGGCAGATGTCGGAATGCGAAATCAGGCCGGCGTTGTATTCCGCCAGCTTGGGCAGCCCGAAAGTCGACGTGAAATGCCCATGCGAATAAGCCGCGAGATGAATCTCGGCCGCCTGACGCGCAGCGCGTTGGATGTCCTCCTGGCCGATCGCAACGACGGCGACCGTCATCGCGCGTCACGGCCTGGGAGAGCCAGCTCAAGATAGCGCTGGGCCAGCGTGTCGTAGCCGCGACGGGCCAGCAACCAGCCGCGTCCGCGCTCACCCATGGCCCGCAGCGTATCGCCCCCGGCTGCCTTGAGGCGCAGTATCTCGTCTTTGAGCGCAACAGGATCGCCCGCCGGTACCGAAGTGCCCGCGCCGGCCTCTTCCACCATCGAGGGATACCCTGTATAGGAAGCGGTAATCGGCTTGCCGGCGAGCATATAGTCGATGATCTTGTTGAGCGAGAGTCCAAAGTCCCAAAGCTTTGACGGCGTGACCGAGTAATAGAGCAAGTCGCACAACCGCAGCACCGATTGCACCATGTCCTTGGGGACTGGGCCGGTGAAAGTTATGTTGGGAAGGTCGGCGCATTCCCTCTCGTACCGACCCTGCAGCCCGCCTTCGCCAACCACGAGGAAATGGATATCGGGGCAGTCGCGCATCGCCCGCGCGCAGTCCACCAGCGTGTCGAGACCGTTCGAGGTCCCAATCGTCCCTGCGTGGCAGACGATAAACTTGTTCTTTGGCACGAAGCGCGCGATCCATTCCTCGGGTACCGGGGCGACATGCTCGAACATGTCCGGATGGACGCCGAAGGGAATGCATTCGACCGGCGCATGCCCGCGCAGCGATGCATCGACGTGCTGGACGAGATTGGGCATCGTGCCGACAATCTCGTCGGCGCACCGGTAGGCGAGCAGTTCGGTTGCTCTCAGGAACACGATAAACGGGTTATAACGGCTGTAGCCCCCCTCTTCGACGATCGTGAGCGGCCATACGTCGCGCACCTCGTAAATCAGCCGGCAGCCGTAACGCCACCGCAGCCACAGGCCGTTGAATATTGTGAGGAGAGAGGGGATCGAGACGATCACCGCGTCGGGCCGCGGAAAACTCGATTTCGGCACCCGCCACAGGCGCCACTCGAAGTCGAACCAGCTCAAGGTGCGCTTGACCGAGCCTGCGCCGGCGAACTTCATTGTGCGGACCCAGCAAACCTCGACGCCGTCGATCGATTGCCGGAGATAGGGGCCGTCTACCTTTGGGGGATTCGTCAGGTGATTCGAATCCGAGGTGAACAAGACGCAGCGGTTGCCTCGCTGCGCCATTTCACGGAGCAGCAGAAACGGGCGCGTGCTTCCCTTTCGCGCGGAAGGGACCGCCGTGTATTTCGAAATGTACCACAGGCAGGCGCTCAAGCATGCACTCCGTCATAAAGCCGCGGGATCGCGTTGACGGTTCGGATAGTCGTGTCGAAATCTAGCCCGACGGCGTCGAGATACCACTTGATGTTGGCATAGCGCGGACGGTTTTCGTCCTCGATCAGCGTTAGCGCTTCCTGCCGGGTCAGCTGCCCCTCGCGGATCTGGTTGCTGCGGAATGTGTCGTGTTCGGAGAAACCCGCGACCGTATGATAGACGTAGTTATAGAAGGCCGCCGTGCCGTCGCCGATGCGCCACGTCGTGGAGGTGTCCGGCGCCTTCTCCCAGTCGTACATGGCCAGGCATTGATCGACGACCTGTTCTTCCCAAGTCCAATAATCGAAGACGTGAAAATAGTCGGTCTTCTTATGAAAGCTGCGGTAATATTCGCCCGACAGCGTGTCCCACAATGACCGGTTGAAATACCCTGGACTGCGGCTCATCGCCCGGAAGCGCAGATATTGGTAACGCAGCTGCTTGAGCGCGCCGTTGCTGTACACCTTGTCTTCCGCGAAATCGGGCGGGACGCCGAGAAACCCTGCTTTGAAATGCGTGGTTTCGAGCGGGTTCACACCCCACAGGTTGAGCGATATGCCGGTCTGGCGCTTGATCGTCTCCACATGACGGAAGAAGTGCTTGTCGCCGGCCATAAGGATGTTGACCATGCCTAGGTCCGGGGCCTTCAACCATGCGGTGAGGTTGAGGCGAATGTTTTCACGTTTTTTCGCGATATCGTCGGCGACGATGATGTTCTCGACGCCAAGTTCGGCGCACATCCGGCTGATATTCCGCCGCCCGAGGTCGGTGACCATCCCCCAATCATAAGTATAGGTCACCGGCTTCATGCCCAGCTCTTCGACGATTAGGTGCAGGGCGTAGCAACTATCTCGCCCACCGGAGAAGGGAACCACGCAATCGGCGCCGGATGATTTCCGGAAAGGTTCGATCAGTTTGAGCAAGTCTTCCTTGGGCTTCGGCGCATTGCGGGGTCGATAGTTCAGGCAATAATTACAGACCCCGTGCTCATCAAACCGGATGAAAGGCATCGTCTCGGGCAACACGCACTTGCGGCACCGACGGACCTCGGGCTTCGCATCGACGAGGAGCTTCTCCTCGTCAGACGAAAGGGTCAAACCCGGGATCAGGTTAGTAACGCGGCCTGCTTCGTCGCGAATTTCGTAAGGGTTATCGGAAGCCGGGATGTCGAGCACCCGCCCTTCGCGGCCGACTTGTTCGATATCACTACAACCGACCCTGGCCAGCGGATAGGATTCCGACGAGAAATAGAGCGCTCCGCCCTTTTTACCGAGGTACAGGCTCCCGTTGTTGGAAAAGAGGCACAGCTTGCCGAGGCGCGGCAGGGCGAGCGCGCAGGCCACGGTGCCCTTGCATTTGTCGAGCACGGCTTCGGCAACGCCCGACACGTCGCCCCCTTCCCTCAGGTGCCTTGCCGCAATGGCTGGGATCACCTCGGTGTCGATCTGGAGATGGCGCTCCTCGCCGATCTCGGCCCACAGGGCCTCATGATTGACGACGATGCCGTTGTGCAGGACGCATAGGTCATCTCGCACGACGGGCTGGTTGTCCGACAGGCCGTTGGTGATCAGGCGACTGTGGCCCATCACGATCTCGCTGCCGTAAGGCCGAGCCTTCGCCAGCAACCGGGAAATGGTGAAGTCCGCCCGTCGCACCTGGTAAGAACCTTCGCGCAGGAAAAGCAGGCCGCTCGAATCCCGGCCGCGTTGCTGCGCAAATTTGGTCAACGCCACCAAGTCGCGCCTCGGCCAGGGCGATCCCGAGATGATTCCGAAAATACCGCACATCGATCAGACCCCAATTCCGTCCGTACCGAGCAGGCGCCGGTAGTAAGATAACAGCTTGCCTTGTTCCGACTCCCAGCTGAACCTCGCCAACACAGCTGCGCGGCCACGTTTGCCCATGGCTTCGGCCTTGTCGGGGTTATCCAATAGCCAGCGCATCGCCGCTGCTATCGCGCCAGGATCGGTCGGATCGACGAGTAAGCCGCAATCGCTTTGCTCGACGATTTCGCGCCAGCGCGGAAAGTCCGACGCAATGACCGGAAGCCCCGCGGCCATATACTCAAACAATTTCACCGGTCTAGCCTCGACGTAGTTCCGGATGGGCAGCAGGGTGACCAGCCCCGCGCGCACCTCGCCCAGCAATTTCGACACACCCTGCCGATCGAGCCATCCTTCATACGTCGTTTGAGCCCAGCCCGGCGTCGCGGCGACCGCCTCGCGATCGTCGTCGCGCGCAAACTCGCCGGCCAGCCTCAAGATCGCCGACGGATCGGATAAGGCCTCGATCGCCTCGACCATCGTGTATAGGCCGCGGTTACGGACGAGCCCGCCGATGTAGGCGAACGCCGACGGGCGCTGGGCCATCGGGGTGGCCCCTGGAGCGCCAAATTCCGCGACCACCGGATAATTGTGTACCGTCACGGTCTTGTGTGCGGGGAAGCGCGCCGCGATCTCGGGGGTGGCAGCCACGATGCCGTTAAGCATCCGGGACCCGATCCATTCGGCCAGGATCACGACTGGCGGTAAGCTTTTCCGGAGCCAGGCCGGCAACCGAGGATTGTGCGCAATTTGCCGCGGCACGTCTTCGTGCACGTCGTAAATTGTCCTGACGCCGAACAGGCGCAGGAACACCACCCACGGCAGCAACTCAGGATCATGAAAGTGCGCTGCCTTCGCGCGCGCCGAGCGTACCGCAGAAACCATTCGCCAGGCGCCGAGCGTCATGCGGCGAACCCTGCCTTGCCGCAGGCCCGTGTCGACCACCCGGAATCCAGCTGCCGCATCCCGCTCATCGCCCAGGCCATCCTGAACGTAGAGATCGACCGCGCCGCCGAACGCCCCGGCGAGACTTGCGACCTCTTTGTAGCGAATGCGCGAGTCATTGCGCGGATGGACCGTTGTCAGGTGCGCGATGAGAGGAGGTGTGTGGGTCACTGACGATCTCGAAGGAAAATGGATTGGCATGAAGGCAAATCGTCGCCGGCGGATGCGGCCGGCGAGCGCTAGGCCGCGGCCAAAGTCCGCCCCGTGGGGCGCTCGGGTTCGGGCGAACCAATCACGCCGAGCAGGAGAAACGCGAACAGCAGTCCGTGATTGATGAACAAGGTCACGAAGTCGCTCGAGACGAACATGGTCATCACCTGGCTGGCCATAAGTGCAGTGACGAACGGCACGCCCTGCCGTTTGGCGTGCGCGTTGATGAGGGCAAGGGCCAGACCAACCCCGATCGAGTAGAGGGTTGATCCGAAATAGCCCGCCTGCGCAAATCCGCTGCCAATGAAGCCGGTGTTGGCGCCCATCGTGGGATCGCCGAAGTACATTTGGCCGATGAGGTAAGGCGAGGATATCCCGTAAGGATTGCGGACGAGACCGAGGCTGATCTTGGAGTCAGCCCAGAAATAGCGCGGATTCGTCCAGAAGAAATCGATATGGAAATAATCCAGAAGAGGCGGGAGCATGAGACCTCTGCGAACGAACAGGCTCGCAAACCAACCCCAAAAACTGGAATCTCCGACTTCATTATACATAAACGCATCGAAGAAACACAGCAGCAAAGCGGCAATGAGTAGGCGCAAAACTGCCGCGTAACTTAGCGACCGCCGTAAAGCGTAATATATTACAACTGTGAATAAAGGGTAGAATATTATACCTTTATGGCTCGTCAGGCCAAACAGGACAATCGAGGCCGCTATAAAAACACCGGCCGCGAGATATTTGCGATAAATTATGGCGGCCAGCACGCCAAATAATACGATAATTTTGGAGAAAATAGAGGATAAGTATGAGAAAAGCAGAGGGACGGCCTCGGTGGCTTCTTCTCTGAATTCGTAAACCCGGGAAAGATTAAGGTTGAAATACCTAAAACCCCCGAACAGGTAAAAGAACAACACTAGCGCCCACGACAGGCACGCGAGCAGCCAGATCAGCTCGACGGGCCTCGCTTCGAATATTTTGAGTGGAGGTAGCCGAATAGCGCTTACCGCATATACCAGGAAGGCGGAAAACGAAATTACGGCTACTGACGACACCGGCTTCCCGGCCATCGTAAAGAGCACCAACGAAGGGGCGAGATATAGCGACGCGAATATATTCAGGAAAATCGTTCGCGCATCCGGCTTCACGGGTATCAGATATACATAGAGAGCAAAGATGGGGATCGAGAGTGCGAGCTTTTGTTCGTCAAAAGCCCAGATAAACCCAGTGTAGGCCCAAAACCGGCTCAGATAATAAACATAGATGCCGTGCAAGAGCGCGAAATAGATGAGATGGAGACCAAGAAGGCCCAGTCGAACGCGCTGACTTCCGTCCGCGACGCGCGCGTTCCCCGCGCCCTGGATGCCCTCGGGCTGCTCAGAACTGTTGAAGGCGATACCAGCGGGCATAATTTATCCAGCGCCATGCTTGCCAGCCGAACGGCTTCCGTCCGGCGACCATCTCATTGAATTCTCCGAGCAAGGCCTGCGAATGCAGAAATGGAACATTGCCGGCATCCTCAAGCCAGGTGCGGGCGATCGGCGCAATCGTCCGCAGCCAGGCCATCTCGGGTGTCGCGAAGCCGATCTTGTCCCTTCGATCAAGGATCGGATCCGGAACGATGCCGCGCATCGCTGCGCGAAATACCCGCTTGGTCTCACCATCTTCGGAAATCAAGTAATCCTCTGGCAAGCTAAGCGTCAGCTTGGCCATTGGCAATGTCAGAAAGGGCACGCGGCCCTCGACTGAAAAGGCCATCGAATTGCGATCGCCGTGGCGTAGCAAGTGAGTCAGCCCGCGGCCCTGCAAGCTAAACGCCAGTTGCTCGGTGACGCGCCTCCCGCGATTGGCCTTCGTTCGGGGCGCCCGCTGTTCGGCAAACCGCACCCCGGCGCGCTCGAGGGCAGGAATGTCAAGCCACCGCGGGCGAAAATCCCGGCCCAGCGCCCTGCGCGCTACCGCATAAGGGCCGGACGGGAGAAGCAGCCGGCCCCACTCCATCCAGGCGCGCCGCTGGGATCTGCCAGGCCAGGCGTTGGCCGCTCTGGCGAAGCGCGCCATCCCCGCCACGCGGCCGCCTTCGAAGAGGCTCAACATACGCTGTCCGGGATAGCCGTCGTATCCCGCCAGCAACTCGTCTGCTCCCTGCCCCTCGAGAGTGACCTTGATCCCCTCTTCGCGTGCCCGGCGGAAGACTGCGTACTGGGCATAAATGCTGGTGCTGCCGAACGGCTCGCCTTGCGCCCTGACCAGGGCGTCGAGATCGCGAGCCAGATCCTCGGCGCCCAAGCGCACCTTGTGCGCGGTCGCAGACACGGCGTGGTTGGCCAGATCTACCCACTTTTCCTCCGACAATCGCGGATCGTCGGCGATGTAGCTGAAAGTATGGATCTCGGCCGAGGGCTCCACGTGGCGCATAGCGCACACCACCGCCGCCGAATCTACCCCTCCGGAAAGCGCTGCGCCAAGTGGAACATCGCTGCGCAAGTGCATCTTCACCGAGTGCAGAAACTGCTCGCGGGTGGCCTCCACGGCCTGGCTGAAGCTGAGCGAGCTCGTCTGCGCCACCGGGGCGCGCCACCATGATTGCGGCGGCGCGACGACGTTCGTCCGCAAGTCCACCTCGATCAGGCATCCAGGAGGCAGATGACTTACGCCCTCAAGGAAGGTCCGGCGGCCCGTGTCGTATGTTCCGTGCACCAGATAGTCGTAGGCGGCTTGTACGTCGGGACGGACGGGCTTCCCCCAGAGCCTGGCGAGCGCGCGCTGCTCCGACGCGAATACGAAGCCTTCGGTGCCGTACTGGATGAAAAGAGGCTTGATGCCGAACGCATCCCGCACGCAAGTCAGACGCTCCGCTCGCCGATCGTAAACCGCGAAAGCGAACATCCCCTCGATCTTATCAAGGCATTCGATGCCCCATTCGCCCCAGGCAGCAAGCAGCACCTCGGTATCGGAGCGGGTCGTGAAGACTCGGCCCCGCGCCTCCAGCTCCCTGCGCAGTTCGCGGAAGTTGTAGACCTCGCCGTTATAAACGAGGCTAAGCGAGCCATCGGCTGTAGTCATCGGCTGATGGCCGCCAGAACTAAGATCGATGATCGAAAGGCGTTTTTGACCGAGGGCGACCGCGCCGTGCGCGGTCCGGATGACTTCCAGCCCCCTGTCGTCCGGTCCCCGGTGTTCGAGCTCGCCGAGCGCCGCCGTCAGGGCGGATTCGATCGAAGGATTGCTATTGGGCCAGAAGCCGCCGGCGATGCCACACATCAGCGATTCACCGCCGGTCCGGGCGACTGGCTGGTCGGCGTTTGGCGCTGTAGGTGAACGATGACGACGGCGATCCCAATGACATTGCCCAGTACGGTTACAGCCGAGTAGCAGGCAATGGCAACGAACGCGCTGCCCACGGCATAACCATAGCTCAGTGCGGCGCATTTCACCGTCAGCAGCAACGCGTTGATCGCGAGGTTCAACGGCTGTCCGCCGGACGCTGGCAGCGCGAGCGAGATCGACGAGAAAATGAACTGCGTTCCGAACCCGAGAAAAAGCACGGACGAGAAGACTCCCGCGGTGCGCCACTGCTCCCCGAAGGCAATCTCGAACAGGATTGGCCCCAGTGGAATAAACGCAAGCGCGAGCAGCGCCACTCCGACCCCTAACACCTTCACGGTCTTGACCACCACCAGGAGCATGCTTCCGTCGGTGACGCTGTCCCGGCTTCTTGCGTAAATAACTTGTCCCAGGGCCTGGCCGAGCAGCGCCAGCGGCACCACGATCGCCCGATCCGCCAGCATGTAAAAACCAGCGATCTCCGCCCCGAACAAGCGGGCCAGAAGCAGGTTAGGCAGTTGCAGGCTGACCGTGTCGAGGAGCGCGGCTGCAACGTCGTATTTCGGAAACCGGGCGTACCGGCGGGCGAGTATGCGCCACTTCACCAGCTCGCCGCGCCGCAGAACGGGCCACGGCTGCGCCCCCTTGGCCAGTCCCGTTCCCCCTACCGTGGTCCCTGCAAGCTGGCCGGCGACGAGGCCCGCAGGCCCGAAGTGAAATAGGCCGAGAACAACTTGCACTATCGCATTGCTGACCGGCTGCAGCACTCGGGTGGCGGCAATGCGGCCGAAAGCTTCACGCCTGACCGACCAGAAGTTGAACACGCGGTAGGCGCCTGCTCCCACGACCGCGAACGGCAACAACCACAACACTTCCGCCATCTCGGGAACGCCGAAATCCCGCGCAACGGGACTTCGCCAAAGCGCGACCGCGGCAAGTACCGCCACACCGGTCGCCAAGGTCAGCGAGAGACAAAGGCGCACCAGAGCCCTAGCGTGCTCTTCGCTTCGCGGCAGAACGACTGCTAACTCGTAGCGCATGCTGCTGACCATCAGCAGCGCGGCCATCAGAGCGCCGAAAACAGCCGCGACTCCGAAATCGCCGGGATCGTAAAGCCGGGTCGCGATCGGCATCGCCAGCAACAGAACCAGTTGGCCGAGCCCGCCCGCGGAAACCAGCATCGCCACCGAGCGCAGGATGCCGCTGCGCCTCAGGGGTTCAAGCACGGAAAACGCGGGCAAGCTCACGCAGAACTCGGCGGGGAGATAGTCACGCCGCCACGACTTTGTCTGCCGCTCGACGGTACTTGCCCCGGGTATCCACAACAAGCTGGCTATGGGCTAAAATGGCCTCGTAATCGAAGTCAGAGTGATCGGTCAGCAGTATCACCGCATCGTAAGAGGCGAGATTCTCCTTCGTCAACTCGACCGATTCGAGATCGAAGTGATGCTCGCGCATTTTTGGAAACGAAGGCACGTTGGGATCCGAATAATGCACTGTCGCACCGCGGTCGCGCAGATGTTCCATGACGAAAACGGACGGTGACTCGCGCATGTCGTCGACATCGCGCTTGTAGGCGATGCCGAGAGCGAGGACGCGGCTTCCGTTGAGTGACTTTTGGCGCGCGTTGAGCGCGTCGACCACTTTTCCGACGACCCATTCGGGCATGTCCCGGTTGATCTCGCCCGCGAGTTCGATGAATCGCGTCGACAGCCCGTACTCGCGCGCCTTCCACGTCAGGTAGAACGGATCGATCGGTATGCAGTGGCCTCCAAGGCCCGGACCGGGGTAATATGCGGTGAAGCCGAACGGCTTGGTTTTGGCCGCGTCGATCACTTCGTAGATGTCGATCCCCATCCGGTCGGCGATCAGCTTCATTTCGTTGGCAAGCCCGATGTTCACCGATCGGTGGATGTTTTCGAGCAGTTTGGTAAGTTCGGCGGCCTGCGTGGACGCGACCGGAACGACGTGATCGATCACCGTCCCATACAGCGCTTCGCCAACTGCGCGGCATACCGGGGTCGTGCCCCCCACAATCTTCGGGATAGTGCGCGTGGTGAAGTCGGGATTGCCGGGGTCTTCCCGCTCGGGCGAATAGATCAGGAAGAAGTCCGTTCCGACCGTGAGGCCGCGGCTCTCGACGAAGGGCTGCAGCACTTCGCGAGTGGTGCCCGGCCAGGTGGTGCTTTCCAGTGACAAGACCTGGCCCGGCCGCAAGTACGGCGTGATCTGGTTCATCGTGTCGACGATGAACGACAGGTCCGGTTCGCGGTGACGGCTAAGCGGGGTCGGAACGCATATGATAAGCGCATCCGCCTCCGTCGTGCGCGAAAAGTCGGCGGTTGCTTCGAAACCGCCATTACGCATTTCGGCTATCTGCGATGCCGCGATGTGCTTGATCGGGGTCTCGCCCGCGTTGAGAGTCTCAACCCGCTCGGCATCGATGTCGAAGCCCAGAACCGACAGGCCGACTTCGTGGAAGCGAAGCGCCAGCGGGATGCCGACATATCCAAGGCCGAGGATGCCGATGCGGGATTCCCGTGCATCAATACGAGCGATCATATCCGCTGCGGCGGCTGGCAAGGAGAGGCTTTCGGTCATGGAGATCTCGCGGCTTAAGCGGTCACCGCGGTGATGACCGCGTTGCACACTTGATCGATTTCGGACTCGGTCAGGTACGGATGCATCGGCAGGCTAAGCACCGACTTCGAAAGCGCTTCGGCGGCGGGCAGGGAACCTTCGCCCCCCCCATACTTGCGGTACGCGGGTTGCAGGTGCATCGGCAACGGGTAGTAGACGTTGCTCGGGACGCCCGCCTCTTTGAGCCGGCCTTGCACTGCATCGCGATCGTCCACCTTGATGGTGAACTGTGCCCAGGCGAAGCGCGACGGGTCGGCAGCTGCCACAGGCGTTTCGACATATTGTTTGAGCCGCGCGATATACGCGTTGGCGACAGCGTGCCGGGCGTCCAGTTCCTTGGCGAAGTTGGCCAGCTTGGGCAGAAGTATCGCGGCCTGGAGCGTGTCGAGCCGGCTGTTCACTCCCACGCGAACAACATCGTACTTTGCCTCCCCCTTGCCGTGGAGGCAGATCGAACGAATGACATCCGCGAGGCGATCGTCGTCGGTGAAGATCGCGCCGCCGTCTCCGTAACATCCGAGCGGCTTGGCCGGGAAGAAGCTGGTGGTGGTAACATCCGCCAGCCCCGATCCGACACGCCGCCCCTTGTAGTCGGCGCCGAAGCCTTGCGCGGCGTCGGATATGAACGCGAGTCCATAGCGATCGGCCAGTTCACGCGCGCGGTCATAATCGACGGGCTGGCCGAACAGGTCGACCGTCATGATCGCCGCGGGCCGCAGTTTCCCTTCCTCCAGGGTTCGCCCGATCGCCGCTTCGGCGCTGGCGAAATCGATGTTGAAGGTCTGCGGGTCGGCGTCGACGAACACCGGCGTCGCGCCCAGAAGCAGGATAACTTCCGCCGTCGCGGTATAAGTGAAGCTGGGCACGAAGACAGCGTCTCCGGGGCCGATTTCCAGCGCCATCAGCGCCAATTGCAGCGCATCGGTCCCGTTGGCGCAGGTTACCACGCGCCGGGCCCCGCTAAACGCCGCGAGAGCCTCTTCCAGCTCGCGAACTTCCGGTCCCTGAATGAACGCCTGCCGCTCGAGCACCGCGGCGATGCCTTCGTTTATCGCGCTCTTCAGTTCGGCGTACTGGGCCTTCAAATCGATGAATTGCATTGAAAATCCTGTCTATCGGATGGTGCGCAAATGACCGAGGAAACGCTCGTGGGCAATGGCGAAGTTGCCGCTTACGACGCTGCCTTCCGCTACGTCGCGGGTGACGACCGCGCCCAGACTGATCTTGGCGCGCGCGCCCACGTTGAGCCCGTTGCGGATTACCGCTGAAGGGCCGACGTAGGCGCCATCTCCGATCGTGACACGCCCGAGGATGTTGGCCAAGGCGCAGATCTGGACGCGGCGGCCGACCTGGACATCGTGGGCGACGTATACAAGATTGTCCGCCACGGTCTCCTCGCCGAGAGTGGTCTCGCCGCCGAACAGGGCGCGCGCCACGCAAACGTTAGCCAGCAGTTCAACGAAGGGCTTCAGGCGCACGCCGCCGAGTTGCGGCACGATCCGCTGGCGGCCGGCGATGATGCCGGTGTTGAAGCCCGGAACGCCCAGGGTCACCCCCGAGTGCAATACGCAATCGGCTTCGATGGCGACGCCGGGGCCGATGACGACATTGGGTCCCACGCGGACGCGCGGACCGATTTCAACGGCGTGGCTCGCGATCGACGCGGCGGGGTCGATGATCGCGGTGGAATCGATGACATTGGCGCGGGAGCGAAGGCGCACCTCCCGGTCTGCGGCAACTTTCGCGAGTATCTCGCTGTGGGCGGCGTCCGGATGCTCGGCTACGCCGACCGCCAGCCGAGAGGCCAGACCGTCTGCCAGGTCGCGGGTGGTTATCACCGCGACGATCGCGGCGTTATCGTTTACCTCGGTAAGGTAGCTCGCGGAACGAAGCGGCACGCACAGGCCACCTAGCGGAGTAGAAAGCTTCCCTGGGGTATCAAAGTCCCCGTCGCGGAGGACTTCGAGTCCCGCCAATCCGCTAAAATCGGAAAGCCGGAAGGTCATGCGCCCGTCGCGGCACCTGCGCGGTGAAGCAATCGCAGCACGGGAATGGCCTCATCGGGCCCAGTGCGCACGGGCTCGTTGCCCGCAACGGCTGCAAGGAAGGCGCTGAGTTCGGCCTGCAACGGCTCGTCGGACGGAAATTCGAGCGGCTCGCCGGCGCCCTTGACGAACCTCGGAGCCGCTCCGCTCAGGTCGACGTTGTCGCGGTAGATAACCAGCTTGCGACCCGCGTCGGGGGCGGTGTCTTCGAACACCAAGGCGCCCTTCGTGCCGAGCACCGTGAGCTTATGCTCCTTATAGGGCGAAAGCCACGAAACGCTGACATGCGCGGTGACGCCGCCTTCGAACCGCATCTGGACGTGGTATTGATCCGGGATTGCCGGGTTCACGACCTTGACCGCCAACGCTTCAACCTCCGACGGCTCGCGCTCGGTGAGGCCCAGGATCATCGAAAAATCGTGCGGGCCCATGCTCCACAGCGCGTTCTCTTCGGTCCGGATGGCGCCAGGATTGAGCCGGTTCGACGTGATGTGCCGCAGCTCGCCGATTTCCCCCGCGCGGACGCGGGCCTTCAGCTCGAGGAAGGCGGGATGATATTGCAGCAGGTGCCCCACGACCAGCGGCAAGGCGCGTTCCGCCGCCAGGGCAGAGACTTCCTCGGCATCGCCGAGCTCGAGGGCCAACGGCTTTTCCACGAACACCGGCTTGCCCGCCAGCAACGCTCGCTTGGTCAGCGCCGCATGTTCGACTGCGGGAGCGGCCACCGCCACCGCTTGGATTCCCGGCCCGAATGCCAGATCAAGATCGGGGGAGATGCGAACGCCCAGTTCGTCCGCGTAAGGCTTCAGCGCGTCGGCGGCGGAATCGATGATGATTTCCAGTGCGCCGAGGCGAGCTAGCACGCGGGCAATATTGCGGCCCCATCGGCCGCATCCGATCAAAGCGACGCGCGGGAGAGTGAAGCTGTTCGACATCGTCTAGGGGTGCTGGTTCCGAAATGAGGAGAAGCGGCGTTCGCTCCGGGTCGGATGCCGCCGTCCGTGCGAAAGATGCCCTTCCGACGGACGGGAGGCGGCTAGACCAAGCGCTGGGTCGTTGCAACCCTATTGAAAGCCCGCCGCTGGGGGCTGGAGCCCGTCACTCGCCGGAGGCCTAGCCCCCGAGGAGCGATTGATCGCGATGTCGTCGATCCAGGGAACCGCGTCGCCTGCCGGACCATCGCCGGCAATGGACAGGCTGAGCCATTGGAAGCCACATCCGGACGGCACGGAAAACGACCCCGCGACGGGGCGCGCCGCTTCACCGGCAGCGGGCGGGCTCAAGGCGAGAAGATCAGGTGATCTGGTTTCGCTGGCGCAGGCGATGGCAACCTGCGGCCGCTCGAAGGAGTCGGTCGGCACGTCTCCCACGGTGGCTCGGAAAGTGTAGCTCCCCGGCGCCAGCTTCAACAGCTGCCGGGCCACCACACCCCCCCGTCCGGAGTTGGCCGAAAGAGCGAGCGCTTGCCCTTTGCCGGCCGGGGAGGGCTCACGATAAGCCTCGAGATCGGCGTCCTGGGTGAGTTGCCAGGCGAACGGCGCAATCCCGTCGTGGGCTTCGAAACCTCCGTCCTGGACACCGGTGTTGGCGGTCCCGAAGTGGAAGTGTTGGTAAAGATCCCAGGCTTCGGCGAACTTGCCGGCACTGGCGAGGCGCGCGATGTAGGCCACGAGCACGGCCCGCTCGTCCGGCACGGCCGGGTTGAGGAACTCACGGGCAAATGCCAGGCCGCGGGTCGGATTGGTTTCGTAGCTCGCCATGTAGTTTACGAAGCCAAATCGCCATTCCGGGCGCTCGCGCAGTCGCACCTCGAGAGCGGTGCTGATGCGCGGGTCGGCGGAGGCGTTGGCGAGCATCGGGAAGAGGAACTGCCTGCTGTCCACCGACGAACGCATCGCGATGTCGAAGTGCCGCATCGCCTGGGGTACGTCGCCTTTCCTCAGCGCCTGCTCGATCAGCCACTGCTCGGTCGGAAAATCGCGCCGGGACAACCGCTCCGCCTCGATCATCAATGCCGACGGCCGCTCTTTGGATCCTCCCTCCGCCGCCGCGGCCAGAGCCAGCGATCGCAGGGCTACGACGCTGAGCGGCGTTCGAACGATAGCCTCCCGGGCGAGGTTCCGAGCGACCGCCCGAGCGCGGGCACTCGATCCCACTCCTGAAAGGACGCCAGCCAGGCTTGCCCGCGCTTCGCCGTCGTACGGGACCCAGCCAAGCGCGAACTGCGGCAGTTCGTCACGCAACGCCGCGGCAAGCGAAACCTGGATGGTGAACAAACCCGCCACTGCCGCCAGCAGGGCCCAAAGGCCGCCGGCAAGCAGCCGCCGGCCGCCCGCTTGCCGCAATCTCGCGAAATTATCCCTTCGCGGCATTGCCGCCCGTGGCCGAATCCCCGCCTTCACGGCCATAGCCATAGCCATATTCGTAACCATAGCCGTAGCCGGACTGCGACTTATCGGACGAGAACTTCGTGAGCAGGGCGCCGAGGACGCGGGAATGAGCTTCTCGCAGACGGGAGATTGCGACGCGCGCCATCGACGTCGGCGTGGAGTGCGATTCCGTGACGAAGATCACACCTTCGACGTGGCTGCCAATCAGCGGCGTATCCGCCAGCCCCATTACCGGGGGCGCATCTATCACGATGTGATCGTAATTCTTCAGCAGGTCGGCCAGCAGCTTGCCCAAGCGGTTGCCGGTCAGCAGTTCTGCCGCGTTCGGAGGCTGCGGGCCGGCCGGCAGCAGCGAGAGATTGTTGACGTACGGCCTCACCATGGCCTGCCAGTCGTCGTCTCCGGCGAGGTAATTGCTCAGGCCGCGGTCGGCATTGATTCCAAGCATGCCGTGAAGCGACGGCGATCGCATATCGCTGTCGATGAGGAGAACGCGGTTTCCGCCGCGGGCGAGTTGCCGCGCCATCGCATAGGCGGTGGTCGTTTTTCCTTCCGCGGGGCGTGTGCTGGTGATGGCCAGTGTCCGCGGGATTCCATGATCGGTGGTGAAGGCGAGCCGCGTTTGAGTGGACAGATAGGCTTCGACCAACGCGGTCTTGGGGTCCTCGAGCGTATCGATCGGATCCCCTTCCGTGGACTTCGGAATAATTCCCAGCAGAGGAAGGCCGAGCGCAGCCTCTAGGGCGTTTGGATCGGAGATCGTCTGATCAAGCTGCTCGAGCACGACCGCCAGACCAATGCCTGCGAGGCCCCCGAGGAGGACGGACACCAGCAGGTTCACGAGCAGGCGCGGGCTGGAAGGCCGCTCGGGCACCTCGGCTCGATCGACGACGGAAATATTGTTGACGCCGACGCCGCCGGCGACACCGATTTCCTTATAGCGCTGCAACAGCGCATCGTAGAGCTGCCGGTTGGTGTCGACCTCTCGCTGGAAGATGTTGTATTGGATCGTCTTTCCGCGCAGCGAAATCAAATCCCCTTCGAGCTGGTTCACGTGCTGACGAAGCTGATCTTCACGCGCGGCGGCTGCTTTGTAGCCAGCCTGCAGAGTGTTCCTGACTCGAGCCTCTTCGTTGGCGATTGAGCGGTCCACCGTTGCGATCTGGTCGGCCAGCGCCTTCGCCGGCGGATAACCGGGGTCGAACTGCGCGGTCATGCGTGCGTAGTCGGCGGCGAGGTCCGCTCGCTTGGCCCGTAGCGACGAAATCGCCTGATTGCTCAGCGCCTCCGGCGTGGCGCCACCGTTACCACCTAGCCTGCTTTGGGCGGCGATCCGGCTGGCGGTGGCCTCGTTCAGCTCCTTGTTGAGCGCACTGAGGTCTTCAGCGACGATCGGCCGCTCCGCGTTGCCTTCCTGGCCCGATGCGCTTGCCACCGGAATGTTGACGATATGCTGGCGCGCGGCATAGGCGAACAGGGCGCGCTCGGATTCCTGCAGGCGCTGGCGCAACTGCTGCAAACGCTGCTCCAGGAATGTGCGGGCATACGACGTGGCTTCGAAGCGCCGCTCGAGCGAAATTTGTATGAACGCTTGCGACCAGGTGTCTGCGATCTTCTGCGACAGCTTGGGGTCCGGCGTCGTCGCGCTGATCACCGCCAGACGCGATCCTCTTGTGGGCGAGATCGCGACATGCTTCAGCAGAATCTCGGCGGCATCGCGAATACGCTTCTGCCTCTGCGCGGATCCACCTTCAGCGCCACCGCTCCTGATTGCGCTGGCGATCTTGTCCTTGCCGAACATCTCGAAGAAGTCGGCGCTGTCCTGCAGATGAAGCTCCGTGGCAACTCGCTCGGCGAGCGACTCCGCGCGCAGCAAGCCCCACTGCGTTTCGTAGAATTCCAGGTCCGTTGGCGAGTTCTCGCCTTCCACGCCGCGAACGTTGACGATCTGATAGTCTTCGCGTTTGATCTCGATGGTCGTTTCGGCGGTATACATCGAAGTCATCAGCAAGGTGGCCAAAAGCCCGATGATCACCGCGACGGCCACCGCGGTAACCAGGAGCCACTTTCTGCGCTTCAGAATGTTGAGATAACGCACGATGGCCGGCATCGAGTTCGCTGCCGGCGCGCCCGTGTCCACAGAGCCCGCAGGCATATCGGACACACGATTGAATGTCAGGTCGTTCATCGGAGCAGGGCGCCAATCAGTTGTTGGCCAGGAAGGTCACAAGCGGCGTTACAAGAAGGCCGGCCATCGAGGCAATCTGCGGGAACAGCCGTCGGGCGGTGGACTCGCCGACAACGACGATGTCGTTTGAGTAGATCTGAGGATCGACCGATGCGCCCAGAGTGATCGCCTGGAGATCGTAAAGCGCCGCCATTGGACGCCCATTGACCGTCCTGAAAACGACCACGTGGCGCGAATTGGCGTAATCCCCGGTCCCTTCCGCACGGGCAACCGCCCGCATCAGCGTCGAAGGGCCGATGACCGGATAGACACCTGGCTTTTTGACTTCGCCGCTTACGGTGACAACCTGGCTCACAATATCCAGAACGCCGATGGCCACGCTTGGCTGGCGAACGTGGTTCGAGCGCAAGCGAACCTCAACGGCGCGGGCGATCTCTTCCGGCTGCAGCCCGCGGACATCGATCGAGCCCGCAAGCGGCAAAGCGATCTTGCCGCTGCTGTCGACACGTACCTGCTCGCTCAGTTCGGGGAGCCCCAGAACGTTTACCGAAAGAGTGTCACCGGGGCCCACCAGATGGGGCCTGGCGCCGGCAATCAGATCGCTCTCGGCAGGCGCCGGCAGCTCGCCAGGCGCGACGACGGCAACCGGTCCGCCCGCCGCCATGTGGGGAGAAGCGCAACCCGCCAACGCCAGTAAAGCCGCCAAACTCAGATGTTTAGAAAATTGAGGTCGCACGACTCCACCCATATCCGGGACGACGCAAGGCATGTCGCCGCTGGCGTCAGGGCCTTATTCAGAACTTCCGGGCCGGTAAAGACCTTTCGCGGCTGCGGGGGCCGTCACCCGAGGGTCGCGCAAGACGTCTGCCAACCATCCGCAGGCCAGCGCGAACAGCGCCGAAACCAAGGGAGTTCGAAGCGGATAATCAACCAGGCTCGCCGCCAACAGGGCTCCGACCATGAAAAGACCCAAGCGGCCGAAATCCACCGTCAGACCTCCGACCCGGAGGCGCAGCAGCTTGAGGCCCCCACGGACCCACCATAACAGGAGAATTGCCAGGAGGAGCAGCGCCGGCAAGCCCCCGGTAAGGACAAGTTCGGCAAGATCGTTGTGCGCGTGATTGAGGTACAGCGGCGAAAGCGAAGAGATCGGTTCATAGCCCCGATAGACTGGATCGAAAGCGCCAAAACCGGCGCCCACCGGAAAGAAGTCCCTGACGATGGTGATGATGGTCGGGAGGAATCTAAGCCTTGATTCACCGTCCCAGGGAAGGCCGACTATGCGCTGCAGCGCCTCGTCACGCGAAAAGACGATCGACGCGGCGACCGTGAGGGCGATCACCGCGCCCAGGCCGATAACCGCGTAGCGAGCAACGACCGGCGGGGCCCGTCGGATCAACGGGCGACCGATCATCCAGCCGACGACCAGGCCGACGACGGCGATAGCCATTCCCGCGCGCGAGCCGCAGGCCAGAACCAGCAACAACAGCAGCAGGCCTGTAGCCAGGGCGATCCAGCCGCGGATCTGCCGCGTCGCGCTCTTCTCGCCGAGCATGACCCATAAGGGCAGCATCGGCAGCGCCACGGCCAGCATCACGGACTGGTGGTTGCGATTGGCGAACAGCCCGGTCGGAGCGCCGAAGTTGGCGATCGAAAAGAGATAAAGCGGGCTCTTTTCACCGCCCGACAGCTGCGCGAGTCCCAGGACGGCGCTTACCAGCACTCCCAGCAGCACGCACGACAGCAGGCCGCGTGCGCGCTCGCGGGAAAGAGAGGCGAAGCCGATCAGCACGGCCAGGGGAACGACGAGGCTGACGAGGCTGGAAAGCGTAAGGTCGGGACTGAGACTTATCGGCCGCCAGGGTTGGGCAAGCCCCGCGGCAAGGGCTGGCGCGGCATAACGGGCGTGCCCTGGCAGACTGGTCCACACGGACGGAGGCAACGGCACGAGCTGTGCCGCGATAATACCGGCGAGGCCGCCTAGCAACGCCAGCGGCACTCGAACGGTGTCCCAGCGCATGGGTCCCGTGCTGGCCATGAAAACGGCGATGCAGGCCACCGCGAGAGGGTGCAGTACTGCCAATTGCAGTACGTCGGTGCGTGACGCGCCGCCCAGCAGAAAGCACGCGCCCAGAAGGGCGGCCATCGTTACGAAACGCAGAGTCTGACGATGCGGGTCGGCGGCGGGCGCGCCCATTGGCTATCTTTCAATATCCGTGCGGCGTCCCTATAGGGACTGGCCGAACAGTATGTAAAGGCGTGCACAAAGCGCGACCGGCGGGACTTCAGTGTCTCGGCCCGCGCAACGATTGGGGATCATGTCCGGCGGAATTTCAACTTTGATCGCGCTCGCGGTCTACGCGATCGGGCTGGTCCCGCTTGTCTGGATCGCCAGCCCGGGTCTCGGCCCGAGATGGTCGGTCATGGCTTTTGCCGGTGCGATTCTGGCTCTCGGGATATTTCAGACCGGCATCTTGTCGCGCGGATCGCTTACCGACACCTCGGTAGGGCACCTGCTGCCGGACCAGTCGCTCCGCGCGCGCTGCGTCGAAGTCATGGATGTCGCCCGCCGGGCAGGGGTGGTGCTCGATGCCTCTCAACCGGGCAAGCTGGTGGTCCAAGGGTCGATATGGCAACAGGCTCCTGCCGAGGTGCGCGATGCAATCTCCGCTTGTGCAGCGCAGGTCACTCCTCCTCCCGGCGGGGACAAGCCCAATGCAGATGCGGACTCGACCGGCACGCCACAATCCCCGGCCGTTCAGGTCATTCTGCGGTAACCCCCCGCGAATTCCATCATTCAGCTTCGAGGAACTATAGCCCCGTGTTCACAGTAGTAGCGGCGGTCGTATGCGCCGGCCTGTTTTCCCTAGTTGGCGTACTTTACTGGTCACTCCGGGTTAAGGGTGCGCTGCGCAAGCGTTATGAACGTGAGCACCATCGCCGCAAAGTCAAAGGCAACTGACGATACGGATCGTGCCGCGCGCGAGCCCGGCGCGCTCTCGCCCAGGCGTTGCGCAGCAGTAGGGCCGCCAACGTGAACGGCGATCCGATCGACGGCGTCACGCGTAGAGAGGTGTTGAAGCGTGCCGGAGGCGTAGTCCTTCTAACGTCCGCCGCAGCGGGCGGAAGCGTTCAGACGCCGGAGCCGCCCACAATCAGCCCCTACGATTTCGGCGCGAGCGGGGACGGCAGGGCGGACGACACGCAAGCTCTCCGCGCGGCTCTCCGCGCGGCCGTCGCCACCGGCAACACGCTCGACCTGCGAAGCGGAATCTATCGCGTCACCGGCTCCTGCGTCGCTGAGGGCGACCTGCATCTGATCAACACCGGCCGCGCCGTCATCCATGCCGCCCCGGCCATTACGCGGATATCGGCGTCCTGGTCGTAAGGGGAAGCGCGAGCCGCGTGGGCGGGCTGGCCCATCCGGCTCCGGCTGGCGGCAAGCGTCTGATCGTGGACCACAGGGCGGCGTTCGTCGCAGGGGATCTGGGTACGGTATTCGATCCGACCGACGGCAGCTTTTCCCGCTTCCGCCGCTACTACCGGGCGGGCGAATTCTTCCAAGTTGCCGGCGTGGATGATGAGACCGTGGAACTCGTGCGACCGCTGTATGCCGGCTATCGCGCCGGCACGGTCGACCTTTACCGAATTCGCCCGGCGGCGGGCTCCTTGCGCGATGTCATCATCACCTCGGAAGGTGCGCCGGCGAGCCTCATCTACATCGATTATGCCCGCGGCCTGACGATCACCAATCCCAGGCTGCGCCAGGCCAACAATGACTGCATTTTGGTGAACCGCAGCGTTGAATGCCGCATAGAGGCTCCCGACGCGATCAACACGGGCAATGGCGGGGACGATTACGGGATCGTCTGGTCGAATTGCCAGGACTGCAGTATTCACGGCGGTACAATATACGGCCGCCGGCATGCCATCGCTCATGGCGGAAACGACCAGGCGAACTCGGTTCCATGCCGAAACATGCAAATCGGCGGCAATGCCACGCTCCGTAACGATCCGCGCAGCAATACGCATTGCGCCGACTTTCACGGCAACTGCGAGGATTGCATGATCGCCGATTGCGCGATTACCGGCGGTGTCGGCATGGGGGGCAAGAACAATCGCGTCGTACGAAGCGTTGTGCACAGCATGGCAAACGGCGTCGCGGTCCTCGCCTTCGAGGTGATCGGTGGACGCTACGAAATGCTCGGCAATACCTTTCATATCGACAGCGATCCGCAAGCGGCGACCCGCGGCGCGATTGACTTTGGCGGCAATGCGGTCGCGATAAGCGCGGACACCACCGAAAATCTGACCGTTGTCGTTCGAGATTGCGAATTCGATTCCGCCGTTCTGAGCGACGACAGCCGCCTGCTAAATGTCCGCAATCGGGGTGCCACCATCAAACTCAATGTCGATTTTTCGAACAACCGGCTGCAGCTGAACCGATTGGGCATGGTGGTTTATATGGACCTGGTGCGCGGGACAGGCGCGGCCGCGGCGTCGGATTTCATTACCGTAACCGGGAATACCGGCGCGGCACCGGGCTCGACGCTGTACTACGCGGACGGGGACTATTCCAGGCTCCGCGGAGTGCGAGCGCTCTAGCCTGAGAAGGCTCGCCAGCGCGAACCTAAACCAGCGCGATGTCCGGTGCGTCTTCCTGTTTCATGCCGATGACGTTGTAGCCGCCGTCGACGTAATGGATGTCTCCGGTCACGCCCGAGGCGAGATCGGACAGCATGTAGAGGCCGGCGCCGCCGACATCTTCGATCGTCACGTTGCGGCGCAGCGGCGAGTTGAGCTGGTTCCACTTGAGGATGTAGTTGAAATCGCCGATCCCGCGCGCGGCGAGAGTCTGGATCGGACCGGCGCTGATCGCGTTGACGCGGATGTTCTCGGGGCCGAGATCGTTGGCGAGGTAGCGCACGCTGGCCTCCAGCGCGGCCTTGGCGACGCCCATCACGTTGTAATGCGGCACGACTTTCTCGGCGCCGTAGTACGTCAGCGTCAGGATGCTGCCGCCGTTGGGCATCATCTCGCGCGCCCGCTGGGCCACGGCGATCAGCGAGTAGGCCGAGATGTTCATCGTCATCAGGAAGTTGTCGAGCGTGGTGTCGTAGAACTTGCCACGCAGCTGGTTCTTGTCGGAAAAGCCGATCGCGTGGACGACGAAGTCGATCGTCTCCCAGCGCTGCTTGAGCCTGGCGAAAGCATCGTCGAGCGCGGCCATGTCGGCCACGTCGCAATCGAAGGTGAAGTCGCTGCCGAGCTGCTCGGCCAGCGGGATCACCCGCTTGGCGAGCGCTTCGCCCTGGTACGAGAAGGCCATTTGCGCGCCCTGCTCGCGCAGCTTCTGGGCGATCCCCCAGGCGAGCGACTTGTCGTTCGCCAACCCCATGATCAACCCGCGCTTGCCGTCCATCAAGCCGCTCATGCGGTGGTCTCCTCCTGCACGTCCGTTGCGCCCGCCCTGGCTTCCGCTCGCCGGCGGTTGTCAACCTGGCCGATCAGGTCCTCGTGTTCCTCGGGCGTCTCCGCCAATGCGGCGTTGAGCTCGGCGCCCATAACCATCCCTAGGCCGACGAGCCAGAAAAAGAAAAGCGCGATCATGATGCCGGCCAAAGAGCCGTACGTCAGGTTGTAGCTGAACACGCTGCGCAGCAGCGGCGGCAGCGCGATGGCGACGAGGATCCACCACACCGTCACCAGCAGCGCGCCGGGCCACTTGGGATAGCGCCGCTGGCGATAAGTGTGCGGGGTTAGAGTGTAGAACAGCAGGTAGAGCGAACCGTAGAGCCCGAAGGCCGGCACCAGGCGCGAGAGCGCGAGAGAGCCGAGCACGTCGCTGAGCTGCGGAAAATACGCGTCGATCACTTCCTGCGCGGCGCCGATGATCACCTGGGCGATCAGGCTCAGCAGCAGCAGGACCACCGCGGCGATGATGATCCCAGTCGAAAACAGCCGGTACTTCCAGAAGGCCGCGGTCGCCGCCGTCCCATAAGCGCGGCGCAGGACATCGCGGATCGTTTCGATCAGGCTGCCGACGGTCCACAGGCCGACCAGCCCGCCGATCCACAGCAGCCAGCCGCTGCGCTGCGCGATCACACTGCGCGCCACCGGGCCGATCACGTCGCCGACGACCGGCGGCAGAGCATAGAGGATCGCGTTGATCGAGGCCGCTTGCTCGCTCTTCTCGCCGATCAGAGAGAAGATCGCCGCGCCGGTGATGAAGAACGGGAAGATCGCCAGCACCGCCATGTAGGCAAGGTTGCCGGCGTGGATGAAGCCGTCGTTGTAAGTGCCCAGCAGCACTCGCTTCAGCACCCGGAAGAAGCTCGTTCCCGGGCCGACGGCGTCGTAAACGTCCTCCTTGAACCCGGCCATGTGGCGCAAGGCCGCCTTGCGGCGTCCTTCCGGCGACAAGTCCTCGAGCGGCGGGCCGTGCTTGTCGATGTCTGGAACGGGGTGAAATTCCATCGCGCTCCGGGGTCTACCAGCCGTGTCCCGGCTGTCGAGTTCGGCCGACTTAAACGCCGAGCTTCGCGCGCACGTTCCTTGTGTCGCGCCACCCGTCGAGCTTGGCGGCGAGCTCGCTCACATCGTCGGGCAATTCGATCTCGAGTGCGACCAGCTGGTCGCCGCGGCCGCCGCCCTTGCGGCTGAAGCCTTTGCCCTTGAGGCGCAGGACCTTGCCCGAGCCCGAACCGGGCGCGACCGTCAGCATCACCGCGCCGTCGACCGTCGGCACTTTGACTTTGGCGCCCTGGACCGCCTCGTCGAGCGTGATCGGCAGCTCCAGCCGGACATCGTCGCCTTCGCGGCGGAAGAACGCGTGCGGCTCGATCGTGATCGTCACCAGCGCGTCGCCGTTGCCGGCCGGGCCGGGCTCGCCTTTGCCGGACAGGCGCATCTGCGTGCCTTCCTCGACCCCGGCCGGGAGCTTGAGGTCGATGGTCTTGCCGTCGGCGAGGGTGATCCGCTGCGCCTTCAGCGCCGCGGCGTCGGCGAACGGCACGCGCAGGCGATACTGCACGTTGGCGCCCTTGCGCGGCGGGGGCGGGCGGCGCCCGGCGCCGGCGCCGCCGAAACCGCCCGGGCCGGCCCCGCGGCCGCCGCCGAACAGGCCTTCGAAGATATCGCCGATGTCCACGCCTTCGGCGCCGCCGAAGCCTTCGAAATCCTGCGCCGAAAAGCCGCGCGCTCCTCCGGGGCCGGGTCTGAAGCCGCCGGCTCCTCCACCCATTCCGAAGGGCATCGCCGGATTGCCGTCGGCGTCGATCTCGCCGCGGTCGAACTTGCCGCGCTTGTCTGCGTCCGAGAGCAGGTCGTAAGCGCGAGTGACGTCGGAAAAGCGCTCCGCCGCCTTGGGATTGTCCTTGTTCCGGTCCGGGTGCAGTTCCTTGGCGAGCTTGCGGTAAGCGGACTTGATGTCCTTCTCGCTCGCGTTGCGGGCTACCCCCAGGGTCGAATACGGATCGGCCATGGCGTGTTAGCTAGGTGTTACAGCATCGGCGCGCAAGCGACGCTTTCCA
>Ga0207652_10000337_pt1 | contig 48786 bp, 38 predicted proteins | sample KBSC63BmetaG_FD_184334 | JGI IMG/M metagenome (GOLD analysis project Ga0207652, IMG submission 184334) | Corn rhizosphere microbial communities from Kellogg Biological Station, Michigan, USA - KBS C6-3B metaG (SPAdes) (version 2) | ecosystem: Host-associated > Plants > Roots > Rhizosphere ... | reverse complement strand
AAAGACTGTTAATTGTAGGATGCTTATATACTTGTGAAAACTGATTAAAAATTAAACTATGACTTAGCAAGAACGAAAATAATTTATTTGAGCTGCAGCGATTTTTCATCATAGTAGGACAGGTAGCCAAATAATGGCTACCTTCCTACTCGATATTTTGAGGCATTTAGAAAATAGAAATAAGAGGGTGATTAAAACGATTCTAAATATTTATCCGGTTTACTGAATCTAAATTACATTTGGCACTAAATTTTTGCTTTGGGCTTACCTGAAATATACAACACATTTATCGCCGGGATGAAAGACACGACGTGGCTCGAATACATCGCTGTGTTTTCAGGAATTGTAAGCGTATGGTTTTCAAGAAAAGAAAATATCTGGGTTTATCCAACCGGTTTAATTAATACCATTTTTTATATCTATCTCAGTTTTAAAGGAAGTTTATTTGGCGAAGCGAGCGTCAATTTATATTATACCATTATGAGCATCTATGGCTGGATTTTGTGGTCAAAAAAAAATCAGCACCAGGAGCATATTGTAAATATTCTGTGGAGTACAAAAAAAGAATGGGTGCAGGAAATTTTATTTTTTGCCACATTTTATCTGGTCATTTTTGCGGCCCTCAGTTATTTAAAGAAGGATTTTGCGCCCGGTGCAATTCCATGGGCGGATGCTTTTGCGAGCGCTACTGCCTTTACCGGAATGTGGCTGATGGCAAAGAAAAAAGTCGAAAGCTGGTACTGGTGGATCGCAACAAATATTGCTTCTATTCCTTTGTATTTTGTGAAAGGTTATGTCTTCACGAGCGTTTATTATATCATTCTTTTGCTGATGGCCGTATGGGGATTGATAGAATGGCGAAGGAGAGCTAAGGCGCATTTATTAATAAAAAACGAAGAAGTCCCTGAATGGAGACAATAAAAAAAATAGTGATCATCGGCCCCGAATCAACCGGGAAAAGCACGCTGTGCGAAAATCTGGCTGCGCATTACCACTCTTTGTGGGTTCCGGAATATGCAAGAGAATATTTGGAAAAAAATGGCACTGAGTATAGTTATGAAGATTTACTTACCATCGCAAAAGGCCAAATTGATTTGGAACAAAAAGTGTGTAGCGATCAATTATCAATAAGTAATCAAGGATCAACGGTATTCATAGACACTGACTTATATGTAATGAAAGTGTGGGCAGAATTTGTTTTTAATAAATGCCACAACTGGATTTTGAATAAAATTGCTGAAAGAAAGTATGACCTGTATTTGCTCTGTGACGTCGACCTGCCGTGGGTTGAAGATCCGTTAAGAGAATATCCCGATCAAAAAGTAAGAGAAAAATTATTCCATTTTTATAAAGACCTTATGATAAATCAATCCACTCCCTGGAGTATTATTTCAGGAAATTATGAACAGAGATTTGAGAAAGCAGTAACCTCTATTGAAGCGTCGTTTATGAAAAAAATTGTTCCGAAATAATTTTCTCATCTTTTACTTCATACACACAAATTTCTGACATGGTTGAACGGCCGCTTCCTTTCATGGTGGCATCCAGATTTAGAGAGAGTGCAATGGCATTTCCGGCAACAATCGGATCAGATATACTTACAGAATGGGTTTCTTCAAGCATCGTTGCAAATTGTTTTCCTTTTTCTAAAATGGCGCCCAATCCTTTTGTTTCTTTTTCAAAACCAGGCGTAGCACGTTGTTCAATACTTATTGCATCTTCAGCAAATAATTCTTTTTGGGCTTTTTCAAAGTCTCCTTTACGGCAAAGTTGTACAAGGCGATCTGCAATTTGTTGCGTTTTCATCGTTTAAAAGTTTAGAAGAAAAAAATGTACAAAATTCTTACCAAATAGAAGCTTGTCTTCAAGCTTTTTGCAATAAATCAATAAATAGTAGTATTTTAAATTTTAAATCTAAAACCAATGCTAATGGATCAATCAGTAATTGTTATCAAAGACACAACCGCAAATCCCGCGCCGCTCGGGCTTTTGGCTTTCGGGCTTACTACCGTTATTCTCAACTTGCATAACGCCGGAGTCTTCGAAATGAATTCAATGATACTTGCCATGGGAATTTTTTATGGCGGTATTACGCAGATCATCGCAGGAATTATGGAAGCAAAAAAAAATAATACTTTCGGCTTTGTTGCCTTTGTTTCTTATGGATCCTTCTGGCTCACATTCGTTGCGTTAATTGTGATGCCAAAATTAGGATGGGTACCCGCAGCTTCTCCAACCGCTATCATTTCATATCTTATTGTGTGGGGGATTTTTACTGCGTTACTTTTTTTTGGAACGCTTCGCATCAGCCGGTCCCTGCAATTTATTTTTGCTACTTTAACCATTTTGTTTTTTTTATTGGCGCTTAGCGAAAATTCCGGTAATTCATCTTTGAAAAGCTTTACGGCGTATGAAGGGATTGTTTGCGGCGCATCCGCCATATACACCGGCGCAGGAGCGTTGCTAAATGAAATTTACGGCAAAACTATTTTCCCTTTAGGCCTGATTACAAAAAAATGATTAAAATTCTTTGAGCTATAAAGTGAGGTGATTTTTATATCTTCATTTTTTTATTCCTATTCCTTTCATTTATAAAAACTTGATTCCATGAAAAAAGGTTTGTTTCTTTCATTTTTATTTTTTGTGTCTGTCTCTGTTATCGGGCAAAAAAATAATGTTGCACAATTATTAGTTCCGGAACCGGTTTCGGTAACGTCTGGCACTGGTAATTTTGTCCTGGACAATAAGGCCGGCGTTCACGTAATGTCTGCGGATGCTTCTGCAAAGCGGGTTGGTGAATTTATTTCAAAAAAATTATCGCTTGTAACTGGTTATACCATTCCTGTAATAACCAATTCCAAAAACCAAACTGTAAATAGCGGGATAAAATTGTCTTTAATAAAAGATGCATCACTAGGAGATGAAGGATATCAGTTGGACGTTACGCCTCACCAGGTTTCTATTTCTGCAAATAAGCCGGCAGGACTTTTTTATGGAATGCAAACATTATTTCAATTGATGCCAAAAGAAGTGGAAGAAAACCAGGTAGTGAAAAATGTAAAATGGGATGTTCCAGTTTGCAAGGTAAAAGATTACCCGCGGTTTGCATGGCGTGGGTTGATGTTTGACGTTAGCCGTCATTTTTTTACAAAAAACGAAGTGAAAGAATTTATCGACCAGATGGTGAAATATAAGTACAATTTGTTGCACATGCACCTTACCGATGATGAAGGCTGGAGAATAGAAATTAAAGGTTTGCCGAGACTCACAGAAGTAGGCGCCTGGAATGTAAAAAAGGTTGGTTATTTTGGAACCTTTACTCCACCAACCCCGGATGAGCCGCGTAACTATGGGGGCTTTTATACGCAGGACGATATTCGTGAACTGGTAAAATATGCGCAGGATCGTTTTGTAAATATTCTTCCCGAAATTGATGTTCCCGGCCATAGCCTTGCGGCGGTAGTTTCTTATCCTGAATTATCGTGTACGCCCGGCGCAGAGAATTATCGCGTTCGCTCAGGGGAAGAAATTATGGATTGGTCGCATGGACAGCCGCCTGTTGCTTTAGTTGATAATACACTTTGCCCGGCCAATGAAAAAGTATATGTTTTTTTAGATAAGGTAATGACACAGGTAGCGCAATTATTTCCATTTCAATATATCCATGTGGGCGGCGACGAATGCCCAAAAAACTTTTGGGAAAAAAGTGATTCTGTAAAGGCATTAATGCAAAGAGAGGGTTTAAAAAATATGGATGAAGTGCAGAGTTATTTTGAAAAGAGATTGGAAAAGATCGTTGAATCCAAGGGGAAAAAATTTATGGGTTGGGATGAAATATTGCAGGGTGGAATTGCACCAAGCGCAACCGTAATGAGCTGGCGGGGAATGAAAGGTGGAATTGAAGCAGCAAAAATGAAACATAATGTAGTGATGAGCCCTACTGATTTTGCCTATCTCGATTATATGCAGGGAGATCCGATTATTGAACCACATGTTTATGCCACTTTACGTTTAAACAAAGCCTATCAGTTTGAGCCGGTTCCCGAAGGAGTTGATTCGCAATATATTTTAGGCGGCCAGGCAAATTTATGGACAGAACAGGTTTATAATATGCGCCATATGGAATATATGGTTTGGCCTCGCGCAATGGCTATTTCTGAAGCAGTCTGGTCACCAAAGTATAAAAGGAACTGGGATAATTTTTCCAGCCGTGTAGAAAAGCAATTGCCAAGATTTGATGCGGCAGAAATAAAATATGCACCAAGTATGTATGACCCGATTTTTAATGTGACTAAAGCAGACAGTACATTAAAAATTGAGTTGAGCACAGAAATAAAAGATTTGGATATTTATTACAGTTTTGATAATTCTTTTCCGGATAATTTTTATCCGAAATATACTTCAGCATTAACTCCTCCAAAAGATGCAGTGATGCTGAATGTAATTACATATCGCGGAAAACAAAAAATGGGTAGAATGATTTCTATGCCGATCTCAGAACTGGAAAAGCGCACAAATAAACGCAATAGATAAAAAGCAAATAAAAAGTTTATTTTATTTGTTTATTTACTATCCCAAGCCCTCGGGAGATATTGCTCTTACTGAATTTTTAACGCCTGGAAGAAAAAATGTTAATCATTTTACAAAAATCTTACTAAAAAAAATTTTTTATTACAAAAATAATTGTAATTTTCGTTTTAAATAAACTTTAACACTCCCTAATTATTTGATTATGAAAAAAAAATTACTGCTTGGCGGGATCTTTTTCTTTTTCTGTTTGGCGCAATCGTTTGCTCAGCAAAGAACAATTACCGGAACTGTAACAACTAAAGAAGGGACGCCTTTAGTTGGTGCTTCAGTGATGGTGGTTGGTCAAAAAACTGGCGAAACGACTGGAGCCGATGGAAACTTTACGATCCAGGTTCCAGCTAACGCAAAAAATCTCCGAATTAGTTATGTCGGATATCAGGCCCAGGATGTAGCCATCTCCGGCCAAAGCAATATCTCCGTAACACTTGAATCATCAGCAACTAATTTAAATGAAGTCGTGGTTACCGGTTATGGTTCTCAAAGAAAGAAGGACATCACCGGTTCTGTAGCCGTTGTAAACGTCAGCAATCTAAAACAAGTACCGGCCGGTAATGCGGAATCCTTGCTGCAAGGCCAGGCTTCCGGTGTTACGGTAACAAACTCGGGTGTGCCTGGTGGCGGAACCGCTGTACGGGTTCGCGGTATTACATCTTTGGGTAACGCTGATCCACTGTTTATTGTGGATGGGGTTGAGGTCTCTACGGGTTTAAGAGATATTAATCCGGATGATATCGAATCCATCCAGGTTTTGAAAGATGCCGGTGCCGCAGCGATCTATGGAATCCAGGGATCGAATGGGGTAATCATTGTTACTACCAAAAAAGGCCATGGCAAACCAGTTGTTACTTATAATATGTATCTCGGAACTCAGAGACCTTTAAGTGGCAATGTATTCAATCTGGCAAATCCGCAACAGTATGCACAGGCAATCTGGAATATGCAGAGTAATTCTGAAGTAGATCCTTCAAAACGAAATCCTCAGTTTGGAACAACCGGAACTGGCCCCGTACTTCCGGATTACATACTTCCTGAGGCTGGAAAGGAAGGAGATTCTCTAACAAATCCTGCTACATATGATCTTGCTGGTAACCAGATAACAAAAGCAAATAAAGCTGGTACTGACTGGTTTCACGAGATCTTTAAACCTGCGATGATCCAGAATCATACAGTTACCGTAAGTGCCGGTAGTGATAAATCATCTTATCTTTTTTCAATAAACTATTTTAATCAGCAAGGAACACTCATTAACACTTATTTGAAAAAATATGATGTCAGGGCTAATACGGTGTTTAATGTAAAAGATAATATCCGTATTGGTGAGAATGCTAATGTCATTTATAGACAAAGCCCCGGATTTACCAACCAGAATGAAGGCAATCCAATCTCTTTTGCCTACCGCATTCCGGGTATTATTCCTGTATATGATATTATGGGCAATTTTGCAGGAACTCATGCACCGCATTTAAGTAATGCACAAAATCCGGTTGCTGACCAGAAGCGTACTGCCAATGATAAAAACAATAGTTGGTCAATGATTGGAAATGTTTTTGCGGATGTTGACTTTTTAAAACACTTTACAGCGCATACTTCATTTGGAGGAACTGTTGAAAATTATTATTACTATAGTTTTTCTCCTTCTCCCTACGAGCGTGCTGAAGGAGCCGGCAACCCCAATTCATTTACCGAAGGCGCTGGGTATAACAGTCTGTGGCAATGGACAAATACTATAACCTATTCTAATGTGATAGGGTTGCATAACATTAAGGTTTTGGGTGGTATAGAATCAAAGAAAATATATGACAGAAACTTTTCTGCCGGAAGAATCAATTATTTTAGTACCGATCCCAGTTACCTGATTTTAAATACAGGTAGCCCTACCGGTGGTGTAAGTAACAATGGTGATGCCCCTTTTCAAAGATCGTTCTTCTCAGAATTTGGCCGTCTTGATTATCAATATAATGATAGATACCTGCTTAGCGCTACAATACGTCGTGACGGTGCTTCAGTTTTCGATGCAGACCATAGATACGGCACGTTCCCTTCAGTTTCTGCCGGATGGAGGATTTCACAGGAAAATTTCTTTAAATCGATCACTTTCATTAATGATCTAAAGCTTAGAGGTGGTTGGGGAAAACTTGGCTCAATAAGCAATATTGGTGCAACCAATCCTTATAGCTTATACGCTTCAGGCGCGGGTTACTCTTATTATTCTATTGATGGAGGCCCAAATAGTGCAGCTATGGGATTTTATCAAAGCCAGTTTGGAAACCCTGAAACAACCTGGGAGCAGGATATTATTTCAAATGTGGGATTAGACGCCACGCTATTGAATAACCAATTAAATTTTTCAATAGAATGGTACAAGAAAAAAATCAGTGGCCTTTTATTTCGAAAACAATCTTTGATAGCGGATTTTGCAGGTGGTGCATCTCAGCCAATTATCAACGCGGGAGATATTCAAAATACCGGGATTGACTTCAGCGCAACCTATCACGCAACAATCGGCTCAGATTTTCATCTTGACGTAACGGGTACGCTAACAAGTTATAACAGTAAAGTGGTTAGCTTGCCTCCGGGTTATAAATACCAGGATAACGCTAGTGCCGGTTCTAACCGTATTGGTGCTTTCTCCCGTTCACAGCCTGGACACCCGATCGGTGAGTTCTTTGGTTATAAAGTGATCGGAATTTTCCAGGACGCTGCCGATGTAGCGAAATCACCGACTCAGGATGGTGCTAACCCTGGTCGTTTTAAATACGCAGATGTAAATGGTGATAAAGTCGTTGATGACCAGGATAGAACGTGGATAGGAAATCCAAATCCTGACTTTACTTACGGACTCAACCTGAATGCAAGTTATAAGAATTTTGATTTTTCTGCCTTTTTTTATGGCTCACAGGGCAACAAGGACTTTAATTATGTGAAATACTGGACAAATTTCCCCCAGGTTTTCCAGGGTGGAATAGATAAAGATGTATTGACTAAATCTGCAATACTGGTAAATGCTGCCGGACAGCCTACTAATGTAAATGATCCTACCGCACACGTTTCCAATCCCGGTGCAACTATCCCGGTTCTTGAAACAGCTAGTAATACAAGTAATGCCCGCGCAATAAGTTCTTTTTATGTAGAAGACGGGTCTTTCTTAAAGTTGAGGTCTCTTATTTTAGGATACACGCTGCCTACTTCACCGTTGAAAAAGATAGGCATTGATAAATTAAGAATTTACGTTCAGGGTTCTAATTTATTTACCATCACAAAATATACAGGTTTAGACCCCGAACTACAGGGAGCTGACTTGGGCGATAACAGCAATTTCGGAATTGATTTGGGTAACTATCCTGCGAACCAAAAGATGTATTTGTTTGGTATAAATGCCTCATTTTAATTAATTAAATTACCATTAAAAAATAATTAGTATGAAACGAATTAAATTAAGATATCTTATTCTTAGCCTATTCCTTTTGGTTTGCATAAGTTATGCTTGTAAAAAGGAATTTTTAGATATTTCGCCGGTGGGTAGTTTAAATCCAAGTATTATGGCTAATCTCCAGGGGGTTCAGGGTTTGCTCATCGGAGCTTATGCCACTTTAGACGGATACCCGGGAAACGGGGACGGCGGATGGGGGGGCGCCATCTCTAATTGGACATTCGGGAGTATAGCTGCTGATGATGCGTATAAAGGATCAACTACCGATGACCAGGGAGATATAATCCCGTTGGAAACATGGACTACCAATCCGAGCAATGGCTATACTGCCGGCAAATGGACCAACTGTTATTATGGTGTTCAAAGGGCAAATGATGTATTGCGCATCCTGCCACTTGCAAAAGATATCCCAACAGACCAGGTGGCCGGAATAACTGCTGAGGCCCGGTTTATAAGAGGCTTTCAACATTTTGAACTTAAAAAGGTTTTTGGAAATGTCCCATACATCGCAGAGACTGTAACGGGTGATACATCCGCTCCTGCTTCTGTTACTAATATAAGTGGGTCTGGTTATGTGGATATCTGGCCGGAAATAGAAGCAGATTTTAAATTTGCTATGGATAATCTTCCGGAAACCCAGCCACAAGTGGGAAGAATCAATAAATGGGGCGCGGAAGCTTTTTTAGCAAAAGTGTACATGTTTCAAAAGAAATACACTGATGCAAAACCATTGCTTGATGAGTTGATTAGTAGTGGAACTACTTCTGACGGTTTAAAATATGACCTGATAAACTATTCCAGTAATTTTAATCCAGCACAAAATCACAAAGGAGATGCCGAGGCTGTGTTTAGTGTTCAGATGTCAGTAAATGAAGGCTCAGGCAATGCACAAAATAATAATCAGGGTGTTGCTAATGGGAACTATGGAGATTTATTGAACTTCCCATATAATGCCGGCCCGGGCGCATGTTGTGGATTTTTTAATCCTTCTCAGAGCCTTGCCAATGCTTATAAAACAGACGCCAATGGCCTTCCGTTGCTTGATGAAAGCTATAATAGTGGTGCTGATGTAAACTCTTCTACCGGCCCGTACACAGGAAATTTAGACTCAAGAATAGATTGGGCGATCGGTAGAAAAGGAATACCTTATCTAGACTGGGGTCCACATCCTGGCGACGTTTGGATTCGTGATCCGGCAAACGACGGGCACTTTAATTCTAAGAAAAATGTTTATGCAAAAAGCCAGGCAGGAAGCTTGTCAAGCACTGAAAGCTATTGGGCAGCAACAGAATTGACTGCTAATAATGTAAATGTCATTCGTTTCGCGGATGTATTATTATGGGCTGCTGAGGCTGATCTGGCTACAGGAGATCCTGCTACAGCTTTAACTTTGGTCAACAGGGTTAGAGCACGGGCAGCGGATCCTAAAGGTTGGGTATATGCAGGGACTGCAACTTACAGCCCTTCATCAGGAACTTACGCTCCACAAACTACTCCGGCTGCAAAATATAAAGTTGGTTTATACCCTGCGGGTGCATTTTCTGATCCTGTTTATGCTATGAAAGCAATCATTTTTGAAAGGAGATTAGAGCTTTCTATGGAAGGCCAGCGTTTCTTTGACCTGGTACGCTGGGGAATTGCAGCTCCGGTGTTGAATGCTTATATATCACATGAACAATCAGTTATCCCTTATCTTAAAGGGGCTAAGTTTATTCCTGGACAGAGTGAGTATTTCCCTATACCGCAGGCACAGATTGATGCAGTAAACGCATCAGGCACGCCTTATTTAAAACAGAATCCGGGATACCATTAATATTTTAATAATTCATCTTAAAAACAAAGAGGTAAAGGTCATCTTTACCTCTTTGTTTTTTGTTTAAGATTGGCTACTTTCGATTTGTAAATCAGGTAAAATGAAACAAGTTCAACTGCTTTTAATACTCCTTATTTCTGTCCTTTTTTTAGATTCCTGTAAAAATAAAGTCACTCTCTTTAAATCTATTCCGGCTACCTACTCCGGTATTGACTTTAATAATAAAATTATCGAAAACGATACGCTCAATCCAATTGATGTTACCAATATTTACAACGGTGGTGGCGTCGGTATTGGGGACTTCAATAATGATGGATTGCAGGACATTTACTTTACAGGAAACCTGGTATCCAATAAATTATATTTAAACAAAGGCAAATTAAAATTTACAGACATCACTAAAGAAGCGGGAGTAAATGGAGACGGGCGATGGTGCAGGGGGGTGTCGGTTGTTGATATAAATAATGATGGTTGGATGGATATATATGTATGTGTGTCAATGGAAAAGAACCCGGAGAAACGACAGAACTTGTTGTATATAAACCAGGGATTAGACAAAAATGGTATTCCGGTTTTTAAAGAGATGGCTGCTGAATATGGATTAAATGATACGACTCATTCGACAATGGCTGCATTTTTCGATTATGATAATGATGGAGACCTGGACATGTATCTCACCGTAAATGTCATTTTACCGGAGTATAATCCATCCGTATTTCGCCCAAAAATTACCAATGGTTCGTTTCCAAGCACCGGCCGGTTGTATCGCAATGATTGGAATCCGGTTTTAAAACACCCGGTATTTACGGATGTTACTAAACAAGCGGGCGTTACAATAGAAGGTTATGGCCATGCCGCCTCCATAGCAGACTTTAACCGTGATGGCTGGAAAGATATTTTTGTAACCAATGATTTTAATTCAAATGATCTGCTATATATCAACAATCATGATGGAACTTTTACCGATAAAGCCAGTAGTTATTTCAAACATACTTCTGCAAATGGAATGGGTCAGGATGTGATTGATTTAAACAATGATGGTTTGTCTGATGTTGTAGAGCTTGATATGAATCCGGAAGACAATTATCGTAAAAAAATGATGATGGGTTCCAATAGTTATCAGACATATCTCAATAGCGATCTTTATGGTTATCAATATCAATATGTAAGGAATTCGCTTCAATTGAATCAAGGTCCACGAATAAACGCCAACGATTCTATTGGCGACCCCGTTTTCAGCGACATAGGATTTTTTTCCGGCATTTCACAAACAGACTGGAGCTGGTCCCCGTTAGTCATGGATTTTGATAATGATGGTTTCAGAGATATCATTATTACCAACGGGTTTCCAAAAGATGTGACAGATCATGATTTTGTTAGTTTCAGGATGGGGTCTTCGCAGGTTGCCAGCAAACAATTTACATTGGCCCAGATTCCACAGGTTAAATTAAGCAACTATGCTTTTAAGAATAATGGGGATCTGACTTTTAGTAACGTAACTAAAGATTGGGGAATTAATACGCCTACTTTTTCTAACGGCGCAGCTTATGTTGATCTTGATAATGACGGCGACATGGATATGGTGGTAAACAACATCAATGATGATGCATCAGTTTATGAAAATACTTCCCGCAATTCTCCGGACAATCATTCTAATTATATTGCCATAAAATTGAACGGCGATTCGTCTAATTTAAACGGATTGGGCACCTGGATAGAACTGTATTATGATGGTAAACAACAGGCGTATGAGCAATCTCCTTACCGTGGTTACCTTTCAACAATGCAAATTGAGCCTCATTTTGGATTGGGTAATATTTCCAGAATTGATTCACTTGTTATCAAATGGCCCAATGGGAAAGAACAAGTTTTAAAAAATGTACCCGCGGATAAAACAATCACCGTCAATCAAAAAGATGCACACATTCCGTATTCCTTTTTAAAAACAAAAGTGGATGGAGCCGCGTTATTTAAAGAGGTAACTGATTCCGTAAATATCCGGTATGTTCATCCTGAAAATGACTTTATAGATTTTTCAGTCCAAAGTTTATTGCCTCATAAATTTTCAGAATATGGGCCTTCTCTGGCTGTGGCTGATGTGGATGGAAACGGGCTGGATGATATTATCAGCGGAGGCTCTCTTAATTTCTCTGCGCAGGAATTTTTACAACAACCCAATGGGAAATTTATTCAAAAAAGTATTTTAAAAGGAAAGGATACCTTGAATAAAAATTGCGAAGATGAAGGTGTTTTATTGTTTGATGCTGACGGTGATGGTGATCCTGATCTTTATTTGGCAAGCGGCGGTATTGAAGCCCCTCCTGGCTCATCTTCTTACCAGGACCGGTTTTACGTTAACGATGGCAAAGGAAACTTTAGACAAGATAGTTCCGCTTTACCGAAGAATTTTACCAGTAAATTTTGTGTAAGAGCCATAGATTATGATAAAGATGGCGATCTTGACTTATTTATTTCAGGTCGAGTAGATCCAAAAAATTATCCCAAACCTGTATCGAGTTTTATTTATAGAAATGATTCCAAAAACGGCCACATAAAATTTACGGATGTCACCAGTTCGGTGGCTCCTGCTTTGAAAAACATCGGATTGGTTTGTGATGCACTATTTACTGACTTTAATAATGATGGCTGGCCTGACTTAATTCTTGCCGGAGAATGGATGCCCATAACATTTTTAGAAAACGATAAAGGAGTTTTTAAAGATGTCACAAAAGCGAGTGGCGTTAATAAAGAAGTGGGATGGTGGAACACAATTGCTTCTGGCGATTTTGATAATGATGGTGATATGGATTATATCGTTGGAAATTTAGGCCGAAATTCTTATTTCCAGGCGAGTGATCAATATCCGGTCAGTTGTATCTCAAAGGATTTTGACAACAATGGCACTTATGACGCATTTCTTTCTTTATATCTCCCTGCTTCTGAGCAGGATCATGAAAAGAAGAATTTTCCTGCAGAATCAAGAGATGATATTATTAAACAAGTGCCTGGCCTCAGGAAGAAATACGAAAATTACAAGTCCTTTGCCAATGCTCCAATGGATTCGTTATTTACAAAGAAACAAATGGAGGGCGCTTTAAAATTACAGGCGAATTACTTTTCCTCTGTTTTTTTAAGAAATGACGGGAAAGGTCGGTTTACTATGATTGCTTTGCCAAATGAAGCACAAGTTTCAATTTTGAACGGTATTTCTGTGGATGATTATGACGGCGATGGAAATCTTGATGTGGTGATTAACGGAAATGATTATGGAACGGAACCAATCCTGGGAAGATATGATGCCTTAAATGGCTTACTCATGAAAGGTGATGGGAAAGGCAATTTTAAATCCTTAAGTATGTTGCAAAGTGGAATTTATATTCCGGGGAACGGTAAGGCATTGGTTTCGTTAAAAAGTAGTAAGGGCGCATCATTGCTGGCTGCAAGTCAAAATAAAGGGCCTCTGAAAATTTATGAATTGAATGGAAATAAAAAATTTATCGCCTTATTGCCGTTTGATGAAAGCGCCATCATTACCTATAAAGATGGTAAAAAGCAAAAACGGGAATTTACTTATGGATCTTCTTTTTTATCACAATCAGGAAGACATTTAGCTATAGATGCAAGTATGAAATCCATTACGATCACCAATAATTCAGCGAAAACAAGAACAATAGAATTATCAAACTAAAGTAGGAATAATATTTTGCATTAATTCTGATTAAGGGTTTTTAGATAAAAACTTCTTGGTTGCATCATGATAAACAGTTATAAAATGTGTTCGTAATAATTGCGCCGTAGGAATTTTTCTATCCTGAAGCTCCAATACGATTGACTTGGAAATCTGTTCCGGCATGTGGCAATCAATACAATTAGAATTGATATTGGAAACCTTATCGGCATTTATCTTGCAAAAAGTGCCATGCTCTTTATTATGGCAAGCCATATATCTTTGAGAATATAAAGCAATGTTTCCCCGCTCGTCGTCATGAGGACTGTGGCAAGTGAGGCAAGTCATGGAACTCATTCTAAAGCTTTTACTTTTTGCCAAAAGTCCGTATTGATTTCCATGTACGTCTATGCTTCCATTATTTAAAGTATCCCTAATAAAATCTTTTTTCAATTGATCACCTGATTGAAAAGCAAAAGCAGGCTGGGTACTTTTAATTCTGCCTCCATGACAAAGAGAACACAAATCAAGTGACTGCTGCCGGGAAAAATTGGCTGGATTTATTATATATTTCGCGGTTTTAACATCCGGATTTTCTGTTTGAAATTCGACATGTTTGGCCATGACACTTTTCACAGCTAATTCCATAAACGATTCTTTTATGATCAAATTCTTCGGGGCTGCCCTGAAGACGGAATGGAAGTACTTCTGCATAAGTGGTATGACATTCAAGGCACCTTGAATTAATTGGCCGGTCAAAGTAAACATTATTTTGGTCGCCGGGGCTGTTGGCCCATTCATTTGCCGACGTTAAATATGAAACGGGCAATTGATTAAGAAGGTTATTATCCCAGGATAAATAAGTCTGGCCTCTGGTTCCGGAGCCGATTGTAACATCAAATCGCCTCGAAATTGCTTTAACTCCATTTACATACTCAACCAAAGTCCGCTATCTGTTTTTTCCATTGCTACTAAAAGTGCTGGATTGTAATGAAAAATATTGGTCCCTTTCTCGAAACTTCCTTTTATATTTTTTTCGCTTGTAGATTCGGAGGTTAAAAAATGCCCGGTATAAATACAACTATCATAAACCTGTTTATGGCATGAGGCGCAGGTTTATGATCCGGCAAATTGATCAAAGCCAACAGTTTCAGAAGCAGTAATTTCATTTTTTTTATTGCCCCTGTCAATACATTGGATAAGAATAAAGCATAAAGAAATAGTGAGGAAAATGATAACGGAAGATCTTCTGGAATTCATTAATCTCATAAAATTAAATGTCAATTATTATGGGTCGGTGACAGAGCGTTGCAGCAATTAAAGGTATTAAGTTATTATAATTGTATCCCTTTATTTTATAATCATGTTTTCTCATAAAAAGCAATAGAATTCTGCAATATTTGTTTGTTTACTACAAAAACAAAAAATCACTTTTACTTTACCAATTCCTCAATGTCCTCATCTTTCTGAAGAATATTCATTTGACGAACAATCCACCGGTAGCGGTAAGCAACTCTTGCAGACAAAGGTGTTATCGTAAATAATACCGGATTTGGAAGGCATGAAGCTATCATCGCCGCTTCTTTTCTTGATAAATCTTTTGCAGATTTTTTAAAGTAATGTTGTGCTGCAGCTTCTACTCCAAAAATCCCATCACCGGTTTGAGCCGCATTCAAGTACATTTCCAGAATTCTTTTTTTGCCCCAAATCTTTTCTATCATAAACGTAAAATATACTTCGAGGCCTTTTCTAAAATAATCACGATGTTGCCAAAGGAAAACGTTTTTTGCTACCTGCTGGCTTATCGTGCTTGCACCGCGCAATGATTTGCTTTTTTGATTGTGTTTCATTGCCTTTTGAATGCTTTTAAAATCAAAGCCATTGTGATCAGGAAATAATTGATCTTCTCCGGCAAGTACTGCAAGCTTAATATTGGCGCCCATTTCGTTATATTTGATATAATCTCTTTTAAGTCCGTGGCCGGTAACAAAACTGTTGATTTGGGTAATCGTAATTGGTGGATTTACCCATTTGCATAAAACAATATAAAAGACAGAAAGCACAAAACCGTATAAAATAATTTTTAAAAAAGTCCGGAACAATCTTCTAAATAATCCGCGTTTTCTGAAGTAAGGTTTTTTATCCAACAAAAAGAATTTACTATTTCATTTTAATATAATGGAGGGTATATTTTTTCCCAAGTTTTCTGGTTTTATTTCCTGTTTTCATCAGGAAATAACCGGCGGTTGCAAGCGCTGCAGCGCCGATAACAAGTTGTGGCCGCGCATAGTAACGGGTATTTGGTTTTGCAAAAATCCAGGTGATCAATCCGGCTGTTGTTAATAAAGCTCCGCCACCAAAAAGTGCAGCGCCGGAGGAATTCCAGTCGAAATTTTTTCTTTTTTTACCGAAAGAAATAATATCGTGGTAATTGATTCCAAAATGATACTGGGCAACGGTATCTAAAATAAAAACTCCAAGATTTGTATACACACGCCTCACATCATATTGAACCAAAAAAACAGAATCCTTTTCAATCGAAGAAACTTTAGCTTCAAAATAGCGTGTATTTGTTGAAAAATCAATTTCGCTTCCCGGGAAAAATGATTCTACGGTACGGTTATTTTTTTTGAGAATAAGCAGATCATTTTGCGCCGTACACGAAGAAGTCAGGAAAACTGCGATGGATAAAATAAAGAAAACGCGCATTTTAAGATATTTTTCTTACAAAAAACAAAACTCCAAAGAGAAGAACGGTGCCGAAGATCACTAAAATTAATCCCGAAATTTTATTGATTAACCGGATATTTTTTACAGTTAATTTTTTTCGCAATTTGCCCGCGAGCGTAACTTTGACCACATCGGCCGTCATATTTAGAATGAGCGCGGTTGCAAATATGATGATACGGTCTCTGACACTGTGAGAAACGGCAATTGCGGTGGCGGCAGTAAGCCAAAAAGCAATGACTGCAGGATTAAGTGTATTTAATAAAAAGCCTTGCAACAAAATTTTTGCATGATCACTGCTTTTTAAAGGCGGCATTGCCAGATCTTCCGGATGCATGTGCACCTTTTTAAAAAAAATGTAAAAGATCCCCATTCCCATTAAAAAAGCGCTTCCGGCAATTCCAATCTGCGTTTTGAAATCCATCACTGTGGAAACCAGTTCTGAAAAAAGGTTACTTAAAACTACCAGCAAAAAATCGCTGATCCAAACGCCGATTACGAAACTGAACCCGCCTGCTTTTCCATTGTTAATGCTCTGTTTAATGATGGTAAATATGACCGGTCCTACAGATATTACAAGCAACAATCCCATTGCCACTCCTTTGAGTATTGCTTCAGTAACATCTATCATTTAGAAATAAAATGTTTTAAGTTTTAATAAAAAAGAAGAAATTAAAATTAAAGATAGTTCACAACATTTGCCTTACTAAATAAATTATGCCCGCGCTTCTTTTAGGAATTTTTGCCATTCGTCGAGCATTTTGCCCTTTAAAACCCGTGGAAATTTATGTTGACCACCCACTTTTCCTTTTGCTCTCATAAAATTCATAAAAGTTTGCTCGCTTAATACATCTACAAAAATGTCTTTCAAAGCATGATTTCTTTCCACTTCATAATCATCATTCAACTCTTTTAATTTTTTGTCAATCAGTATTTTTAAGGTTTCGGAATTCACCTGGTCATCCGTAGCAATGTACCAATGATGTGCGAAAAAATTTCCATGAGGAACGCCGGCGACGGTAAATTCGCCTATCGAAATATTCAGTTCTTCACTTACCAAATTGATCGCTTTATTCATATTATCCACGCTCAAATGTTCTCCGACAAGACTTAAAAAATGTCGCGTACGTCCGGTAATTATGATTTCGCATTTTTCTACATCTACAAACTGAACTGTATCACCGATCAGATAACGCCATGTTCCGGCATTGGTGCTGATAAGGATTGCATAATTTTTATTTTTTTCTACTTCATGAACCATGAGTGTTTGCGGATTGGCAACCATATTTCCATTTATATCAAAATTGTTTTGATCAAAAGGAACAAATTCAAAAAAGATGTTATTATTCGTTGCAAGCCGCATTCCTTTTGCGTTTTGCTTGTTTTGATAGGCAAGAAAACCTTCACTTGCCAGGTAAGTTTCGATATAAGTAATTGGTTTCCCGAGAAGTTTATTAAACCCTTTTTTATAAGGCTCGAGGGCTACGCCGCCATGAACATAAAATGCAAGATTAGGCCAGATTTCATGAATATTATTTAGCTTATATCTTTCAATCACTTTCTCCATACACAATTGAACCCAGCCAGGAACACCCACTAAAAATGCGATGTCCCATTCCGGAGCTTTTTCTACAATTTCATCCAGTTTTTTAGACCAATCTGTTTCTTTAGCAATTCGCCTCCCCGGCTTATACATTCCCTGGAACCAGAAAGGAATATTTTTGGCCTGGATACCGCTCAGATCTCCGGCATAATAGGTGGCGCTTTTTTGTAAATGTGTGCTGCCGCCGAGCATGAGCCATCCTTTGCCAACATATTTTTTGGGTACGTTATTATAAGAAGCAAGGCTCATCAACTGCCTGAAGCTGGTGAGGGTATTTGACCGGATCAGTTCTTTTGTGATCGGAATATATTTGCTGGATGCTTCGCTGGTTCCGCTGCTTAGCGCAAAAAATTTAATGATCCCCGGCCAGCACACATCCGGTTTACCATCCAGCGCCCGGAACCACCATTCTTTAAAAATTTTTTCGTAGTTAAAAGTAGGAACTACACGTTGGAAATTTTTACCGGGATGTTTGCTCAAGAGAATCTGATCGAAAAGATATTTCTGGCCAAACTCAGTAAAACGTGCTCTTTTTAATAACTTCTGTAAAACTTTTAGTTGTTGTCTCTTAGGTGAACTTGCAGGAATATGCAATGCCCGATATAGCGACCTTGGAAATTTAATATCAATAAACGCCATTCCTTTTGTAAGTTGTTGACGGCAACAAATTTAATGAATAGTTAAGCTATATGTACCACAAATTTATGAATGGATGTTAATCTTCCATAATAACCGGTAGGCTGGGAGATATTTTATTTCTGAAAAAAAGATTTTTGAATGCTTTTTCCGGGGCCAATTTTAAATAAAAAACTTAAAATTTTATAATGATAAGAAATTTGCCTTAATTTTATGCGCTTAACAAATAAATTTTATTCAATATTCAAGCGTCTGATCTCCGGATGTTTACTTACTAACAACAAAATTTAAAATTACTATCTTAAATGTATAATCACATCTGGAAAAAATATTTGCCTATTATCAAAATTTTAATGAAGAAATCTGTTTCCGGGGAAGACCAGGTTCTTGCACTGAACCGTATTGATTTTGAAAGAGCTGGCACAGGAAGGAAAGCCGGCTATAAATTTAAAATAGAATTTATTGATGGCAAAGTTGGGAATGTAATCAGCGGTTCACCGCTGGCGATGCATCTGGCACAAGTTATCCTTGAAGATGATGGGGCTAAACAAATTCTCGCTGAACACAATTTTGATGTGAGCCTGAATACGAAATTTCAATTGCTTATTAAAAATATTGCGATATAGATTTGTTCGATCGGTGAACAAACAAATAATTGAAATTTCTATTTTGGTATAAACAAAATAGTTTCAATTATTTGTAAAACTTTGCATCACACCTGGTGTAGAATATTTAAATCCTTAGATGGAAGTAATGAATGCCCCATCAAATATTCATCAACTTTTCTTGCGCATTCTCTTCCTTCAGAAATTGCCCAAACTACTAAAGATTGGCCGCGACGCATATCACCGGCAGAAAATATTTTTGAAATATTGGTATGAAATTCTTTATCAGTGGCTTTTACATTTCCTCTTTCATCCAGTTCGATGTCTAATTGATTTAATAAACCTTCATGTTGTGGATGAAGAAATCCCATGGCCAGGAATGCGCGTTCACAAGGGATTTCTGATTCGCTTCCGGGCACTTCTACAAATTTAGCAGGTTTATTTTCTTCCGTAAATTTCCATTGGAGATCTACAATTTTTAATGCTTTCAAATTTCCAGCTTCATCACCAACGAATTCTTTTGTAGCAATTGCCCAGTGGCGATCTGCGCCTTCTTCGTGAGAACTGGTTGTTTTTAAAATCATCGGATAAGTAGGCCAGGGCATATAAGGCGTGCGGCTTTTTGGCGGCATCGGCATTAGTTCAAATTGTGTAACAGACCGCGCTTTTTGCCTGTTGGAAGTTCCTACGCAATCGCTTCCTGTGTCGCCACCACCAATGACTACTACATTTTTTCCTGTTGCCAAAATAGCTTCATCTGCTACATTTTTTCCAGCGACATTTTTATTTTGCTGTTTTAAAAAATCCATCGCAAAATGAATCCCTTTCAGTTCCCGTCCCGGAATATTCAAATCTCTTGGAATGGTAGAGCCGCCAGCTAAAACGATCGCATGGTATTCTCTCAAGAGGTCGTTGATGCTGATGTTTACGCCCACATTGGCATTGCATTTTATTTCAACCCCTTCTTCTTTCATTATATTAATTCTTCTGTCAATTACCCATTTTTCTAATTTAAAATCCGGAATTCCATAACGCAATAACCCACCGGGTTCATCATCTCTCTCAAAAATAGTAACCAAGTGCCCGGCTGAATTTAATTGAGTTGCCGCTGCTAATCCTGCTGGCCCGGAACCAATAATGGCAATCTTTTTTCCTGTTCTTACATTTGGAATTTTCGGTTGGACAAAGCCACTTTCAAAAGCAATTTCTATAATGTGCTTTTCAATTTCTTCAATGGTAATTGCCGGCTGATTGATGCCCAAAACACAGGAAGTTTCACAGGGTGCCGGGCAGATCCTTCCGGTAAATTCAGGAAAATTGTTGGTAGAAGAAAGTATTTCATAGGCTTCCTGCCAGCTTTTGCGATACACTGCATCGTTGAATTCAGGAATCAGGTTTCCTACCGGGCAACCATCGTGGCAAAAAGGGGTGCCACAATCCATGCATCTGGCGGATTGCTGGTTTAGTTTTTCATCAGTATATCTTTGAATAAATTCCTTGTAATCATTGATCCTTTCCTGCACAGGACGCTTGTGAGGAAGTTCTCTTGTGAATTCTAAAAACCCGGTTATTTTTCCCATCTCAATAATTTAATAATCCAATAATTTAATAATCAATCTACTTTGATTTCCTCTTTGATAGCTGAGGATTGCACTACTTTTTTATAATCCTGCGGAAATACTTTTACAAAATTCTTCAACTGGCTTTCGAAATCATTTAAAATAAATTTCGCAACCGTACTTCCCGTAAATTCAAATTGTTTTTTAATCATTTCCTGCAGAAATTTTTCATCATTTTCTTCCACCGGATCAAGGTCAACCATTTCTTTATTGCACAAGATTTCAAAGCTGTGATTGACATCATATACATAAGCAATTCCACCACTCATTCCTGCTGCAAAGTTTCTACCGGTTTCACCTAAAATAATAACATTTCCACCAGTCATATATTCGCAACCATGATCGCCAACACCTTCTACCACTACGTTTGCGCCAGAATTGCGTACGCAAAAACGTTCGCCTGCCTTTCCTCTGATAAATGCCTCTCCTGATGTTGCGCCATAGAATGCGACATTTCCGATAATGATATTTTCTTCAGGTATGAAGCCGGCATCTTTTGAAGGATACACGATAATTTTTGCACCGCTCAATCCTTTTCCAAAATAATCATTTGCATCACCTTCTAATTCCATCGTTATACCTTTTGCACTGAATGCGGCAAAGCTCTGACCGGCCGTCCCGGTAAATTTGAAGTGAATTGTATCATCCGGCAAGCCATGTTTTTTATATTTTTTAGAAATCTCGTTCGATAGGAGTGTGCCGGTTGTCCTGTCGGTATTAATAATATCGAATGAAGCATTTACTTTTTCCTGGTTATCCAATGCCGGCTGTGCAGCTTTTAATAATTCATTATCCAGGATTTCATCCAAACCGTGATCTTGTTTTTCTGAATTGAACAACCCAACAGATTTAGGAGCCGGTTCTTTATATAAAATCGGAGAAAGATCAAGTTTATTGAATTTCCAATGATTGATATTTTCTCTCTTTTCTAAAAAATCTACCTGTCCTACCATTTCATTGATTGTTCTAAAACCCAGGTCAGCCATAATTTCTCTTAATTCCTGCGTTAGAAATTTGAAAAGATTTACAATATGATCCGCATCACCGGTAAACCTTTTTCTCAATTCCGGATTTTGTGTCGCAACGCCGACCGGGCAGGTATTCAAATGGCATTTGCGCATCATGATACAACCTTCCACAATCAATGCGGCGGTTGCTACGCCCCATTCTTCCGCGCCAAGCAAAGTTGCAATCGCAATATCTCTTCCTGTTTTTAATTGTCCATCTGTTTGTACAACCACACGACTGCGCAATTTATTTTTCACCAAAGTCTGATGCGTTTCTGCCAGTCCTAATTCCCACGGCAATCCGGCATGTTTTATAGAACTCATTGGCGAGGCGCCTGTTCCGCCATCATGCCCCGAAATCAACACTACATCAGCTTTTGCTTTGGTAACGCCGGCGGCAATGGTTCCAACGCCGGCTTTTGAAACTAATTTCACGTTGATCCTTGCATTTCTGTTGGCATTTTTTAAATCAAAAATCAATTGCGCCAAATCTTCAATAGAATAAATATCGTGATGTGGCGGAGGAGAAATTAATCCAACTCCCGGCGTCGCATGTCGAACTCTACCAATCCAGTCATCCACTTTATAACCGGGCAATTGGCCGCCTTCACCGGGTTTGGCGCCTTGCGCCATTTTTATTTGTAGCTCGTCCGCCTCGGTTAAATACCAGCTCGTTACCCCAAACCTTGCAGAAGCGACTTGTTTGATAGCGCTTCGCATAGAATCGCCGTTCGGCAGTTTTTCAAATCTGATTTCATCTTCTCCACCTTCGCCGGTATTACTTTTTCCGCCGAGCCGGTTCATCGCAATAGCAAGCGTAGTATGCGCCTCCCATGAAATAGAACCAAATGACATCGCGCCTGTGGCAAATCTTTTATAAATATTTTCCGCAGGTTCCACTTCGTCAATCGCAATGGAAGGACGGTTCTTTTTAAACTGGAATAGACTTCTTAATGTAGCCGCTTTTTCACTTTGGTCATTGACTGCTTTAGAATATTTTTTAAATATCTTATAATCATTCATCCTGGTTGAATGCTGCAGTAGATGAATTGTGATTGGATTGAACAAATGAAACTCGCCTTTGCGCCGCCATTTATAAAGTCCGCCGACTGTAAGCCGGTCGAAAGGAACGTCTTGTTTGCTGAAAGAAAATGAATGTTTTACCAAAGTCTCTTTGGCAATTTCATCCAATCCCATTCCTTCTATCCTTGATGTAGCTCCGGTAAAATACTTATCAATTACTGATTGGTTAATTCCCAGAATTTCAAAAATCTGCGCTCCCTGGTAAGATTGGAATGTAGAAATTCCCATCTTTGAAAACACTTTCAGTAAACCAAGATTTATGGCTTTTTTATAATTTTTCTTGAGCGCATTTGAATCTAATTCACTTCCCAGTTTTCCCTGGATCCTTAAATCGCGGATGGTTGAAAGGGCGAGATATGGATTGATCGCTGTGGCTCCAAAACCAATGAGACAGGCAAAATGATGCACTTCCCAAACATCCCCGGCTTCGATTATTAAACCAACCTGACCGCGCAATCCTTTTTTAATCAAATGATGATGCACAGCGGAGCATGCAAGCAAAGAAGGAATCGCAGCATGGTCCGAATCAATTGCCCGGTCAGACAAAATCAATACCTCAAAACCGTCCTGCACGGCTTCTGCAGCATGACGGCACAGGCGCTCAATTCCTCTTTGAAGAGAGCCTGGTTTCCCATCGGCGAGAAAATATGTTTGTAAAGTATGTGCCTGGAAAATTCCTGTATCAATACTTCTGATTTTTTCTAATTCCGTATTGGAAAGCACCGGATGCTTCAAAGCAACTGTATGACAGGAAAGCGGATCGTCTTCCAGTAAATTTCCATTATTTCCAACAAAAGTTGCAAGAGACATTACCAATTTTTCCCTGATTGGATCAATCGGCGGATTCGTAACCTGTGCAAAAAGCTGTTTGAAATAACTACTTAAATGTTGCGGCTCATTGCTTAAAATAGCCAGCGGAACGTCACTTCCCATTGAGCCGATTGGCTCCTTTCCGGTGAGTGCCATTGGAGAAATTAAAAGTTCTAAATCTTCTGTTGAATACCCAAATGCTTTTTGATATTTGAAGATCTGGTCGTGTTCCAAATGGGTAAACATCACCCGGGGAGCCGGCAATTCTTCCAGTCTTATTTTGTATTTATTCAGCCATTCCGCATAAGGTTTTTCGGAACAGATTTTTTCTTTTATCTCATCATCGCTGATTATCCTTCCTTCTTCCAAATCCACTACAAACATTTTTCCCGGCTGCAGTCTTCCTTTTTCTTTGATAAGTTTTGGATCAACAGGAAGCACGCCGGTCTCGGAAGCCATAATTACCCGGTCATCAGTTGTGATGCAATATCGTGAAGGACGTAAACCGTTTCTGTCTAAAGTGGCGCCGATAATTTTTCCATCGGTAAATGAAATGGAAGCCGGGCCATCCCAAGGTTCCATAAATGAAGCATGAAATTCGTAAAACGCTTTTTTTACCGGATCCATTTGTTCATTATCATCCCATGCTTCCGGAATCAACATCATCATTACCTGAGGTAAAGAGCGTCCGCATAAATGCAGCAGTTCAATCACATTATCCAGGCAGGCAGAATCAGATTGGCCACCTTCAACAATCGGCAAAATCATTTCCATTTCTTCTTTTGTAAAAAACTGGGAAATGAAATTCTTTTCGCTGGTGCGAAGCCAGTTCAGATTTCCCTGCAACGTATTGATTTCACCATTGTGGGCGATATAACGAAATGGCTGCGCCAATTTCCAGGAAGGAAAAGTATTTGTGGCAAAACGGGAATGAATCAGACCAAAAGCAGAAACAATTTTTTTATTGCTTAAATCGGGAAAATATCCACGAAGTTGTTTGCTGGTAAGCTGACCTTTATAAATGGTAGTTTTATAAGAAAGCGATGCTACATAAAAACCAATCGCGTCTTTTTTGACAGTGTTATTAATTGTTTTCGAAGCATAATTTCTCAGTACAAATAATTTTCTTTCAAACTCATCCGGATTATTAATATGATCCGGGCATGCAATAAAGACCTGCTCCATTTCCGGCTCTACAGATAAGGCTGTACGGCCGATTTCTTCAGTATTTACGGGCACCCGACGATAACCCATTATTTCCATGCCGAGCGTTTCTGCACAGCGGTTAAAGATATCGCGGCATTCTTCACGAAGGCGGATTTCTTTTGGAAAAAATAAAACGCCAACACCATATTTCCCATAAGAAGGCAAATGAATTCCTAGTTTCAGACATTCATCAAAGAAGAATTCATGAGGCGTTTGGATCAAAATTCCGGCACCGTCGCCTGTATTGGCTTCGCAGCCGCAGGCGCCCCGGTGCGCCATGTTTTCCAAAATGGTGAGCGCATCTGACACGATGCGATGGCTTTTATTACTTTTAATATTTGCGACAAAACCGATACCGCATGAGTCGTGTTCAAATTCCGGTGAGTATAAACCTTTGTTTTCCATAATTAATTAACCTTTACATTTCCATAGCTGCTTATCTGAAAGATATTTTTTCTCTAATTCCTTACAAGGCAGATACTGCTGAAATTATTTATAAAAACTTTCCAAATAAAATTAAATATATGTTGATTCTACAACAGGCAACTTCTTTTTGAAGTTATGAAAGGCAATATTGTAAAGGGTTTGAAGAAAATGGAATTACAGTTTCCAAGTTTAAGCTTGTTTTGAAAAATTAGATTTGATTGAAATAAAAGGAGAAATATTGAATTTTAGTGAACGAAGGAATAATAGAAATTCTTGTTTTGTTTTTCATCAGCGAAATAGGAATCTTCATTAATTATTTCTAAATAAGAATTGGCGTTATTTATTTGTTTACTCCAAAAGAAGAACTTTACTTCATGGCTACTTTTTCCAGTGCTTCTTTAATAATTTTCTCAATCTGTTCATACTCCAGCAAAAATCCATCATGGCCATATAAAGAATTAATGGTTAAAAATTTGGCGTCATGAATATTTTCAGCGATAAATTGCTGTTCGTTTACAGGAAATAAAATATCAGTTGTAATACCTATGGCGTATGCTATTGCTTTTATTTTATGCAAAGCATTTTCAATACTTCGGCGGCCGCGACCTACATTATGCGAGTCCATTCCTTTGCTCAAAAAATAATAACTGAATGCATTAAATCTTTTGCCCAGCTTTTCTCCCTGGTATTTTTGATAAGATTCACTTTTGTAATTTTCAATCTTGTCAATGTGGTGTTCACTCTGGCTGGCGTGATAAGTTTCATAATGCCTGTATGAAATTAAAGCGATGCTTCTTGCAGCTTTCATTCCTTCCATTCCGGCCTGCGGATTTTTTCCTTTCCACGTGCTGTCGGCTTCAATACACATTCTTTGGGAAGCGTTGAAAGCGATGCCCCATGCCGAATGGCGGGCATTTGTAGCAATCGGAAAAATTATTTCAAACAAATCCGGTTCTTCAATCGCCCATTCCAACAATTGTTGGCCTCCCATTGAACCGCCAATGCCGATTTTTATTTTTTGAATTCCTAAAAATTCTTTTAATGGCTGATAAGACCGGATCATGTCCCTTGGCGTAAAAAAGGGGAAATCATGATAATAAATTTCACCTGTTCGGGGGTTTTTATCAAGCGGGCCCGTGCTTCCATAACAACTGCCCGGCATATTTACACAAATAATAAAATACTTTTCCGGGTCGAATAATTTTTCTTCTCCTACAAGCCCTGGCCACCATTCTGCTGCATTGCTATTGGCCGTCAGCGCATGAAAGATCCAAACAACATTGTCTTTCGCCTTGTTTAGTTTTCCGTAAGTTGTGTATGCTAAATGATAGGTGGGTAAAATATAACCTGATTCAAGTGTGAGGGGTTTGTCAGCATGAAAAATATCGTACGTCAACTTCTTTGATTAAGTAATTTTTAAGAAAAAAATAATTATAACCGCTCCGGGGAACGGTTATAATTTCAAGCCGGCAAAATTAAATTTTCTGTTTAATTATTTTGAATAAACCTTTTCAAAAGCTTGTTCAATATCTGCTTTTATATCATCAATATGCTCTATTCCGACTGATAATCTCAATAAAGTAGGCGTAACTCCTGCTGCTAATTGTTCTTCGTCACTTAATTGCTGATGGGTAGTGATAGAAGGCTGTATGATCAAGGTTTTTGTGTCACCAACATTTGCCAGGTTGCTGATCATTTTAAGATTATCAACAAAATTAGTGGCGCTCTCTTTTCCGCCTTTCAATACAAAAGAAAGTACTGCTCCAAATCCTTTCTTCAGGTATTTTTTTGCATTGATATGATGAGGGCTGCTTTCAAGTCCCGGGTAATTTACTTTTTCTACACGTGGGTGTTTTTCCAGCCATTGTGCCAACTCCAATGTATTTTGCACATGGCGTTCCATGCGGATAGACAAGGTTTCCAATCCCTGGATCAGTAAAAATGAATTGAACGGCGAAATGGCGGTGCCGAAATCTCTCAACCCTTCTACACGTGCGCGAATGGCAAACTGGATATTTCCGAATGGCCCTTTGCTGCCAAATACATCATTGAATACCATGCCATGATAGCCTTCTGAAGGCTCTGAAAATGCGGGAAATTTGCCGTTTCCCCAGTTGTAATTTCCTCCATCAACAATAACTCCGGCAATGCTGTTTCCGTGTCCGCCGATCCATTTGGTAGCGGCATGTACTACTACGTTGGCGCCATGCTCTAACGGACGGAAAAGATATCCGGCGGCGCCAAAAGTATTGTCAACAATAAAAGGAATATCATATTTTTTTGCAACCGCAGCTATTCCTTCAAAATCCGGGACACTGAAATCAGGATTGCCGATGGTTTCTGCAAAAATCGCTTTGGTGTTTTCGTCTATAAGGCTTTCAATACTTGCGCCTTTATCGTCTTTTGCAAATCTTGCTTCAATGCCAAGCCGTTTAAAGGATACTTTAAACTGGTTGTGTGTACCGCCATATAGAAAGGGACTGGTTACAAAATTATCCCCTGCCTGCAAGATATTATTCAGCGCAAGAAACTGAGCAGCCAAGCCTGAGGAAGTGGCAAGGGCAGCCACGCCGCCTTCCAGGGCAGCTACCCTTTGTTCAAAAACATCTGTCGTCGGATTTTGAATCCGGGTATAGATATTTCCAAATTCTTTCAGCGCAAAAAGATTGCCACCGTGCTCAGAGTTTTTGAATGAAAAAGAAGTAGTCTGATAAATTGGTACGGCGCGTGCTCCTGTCGTTGGATCCGGCACCTGGCCTGCATGTTGTTGTAAAGTTTCAAAATGTTGAGTGCTCATAAATGATTATTTATAAAATTAAAAATGAAAAGATTTATTGTTTTGAATAAGGCTTGCCTTATGATGGGATGATATGAAAAGTAGATGCCTTACGGCATACAGCGAATACACATGCAGAAGGAATTGCATGAATTTGAATGAGCGGTTGTTATTGAATATGTCATTATTAGCCTACAAATATAGTAGGATAATGTTTAATTGAACAAATTTTTTTAAAAAAACTTTTTTTGCGAAGAAGTTTCAAGATTAATTCTGTGCTTCTAACCATTATATTTTTTTTGGAAACAGAAAATGCTTTCTTGTTTACTGATTCATTTGAAGAAACGGTTTAATTTCTTAATCGTTTCTTTTAAATAGTCCAGATCATCTAAAGAATTATAAACCTGGTAAGAAATCCGTAAATAATTTTCTTTTTCCCTTTGCATTACCGGGATTTCAATTTTATAATCGTTATAGAACGTGTCTTTTAAATTCAAAGGATTATCCGTTCTGATTGGAATACTGCACATTTGTCCTAAAAATTCTTCAGACAAGGGACATAATGGTTCTGTTTTCAAAAGCTCGCAAAATTCCGGATATTGTTCTAAAATTACTTTCCGGCATTCTGACTTCCTTTTTTCCAGGTCATTTTTATCAAAAAATTCCATAATAGCAGGAACCGTTAAGAATGCAGAAATGTCGCGCGTTCCCTGCATTTCGTTTTCTTCTAAAAATTTTGTTTTAGTTGGTTTTGCCGCTTCGTAACCCCAACTGATGATTAACGGTTCGAGGAGATTTTGGAAACTTTTATTTACATATAAAAAGGTGGAACCTTTCGGTCCAAGCAACCATTTATGTAAGGTGCCGGTATAAAAATCAGCTTTTATTTCGCTTAAATTTAAAGGTATGTGGCCGGGAATATGAGCGCCGTCAATAATTGTGATAAGCCCGAGTTCTTTGGCCTGTTGGCAAATTTCTTTTACCGGGAAAACCAATGCAGTCGCACTTGTACAATGTCCCAGGGAAATGGCTTTTGTATTATGATTATATCCTTTCCAGAATTCTTCAATAAACTTTTCTTTTGAAACCAGGGGTAATGAAATGTTTTGTTTGCGATAGCTGAAGCCGTGTTTTTTTGAATAAAAATCAAACGTTTTATCAATTGCTCCATATTCAAGATTGGTCGTTAAAACTTCATCTCCCGGCTGAAAGTTCAAACTTTTTACAACCTGGTTTATAGCCATGGTAGGATTTTGCGTAAAGAAAAAATCATCCGGAAGGCAGCCAATATATTCTGCCAGTGCTTGCTTTGAAGTGAGCAATACTTCGGGACTAATTTTATTAATGAATTGTACAGGTTCAGATTCAAGTGCTCTTTGCCAATATTGATAGTTTTCAAAAACCGGCCGTGGGCAAGCGCCAAATGAGCCATGATTCAAATAGGTAACTGACGGGTCTAATAAAAATTGATCTTTGATGCTATTCATTGATATTTTGCAAATTGTCTTGTTGTAAAAATCATCATGCTGTTAGAGAACAAAATAACAAAACAAAATCTTGCAAATTCTTTTTATTTATTTTTGAAAAAATAAAATTTAAACATGAGTAAATTTTCCCAACACAATTTCAAAAATGAAAAAGCGCTCGTAAGAGTGGATTTCAATGTGCCGCTTGACGAGCATTTTAATATTACGGATGATACACGGATGCGGGCTGCAATTCCAACAATAAAAAAAATACTTGGCGATGGAGGAAGCGTGATTTTAATGTCCCACCTGGGCAGGCCCAAAGGTGGTCCCGAAGACAAATTTTCTTTAAAACATTTGTTGCCACATTTAAAAGAATTATTACCCGGAGTTACAGTTTCATTTTCAAACGATTGTATTGGTAACCAAGCCGAACAAAAAGCAAAAGATTTAAAACCCCGTGAGGTGCTGCTTTTAGAAAACCTGCGGTTTCATAAGGAAGAAGAAAAAGGAAATGAGGAATTTGCAAAAAAACTTAGTTTACTGGGTGATGTTTATGTAAATGATGCATTTGGTACGGCGCATCGTGCGCATGCCTCCACAGCGGTTATAGCGCAATTTTTCTCTAACGATAAAAAAATGTTTGGTCTTTTGATGAATGCCGAAGTTTCCAATGCTGACAAAGTTTTGAACAGTTCAGAAAAACCATTTACGGCGATTCTTGGTGGCGCAAAAGTTTCTGATAAAATCGAGATCATTGAGAATTTATTAAAGAAAGCCGACAACATCATTATCGGCGGCGGCATGGCTTATACTTTTTTAAAAGCGCAAGGAAAAGAAATTGGAAACAGCCTTTGTGAAGAAGACAAACTCGATCTGGCGAACGACATTTTAGCAAAAGCAAAAGCACAAAATGTCGTGTTTCTTTTGCCAGTGGATAGTGTGGTTGCGGACAAATTTTCGCAAGACGCTGATACAAAAATTGTAAATAACGATCACATTGAAAAAGGCTGGATGGGATTGGATATCGGCCGGGAATCTATCAGCCTTTTCACCAGGACAATTACTGAAAGCAAAACGATTTTATGGAATGGCCCGATGGGAGTTTTTGAAATAAAAAAATTTCAAAGCGGAACAAAAGCAGTTGCTGAAGCGATAGCTGCGGCTACAAAAAATGGCGCATACAGCTTGGTTGGCGGCGGCGATAGTGTTGCCGCAGTGAATGAATTTAAATTGGCCGATAAAGTGAGTTATGTTTCTACCGGCGGCGGCGCTTTGCTGGAATATTTTGAAGGAAAAGAATTGCCTGGTATAAAAGCAATCAACCAAAATTAAAATATCCAGTTAAAAGGCGGCTGAAAGAAAGAATTTGCCATATTTGTTGCTTTACTGAAAATATTTTTATTAAATAATTCAAATACCCAAAATCATTTATCTTTAATTCTTTTAAAAATAAATCAACAAGTATGAAATCAAAAACCGGTCTCTTTGTTATCCTTGGTATTATCGCCATCTTAATTTTTTGGGGCTGCAGCGCCTATAATAATTTGATCGGCGTTGACCAGGATGTAAAAACAAAATGGGGTAATGTAGAAACAAATTATCAGCGAAGAACAGACCTTTATAACAGCGTCATCAAAACCATTGAAGGATCTGCTAATTTTGAAAAAGGAACTTTGACGGAAGTAGTTCAGGCGCGCGCAAAAGCAACTTCGATCAATGTAGATATTAATGATCCCAAATCTTTGGAAGCGTACCAGAACGCACAGGCAGGTTTACAAAGTTCTTTCAGTAAATTGTTGGCGGTGGTAGAAAATTATCCTGATCTTAAAACCACTGCGGCTTTCCAGGGATTTCAGGCACAAATTGAAGGTACTGAAAACCGGATCAATGTAGCCAGGCAGGATTATAATGCGTCTGTCCAGAATTATAATTTAAGAGTAAAAAGATTTCCAAATAATATTTTTGCAGGCGTCTTTGGCTATCATGAAAAGGCATTTTATAAAGCCGATGTAGGAAGTGAAAAAGCACCGAATGTACAATTCAATATAAAGTAAACAGCACCTATTATGTGGCGATTTTCGCGCAAAAAACCTTTTTTTTCACCAGAAGAAAACGAAAAGATTGTTCACTCCATCCAGGAGGCTGAAAAGCAAACCTCTGGCGAGATCAGGCTTTTTGCGGAAGGCCGCTGCAAATATGTGGATGCTTTAGACAGGGCCAAAGAGATTTTTGTCAATTTACAGATGGGAAAAACCGAATTGCGCAATGGCGTACTTTTTTATATCGCTATAAAAGATAAGCAACTTGCTATTTTTGCCGATGAAGGAATCCATAAAGCCGCCGGCGGCGATAAATATTGGAAAAATACAGTGAAAGAAATTTTGTCTGTTTTTAGCAAAGACAGCGTTGTGGCGGGTATCACGACTTCTATTTATAAAATTGGCGAAGCGTTAAAAACACACTTTCCTTATGATAAAGATGTTGATAAAAATGAACTTCCTGACGAAATCATTTTTGGAAAATAACATCGTGTAACTTCTCATTTCATGAAAAAATTATTTTTACTGCTCTTGCTTTTTGCCTGCTTTCAATCGGTTTTTGCTCAGAAAATTCAGCCGAAGCCTAATCCGCCAATGGCAGTAAATGATTTTGCCAATTTGCTTGAGCCTTTTCAAAAGCAGGCACTGGAACAAAAGCTGGATGCGTACAATGATTCTACTTCTTCTGCAATTGTAATTATCACTGTTGCTGATCTCCAGGGATATGATATTGCGGAAGTTTCTTTAAAATATTTACGTGATTGGGGAATAGGGGTGAAGGGAAGAAATAATGGAGTGGTCATTCTTGTTTCAAAAAATGATCATAAGGCAAGAATAGAAACCGGTTATGGGATGGAAGGTGTTTTGCCGGATATTACGGCAAAACAAATTATTGATGAAAGAATGATTCCGTTCTTTAAAAACAATGATTATTACGCCGGATTCAATAATGCCGTGGATGCCATTATTCAGGCAGCTGCGGGAGAATATAAAGCCGATCCGGGTGCTCAAAAAAATAACAAAGTAACAGCAGGAAAAATTATTCCTCTTGCAATTATCTTCCTGGTTATCATTTTTCTTTTTTCAGGGAAAGGCGGTGGTGGTGGCGGTTCGTACATGAGCCGCAAGGGGTCAAGAAGCTTTTTAGGCGGTGCGTTGCCATGGTTTCTACTTGGCAATATGCTCGGGGGGGGTGGAAGAGGTGGCGGATTTGGTGGTGGTGGCTTTGGTGGTGGTGGTTTCGGAGGTGGTGGTTTCGGAGGCTTTGGTGGAGGAAGCGGCGGAGGTGGGGGCGCGAGCGGGGGCTGGTAATAGCAGTTTTTTACCTGAAAAGTCTAAGTTTTTATCCCTGAATATTTTAAAGACCTGAAAAGTCCTTTTGGGACAGGTGGTTTGTAACCGTTGAAAGTGATAGCCTGTTCATTCCCTTGTATTTTCAAACGGAATAATGGCAATTAAAGAAGTGTCAATTGGCTGAATTTTGAATATAGCTTGTTTTTCGTTCGTTTGCATGCTGTTTGTTGCCTGTTCGCATGAAACAATTGTCAATGTGCAAACTAAAATTGTCCGACAATTTTAGTTTTGCTATCCACTAAAAATTGGAAAGCAAAATTCTTATTAATCGACATTCCTATTGCAACCGGGACTTTTTTCACCTATCAAATTCGGCGAATCGTTTCGGGCAGAAGGCACATTGAATTTTCCACCTGCACAAAACCCTACCGTAAGCTGTCAGGCAATGCGACACCAGAGTAAAATAAAAATGCTAAATATGATTTTATCAACTTTTCCGACTCTGACTACCGAACGATTAACACTTCGGCAACCGTTAGAAAGCGATGCGCAACAAATATTTTTACTTCGGTCTGACGCGATAGTAAATAAGTATCTTGACCGTCAGCCAAGCCGAACGGTAGAAGAAGCCTTAAGCTTTATTAGGAAAGTAAATGAGGGGTTCAAGAATAATGAAGGTCTTTATTGGGCAATTACACAGACAGGCAACGAAAAACTTATCGGTACAATTTGTCTTTTTGATTTTTCAGACGAACTTAAAAAGTGTGAAATCGGGTATGAACTTTTACCTAATTATCAAGGGCAGGGAATTATGAATGAAGCATTAAAAAAGGTCATGAATTTTACTTTTCAAACACTCGGACTTGGAACGATTGACGCTTTTACTCATAAAGACAATCAAAGTTCAGCTAAACTTCTTCAAAAATTTTACTTTCAGAAAACGGCAATTATTGACGAGGCTAATTCGAACCTGATATTATTCCGTCTGTCAAACTAAGAATGAAAAGTGGAAAGCCAAAGTGATAAAAACAGCAATCTGGCGCGAACTTGGCAATAGGCTGGCTGAAGAAATGAACAATAAGCTAGAATCAGTGTCAGTCCCACACGTTGGATTCCAGCAGTCAGCTTTTTGTATTTATCTTCAGCCCTTGGTTTTTCGGACGTTCAGGCACTGGGGATTCTTGCCTTAGGAAATATTTTAATCCTTTTGCCACATTGCATTCGAGGTAATCTTTTGCACCAGTATCTTTACCAGGAAATGACATCGATACACAAGCGATTTTATTCCGGTACCAGCGGACTGGATCTTCCTGTTCCAAGGTCAGAGTATCCCGCTGAATTCCATGGAAAGAGCAGGTTACAGTATTATGCCTCGTTGTTTAACAGTCTTGAGGTAAACAGCATTTTTTATAAACTTCCCAGGGGCTCCACTGTTATTAACTGGGCCGAAAATGTTCCCGATAATTTCCGGTTTACTTTTAAAGTTTCTAAAACAATCACCCATGTAAAGGGCTTGAAGTTTGCCATAAAAGATATCAATGATTTTATTAAGACGGTTGAAAATATTGGTGAAAAGAAAGGATGCTTACTGGCACAGTTTCCGCCATCGTTAAAAATTGAAAAACTGGACGAGTTACAAAAGCTTTTAGAAACACTGGGCGAAGCAACGTATAACCGCGATTGGAAGCTCGCTTTAGAGTTCCGCGACCCATCCTGGTACGAACGGGAAGTGTTTGAATTGCTTGACGAGTATCGTGCGGCCATGGTTATACATGATATGCCTAAATCTGCTACGCCATTGAATGATGTAAGAGACGACTTTATTTACCTGCGTTTTCATGGGCCTGAACTAAGGTACCGGGGCGATTACAGCGATGAATTTTTAAAACGATATGCAGGGTATATAAACAAATGGATCAATGAAAAAAAGACTGTGTATGCTTACTTTAATAATACAGCAGGCGCTGCTTTTAAGAACCTGCAGACTTTAAACAAGTATATTCAATTATGAGCAACGATTGATAAAATTCTAACTATGCCTGGTTTACAAGTCGCATCTATAAGCGAAAAATACTTCAGATAAGGAAAATAAAAAATCCCATTATTTGTTGTTTTACTGGGTCCTCATTTAGCCACATTACCCAATTACAATCAAGGTCATTTTTAGAAAATTCTTATTTAAAATCTTGTTCAGTTAAACCACTGTTTATTTTTACATCTGTAATAGTTAGCGGAACTTCAATCTGCTCGGAAATCGTTTCTTTTGAAGGAAATAAAATTCCGGATACTTCTTTATAATCTCCGTAAATAATTGATGTTGAAGAATTTTCAGAAGCACTTTCTGTGCGGAATTTTAAACCGGTGGATGCATCAAAATATTCTTTTGTCTTGATACCTGACGGAGATACCGAATTAAGTACATAAGCATTTTTTCCATCAATGTTTTCTATATAACGCCCCAGAGATAATTGATAGCCAGCTTTTGAATAATTCAATTCAGGAAAAGGCGTCGCTTGTTCTTTCATCCTTACGCTGGTAGCACTGTCTAAAGGCCGAACCTGTCCCATAGCAGATACGATTACACTATCTCCCTTCACCAAAGTTTTTTGTACAACCGTATTTGATGATGATAAAGAAATACCCTGGTACATCATGCCAGGTATTTTATATTTAACCACTAATTTTATTTCCTGTCCCTGTACACTACCTGTCGCAGTATAAGAGAGATCTTTTATGTCTTTTATTTTATCCACTCCGCCGATCGCTTTTAGATAGGAATTGACTACATCTGCGGCCGACATTCCTTGTGGTACAGGTCTAATCAGCGCTCCGCTTAATGAATTGTTTGATGGATTGATATCCGGATAATCATGATCCGGGTCAATAGTTATTTTTTTTATTCTTGTGGTAGATGGATAATGAAATGTCCATTCACCGCCACGCTGCCATATTTCTACGGGCAGGGTAATTGAATCTGTTTTGCCATTATCCTCTTCAATAAGTAATGGAACCGGTAAAACCATTTGCTCATTATTTACCAAGGTAATTAAAGCCCCTTTTGCAGGATCATTGTTCTCATAGTTTATTGCCGTAATTCCCTGGTCAAGTTTTGAATTGGTTAAAAACCAACCGCGCCAAAAGTAAGATAAATCTTCACCACCAACATTTTCCATCGTTCTGAAAAAGTCAAACGGAGTAGGATGTTTAAACGCCCAGCGGTCAATATATCTTCTGAACGCAGAATCAAAACGCTCTTTTCCCAAAATATATTTTCTAAGAATATTGAGCCCGATACTCGGTTTTTCATAAGCAGCCATTCCAAGGAAATTTGGCTGGGTAACATCCGGAATCGTCATGATCGCATCGGGATTATTTTCAAACATAAACGCAGATGTTTTTTGAATATCGCTTTTTTCATAAAACTCGCCCTGGTTAAACACTTTGGTATCTACACCGTTAATAAACGTATTAAATCCTTCGTCCATCCACGGATATTTTCGCTCATTGGAACCAACAATCATTGGAAACCAGTTATGCCCAAACTCATGATTAGTCACGTCCCATAAACCGGCTGCATCATTTTGCCATGAACAAAAAACAATTCCGGGATATTCCATACCGCCAACAACCCCTGCTACGTTTGTCGCAGATGGATAGGTAAATTCAAACCATTCTTTAGAATATAATTCAATGGCGCCTTTTACAAATTCTGTAGACCTTTTCCACGCATAATCTGTCGCACTTTCAACAGGATAAACGGATTGGGCGAGCGCTTTTTTCCCACTCGGTAAGTTAATGCGCGCCGCATCCCAGATAAAAGCTTTTGAAGCAGCCCACGCTACATCCCGCGTATTGTTACATACAAAATGCCAGGTAAGATTTGCTTTTGCCGGATGATAAGAAGTACCGTTTAATTCATTGGCGCCAATAATGGTAACAGTTTTATCGCTGTTCTTTGCCTGCTTCAGGCGATTCATGACAGTTGGAGTTAAAACCTCTGACGGATTTTGCAATTCACCGGAACCGGTTATAATTAAATCTGAGGGAGCAGTGATGGTATAATCAATATTTCCATATTCAAGATAAAATTCACCGGCGCCGAGATAAGGTAAAGTGTTCCAGCCTTCAACGTCGTCATACACGCACATTCTTGGGTACCATTGTGCGATTTCATATATCCAGCCATTCTTTGTATCCAGGCGTCCCATACGATCTGTTCCATATTGAGGTACTGAAAAAGAATAATTAATTTTTAATTGAACGGTTCCTTTTTTTGCAACCAGGGTTTTTGGAAGCCACACCTGCATTCTTGTATCAGAAACGGTATATTTTGCTTTAGTAGTTGTGCCGTTCATTATAACATCAACAGAGTTCAATTCATTTCCTTGAGTAAATGATTTATTAGCCCAGCGTCCTCCGGATATAGCAGTAGTTGATTGCGCACGACTATCTTCTCTGTAAATATTTTGATCGAGCTGCAGCCATAAAAACTTCAAATCATCCGGGCTGTTGTTTTTATAGGTAATAACTACAGAACCTTTTAAAACTTTTGTTGCAGTATCTAAAGAAGCGACGATTTTATAATCAGCCCGGTTTTGCCAATAGTCCGGTCCTGGTTGGCCTCCTGCGCTACGGAATTGATTGCCATTGGTAGAATAAAATAGCGGATCAAAAGCAATATGCTGATCATAGTTTGAGCCGGAATCTGTTTGTGCATAAACAAAATTTCCATAAAATAGGAGCAAAAAAATTGCCGATAATAAAGTTTTCATTTTACAAATTTGTAGCGAAGTTATACGATTTGAGAACTATACTTATTACATTTTATTTAATTAAACGACGTTGTTGTATATAATAAGAAAATTCGGTTTATTTATTGGGTTACGGCAGATTTTGAAGATTTAGGCATGTTTGTTTTTAAAAAAGCGCTTATTCTGGTTCCCACATTTTCCCTGATATTTTCATAAAAGAGATTATAATCGGCGATGTGAAAATTTTTTGTTTTTAGAAAAATGCTTCCGAGAAATTTGGGTTTGTTTACCCATAAAATATTGCCATGAATTTGTGCATGAACAAGCCCTGGAATTACTTTATTAAAATTGCGAAGTATGCCGCCTTCGTTTAAAGATGCTGGCGCAAAAGTGGTGTCCATCGTCCAGGTGAGCGGATTGATTACATAAGCTTTCAAAGTTTCTTTTTCGATATAACGGGCCACGTATCCTTCTTCAAAAGTTCGCCAACTAACGAAACAACCGGTTGCCGTAGAATCTGCACACGGCTTTAATACCGAAAAATAATTGGTGAAAACCGGCAAGCCAATAATGTAAGCGCAAATCAATCGTTTTTCCAAAGGTTTTGATTCAAAAAATTCTTTCAATAATCTTCCTGCATGAAAAGTTCCCTGGCTGTGGGACGCGATAATTATCGGCCGTCCCTGATTGTAATTTTTCAAATAATATTCAAACGCTTTTTTTACATCCTGGTAAGCAAAATCAAGAGCCGCCTGGCCGGAATCTTTATCTTTTGTATAAAAAGCATTTAAATTTGCCTGGCGGTAGCGTGGCGAAAAAATTCGGCAATATTTATTGAATACGCTTGCCTGGTAAAGGATTGCAGAATTGTCAGTTTTTTTATTTATTTCTTCATTGTCAATATCTGCATTCCATCCCATCGGCATTTTACGATCCGTATAAGTTGTTGGATAAATAAAAAAAACATCTGCCAAAGAATCTTTTGAACGTCCATCTAAGCCTTTTGAAATATGGTCTGATGGATCGTATTTAAAAGGTGAAGCAGCCCAATAATTTAAATTGCTGTAATCCGGTTGATGGTTTTCACTTTCGAAATGATAATTAATGGCCTGCCCTGAAATTCTGTGGGAACATGAAACCATCACGACCAAACAATAAAGTAAAACAATAAAAATAATACCTTTAGAAAAAAAATATTCTTTGTAATTTGACATAACCAAAGCTACATTCGCTATTCTAAATTTTAAAACCTAAAATTATGATAACTATTCCTGTAGTTGATCTCGCTGATTTTACCAGTGGGGATGAGAAGAAAAAAGCAGCTTTTGTTCAGCAATTAGGGAAAGCTTATGAAGATGTTGGATTTGTGGCCGTAAAGAATCATGGAATTTCGGGTGCGCTTATTTCCGATTTATATCAGTATGTGCAGGAGTTTTTTTCGCTTCCTTCTGATAAAAAAAGAACGTTTGAAATCCCGGAACTGGCAGGGCAAAGGGGTTATACTTCTTTTGGGAAAGAGCATGCAAAAGGAAGTGATGCCCCGGATTTAAAAGAATTTTTTCAATACGGACAAACCGTTCCTGAAAATCATCCACTGAAACCGGAGTATCCGGATAATGTAAGCGTAGCAGAAGTTTCAGGGTTTAATGAAACTCTATTCAAAGCATATCGGGCTTTTGAAAAATCAGGAAAATCTCTATTGCAGGCAATCGCGCTTTATCTTGGGTTAGACGAAAATTATTTTGATTCCCAGGTGGAAGAAGGCAACTCAATTTTGCGTGCCATTCATTATCCACCGATAACTGTTGAACCAAAAAGCGCCATCCGCGCGGAACAACATGAAGACATTAATTTAATCACTTTGTTGGTTGGCGCTTCTGCCGGGGGACTGGAAATTCTTACCAAGCAAAATGAATGGGTTCCGGTTACTTCTTTACCCGAACAGATCGTAGTAAATGTGGGCGATATGCTGCAACGCCTTACGAATAATAAATTAAAAAGTACCACACATCGCGTCGTGAATCCGCCGCGGGAATTGTGGCATACTTCCAGGTTTTCAATTCCTTTTTTTCTTCATCCAAAATCAGCGATGGATCTTTCTGCGCTGGATGGTTGTGTGGATGCAGATCATCCTAAAGTTTTTGAAGATATTACCGCCGGTGAATATCTTGATGAACGTTTAAGGGAAATTGGGTTGAAGAAATAATTAATTAGCTAACTAGGCTAATTAGCTAATTAATAAAAGTATATTTTTTCATGGTACTCTACAGGCATATTCCTTTTTTAAAAGCTGTTTTTTATTATACTGTTTCCGCTTTTGGCGGGCCGCAAGGGCATCTTGGTATGATGATGAAAACATTTGTAGAAGGTAGAAGAGATGTGACCAAAGAAGAGTTGATGGAATACGTTGCATTTTGCCAGCTCTTGCCTGGCGCGTCTTCCACACAGACGATCACCCTCATCGGTTACAAACGCGGCGGCGTTCCTCTCGCGATTCTCACGCTTCTTATCTGGATTTTACCCGCAAGTATTTTGATGGGAATATTCTCGTTTCTTTTTTATTATGTAAATACCTATCATGTAAGCCTCGATCTTTTTTCTTATATCCAGCCGATGGCGGTTGGGTTTATTGCGTTTGCGGCTTTTAAAATGTATAAAGTTTCCATCAAAAATAACATCACATTTTTTACCATGGTGGTGGCCGCAATTGCCACCTTTCTTTTTTTCAAAACGCCGTGGGTTTTCCCAATTCTGATTGTTCTGGGCGGCGTTGTCACCAACTTCAGCGACCGCCGTTATCCTGAAAAAGACAATATCAAACCGCGTCATATTAAATGGACCAATATCTGGTTGTTCCTTTTGATTTTTGTGATCGTCGGTTTTTTGAGCGAAACTGCGCGAAAACAAAATTGGGAACATAAAAGAGCGTACAATCTTACAGAAAATGTATATCGTTATGGAAGCCTTGTTTTTGGCGGTGGCGACGTGCTGATGCCGATGATGTATGAACAATATGTTACGCGTGAAAAATCAAATTACCTGACCAAAGAAGAATATCTAACCGGATGGGGAATTATCCGCGCCATTCCAGGGCCCGTATTTTCGGTAACTTCTTATGTGGGCGGAATGGTATTGCGCGATTATGGAGCTAAATGGCAAATTTTGGGTTGCCTGATCGGATGCATTGGCATTTTTTTGCCCAGCGCTTTGTTGGTTTTATTCTTCTTTCCTGTGTGGCAGATATTAAAAAAATATGTAATTGTTTACCGCTCACTTGAAGGTATTAATGCAGTCGTTGTGGGCATCATGTGGGCATCATTTCTTTATCTGGTAAAAGATATTTCCATCACCGAATTAGATACCGTCAGTTTTGTGAATATTATAGTAATCATTGGCACTTTTTATTTGCTCACGTTTACCAGAATTCCTGCGCCATTTATTGTGCTGGGCTGCTTACTGATTGGCTTGTTTTTTTAAAAAAGTTTAGCCAGCCAAACATATAAATACCAGCCTTTCATTTTATCTTTTTGAAATCCTTTTTTAAAAAAGAGCTTAAAACTTATTTTGGGAAAAAAATAAAATAATAAAAGTACTTTAATACTTTTATTTAAAAAATTCATTTACCTTTGTCTTCATTTATTTATTTCAAAAAGAATCAACATGGAAACAACACTGGAAAATGAAAATATTTTAGACGTCACTTTATTAGAACCGAAATCAAAACATCCAACTATTTTTGTAAGATTCGATGAATTGATTTCCGGTGAAAGTCTTATTCTTCATAACGATCACGATCCCAAACCCCTTTATTATCAGTTATCAGCAGAAAGAGGTGATATTTTTACCTGGGAATATCTTGAACAAGGACCAGAATTATGGAAAATAAAAATCACTAAAAAGAAAGAATTAAACAGTGAGGATGCAAATATTCTGGATGCAACTTTATTACATCCTTCTGTAAAACATGCTACCATTTTTAACCGTTTCGATGAGCTGAAACCCGGTGAGAGCTTTACTTTGCATAATGACCACGACCCGAAGCCGCTTCGTTTTCAGTTAGAAAATACCAGGGGAAATATTTTTCAGTGGGAATATTTGGAACAAGGGCCTGAATTGTTCAGAATAAAAATTACCAAGAACAATTCAGAAACTGTTCAGAAAGAAAATATTTTGAATGTTACTTTGCTCGAACCGCGCTTAAAACATCCAACTATTTTTAAACGTTTTGACGAATTGCAACCGGGCGAAACTTTGGTTCTTCACAATGATCACGATCCAAAGCCACTTTATTACCAGTTACAAAGCATGCTTGGCGATATTTTTACCTGGGAATATTTGGAAAGCGGCCCTCAATTATTCAGAATAAAAATTACAAAAAATAAGTTGCCGGAAGCAAAGGAAGACAACAAAGGAACTACAAAAGAAAATATTCTGAACGTAACAGAAATTGAACCTAAACTAAAACATCCAACCATTTTTGTAAGATTTGATGAATTGAAAGCAGGCGAAAGTTTGACTATTCACAACGACCACGATCCAAAGCCTCTTTATTATCAACTGTTGGGTGAAAGAGGAAATATATTTACCTGGGAATATTTGGAACAGGGCCCAAAATTATGGCGTATAAAAATTTCAAAAAGAGCACAAGATGCACCAGAGGAAACACTTGGAGAAATCGTAGCAAAAGATTTACGCAAAGCCGAAGTATTTAAAAAATATGGTTTGGATTTTTGCTGTGGCGGAAAGAAAACCGTGAAAGAAGCTTGTGCTGAAAAGGGTTTGGATGTTACCAAAGTAGAACAGGAATTACAAAACAGTGATAAAAGTGTGTCTACTGCACGGCCGTTGCCCTATAATGATTGGAACCTTGATTTTCTCGCTGATTACATTGTGAACACGCATCACAGTTATGTGAAAAAAACGATTCCTGATGTACGCGGCTACGCAGAAAAAGTTGCGAAAGTTCATGGCGCGCATCATCCTGAATTGTTGCAGATAAACAAACTGGCGCAGGAAGTTTGCGATGAAATGTCGGCTCACATGGTGAAAGAAGAAACCGTCTTATTTCCTTATGTAAAACAATTGGTTGCTTCAACAAATGGGAAAGTGAAATTTGGTAATCTTGACACCGTTGAGACTCCAATAAATATGATGGAAATGGAACACGAAGTGGTTGGAAACAATATGGATAAGATCAGAGAAATAAGCAACAATTATGCGCTACCGGAAGACGCTTGTGGCAGCTATGCTTATTTGTTTAAAACATTGGATGAATTTGAAAATGATTTGCATATCCATGTTCATCTTGAAAATAATATACTTTTTCCAAAGGCATTGGAATTGGAAAAAAATTAGGAGCAGTGAAAGAGTACCAAAACATGGCCCGGGCATTTATCTTTTATTTTAAATTTGATTTTTTTTATTTAAAAAATCAGATGAAGCCCGGCTTCTGCTGTTTGAAAGAAAATGAAAACCACAGATACCAGCGGTGACGGGCTTTGCAGGCTCAATAAGTTTGCGATTGTATGATGAACAGTTTAGAATTAGGCAAAGTCCGTTTTTCCGCCTTGTGGTTTAAATAAAAAAAGAGCAATGAAATAATTAGGTATGAAGCGAATCATTTTTGGATTATTATTTAGCAGTTTTTTGTTTGGATGCAATCAAAATTCTGAAGAAGCAGATCACCATGCACATGAGGATACTTCGGGCGTTCAACAGACTCAATTGACGTTGAATAATGGTGCAAAATGGAAAGCGGATTCAATCACGAATCAGAATGTGGTAATCCTGAAGACAATTGCGGATAATTTTAAAATAAAACCGTTTCCTTCTTCAAATGATTACCAAACCTTAAGTGGCGATTTAAGCAATGCATTGAACCAAATGATTCAGCAATGCAAAATGACCGGACCCGATCATGAGGCGCTACATCATTGGCTGGAGCCGGTTTTAGAAAAAAACAAAGAATTAAAAAATACTTCCGATACGGCAAATGCAAAAAGAATATTTGTATCAATTGATCAGCGGATAGATGACTATCCTAATTATTTTGAATGAACATGATTATAAACGCCAACACAAAGATTTCAAAAATTTTAAAACAAAATCCCGATGCGCTGGAAGCGATTATCAGCATCAATTCCAAATTTGAAAAATTGCGAAATCCTTTGTTGAGAAAGCTGATGGCGGCGCGCACCAGCATTGGAATGGCTTCTAAAATTGGCGGATTTGATGTAGAAAATTTTTTTCAAAAACTTCAACCATTAGGTTTTGAAATTGATAGGGAGACCGTGCCACAAAGCAATAAAGCAAAACCAAGACTACCTGCCTTTTTTAATTCCATCAAACCAGAACAGATTTTTGATTTTGACGTGCGTCCTATTATCGATGCAGGCCAAGATCCGCTTACATCAATTGTTGATAAAGTGAAGAAAATCCCAAAGGGTGGCGCACTTAAAATCATCAATAGTTTTGAACCAACGCCATTAATTTCTTTATTGAAAAAACAAGGATTTGAATCTTTTGTTGATACAATAGACGGTCAGCTAGTAGAAACATATTTTTACAAAACGAGCGACGCTGCTGTAGAATTAAATGAAAAAGAAAATAACTCAGAAGGCTGGGATGAATTACTGAGAAATTTCGAAGGAAAAATGGAAAACGTTGATGTGCGCCATCTGGAAATGCCACAGCCTATGATGACCATTCTTGAAGCCATTGAAAAATTACCTGAAGACCATGCATTGTTTGTTTATCATAAAAGAATTCCGGTTTTTTTATTACCTGAACTAAGAGAAAGAAAATTTGATTACCGGATAAAAGAAATAGCGCCAAACGAAGTGCGCCTGCTAATCTTTAAAGATTAAAATGTTTCCTGGAACCACAAATACCGGCCTTGCAAAGAACACTTCTTATAAAGTTGTGTTGCCATTTTATTTATATGCGGGAATTTCTTTTTTGATAGCAACTCTTTTATTAATTTTTTCTACGCCTGCTTTTTTACAACATTACTTCCATCCGCATACATTGGCCATTACACACGCCATGGCATTGGGTTGGGGCACGATGATGATTCTCGGAGCGAGCCACCAGCTGGTGCCGGTTTTGATTGAAGGGAAATTGTATAGTAATATTTTAGCGTATTTATCTTTTGCATTTGCTGCAATCGGAATTCCGTTGTTAGTGATTGGTTTTTATCAATTTGATTTTGGCTGGCCTGCCCAAACAGGAGCGATATTCATTAATGCGGCAATTCTGATTTATTTAATAAATATAGGGGTTAGCATGGTGAAAAGTAAGCATGAAAATGTGCACGCAGTTTTTGTCTTTACAGGTACACTTTGGCTGATGGTTACGATTGTTGTTGGAATATTTTTAGTGTATAATTTCACTTACAATATTCTTACAAAAGATTCCTTATCCTACCTGCCACTCCACGCGCATTTAGGAATTATCGGCTGGTTCTTATTGATCGTAATCGGCGTAGGATCCCGGCTGATTCCTTTATTTATGATTTCAAAATACAACAACAATAAATTACTCTGGTGGATCTATGGCTTAATTAATTTTGCATTGATCAGCTTTATAATTTTCTTTTTATACATTAAAATTACAATACTGTATTTTTTACCCGTTGCTGCCGTTGCAACAGCCATAATCTTTTTCGGCTATTATTGTTATCACGCATACTACGAACGCCTTCGTAAGAAAGTAGATTACCAGGTGAAAATTTCTTTGCTTTCCGTTTTGATGATGGCTGTACCATTGATTTTTTTATTGATCATTATTCTATGGTCACTGTTTCTTGGCAATAATGGCCGCCTGGTTTTAACGTATGGCTTTTGTATTTTTTTTGGGTGGATCAGCGCCATTATTTTTGGAATGACTTTTAAAACTTTACCGTTTATTGTTTGGAACAAAGTTTATCACGATAAAGCAGGATTGGGAAAAACGCCGAATCCCAAAGAGTTATTCAGCGATAAAATATTTTTATTGATGGGCATTTTTTATCTGACCGGATTTGTTTTATTTGCAACCGGCGTTCTTCTTGCCAATGAAATTATTTTAAAAATTGCTTCAGTATTTTTATTGATCACAGCGATTTTATACAATGGAAATGTATGGAAAGCAATCACCCATAAACCGAAAAAAATATGAACGAAATTACCAATGATAAAGGCAAATTAGACCTCGCGCTCGGCGCATTAAAGTTTGTAGACGACCCTGAAATAGGATTAAATGTGGTGGATCTTGGATTGATCTATCAGATTGATTTTGATGAAAACGACAAGAAAGTTTTTTGTTCACATTCATTAACCACACAATTTTGCCCGATGGGAGAAACCATAAATGATGGGGTCACAAATGCGCTTCAACAAACGTTTCCCGATTATAAAGTGGAAACAAAAATTACTTTCGATCCTCCTTGGAGTTCTCAAAAAATTTCCGAAGAAGGACGTGAATTTTTAAACATGTAAACAATGCTGAGCAAAACCTGTAAAACCGCCATAAAAGCTGTCATTTATTTGTGTTCGAAATTTGATACTGCAGAAAATGTTAGCATAAAAGAAGTGGCAGAATTCATTAATGCAAGTGAACATACTGTCGGCAAAATTTTGCAAACTTTGGCGCGGCAAAATGTGATTAACAGCATGAAAGGCCCTACCGGAGGGTTTTACATTTCTGAAGAACAACAAAAGCAACCGATAATTAATATCGTAGAAGCCATTGATGGCAAACAAATTTTTACAAGTTGCGGATTGGGCTTAAGTAAATGTTCAGCCACGCATCCATGCCCGATCCATAACGAATACAAACAAGTGCGCGATCTGATGGAAAAAATCTTTAGGGAAAAAAATGTGCTCACTTTATGTAAACCTGTGAGTAACGGGTTGGCTTATTTAATGGGGTAATTGTTGAAGGTTAAAACTTAAACAGTAAACGAACAAATAATTCAAATTCTGTTTTCGGTTTTTCTGTTTAAAAAGAGGCACTGTATTTTTGAATTTATATAAATCCATAATCCAAAACCCTTCGTAAATATTTTCTATCCTGGATAATCCAGGTTACTTCGTAACTGCCGGTTTTATCTTTACAAAAAAGATAGAGATAAACTTTGCGGCCATCTTTGGATTTGTAAACTGCATCGGTAGTGCGTTCCACGCCTTTATCAAGATAAGTGAAATTCAAATTAAACAGATCGTTATAAGCAATTGGCGGAATAAAAACGGTATCGTTATTAATAATTATCGATACCTGGCTAATCTGGGTTTTTGGAGTTTCCAGATAATTTCCATAATAAGGCCTGCGGTCAATTCTCACTAAATATTTTTCATCAAAGGTAAGTTTGTGTTTTGATGGATCAAACACGGAAATTTTCACTGTTGCTTTTATTCCATCTCCTTTGAAAACAATCGAATCATTCCCTAAAGAAGAGTAAGGAATTTTTTGTAAAGGAAGCAGGCCCACACTTTCGCTGATTCCGGATAAAGTAAAAGTTGATAAATCTGCGCGCAAATCTTTTATGTGGAACCTGTCAAAAGATTCTGTTTTTCTGCGTGCATCAGGCAAATCATCTTGGGCATTGCAAAAGGTCGAAGAAAACAGGGCGACAAAAAGAAATGAAGATATTTTTAAAGATTTCTGCATTGTTGGATTATTTTATTTTTGGAATTGCTTTTGCTTTATGCCGTTCTGCCTATTGCTTTGCCTGCGGGTATCCTTTTTCAATCCAATCGACTTTAATATTGTGTGGCAAATTGAGCAAATGATAATTGGTAAATTTCATTTGTTGCAGCAAAGCTAGTGCTGGCCGCACGTTTGGACAATGCTCAAAAGGGCAACAACCGCAATAAATAACGATGTTGGTATTGCGTGGTAAATTACTAAGTGAATCTTTAAATTTCTTTAAATTATTTTCATCATTTGTCGCTCCAATATCAATGGAATTCGGAATCACCACCCCCGGACCTACGCAATATATCGTTGGCAGGTCTTTATTGGATTCAATATTTTTCACTAAGGCTGCCGGTTCTAATAACTGATCTTTTGTCCAGTTTTCAGGTTTTTGTGCGCTGCATTGCTGAAATGAAAAAGCGGTCAATACAACAAAAATATAAGAAAGTATTTTTTTCATAAAATGGTTTGTTCAAAAATAAAAAGAAAATGTTCCAGCCTCTAATGATTGCGAATTTTTAACCTTTCCTGGTAATTAAATTAATGAGTTTATTTCCACGAACTAAAATTTTCAACCCATTTCTTTTCAATGAAATTGAAGGGCGTTTTTTTACATAATTATCTGTGTCAGATTTGTAAGCAGAGATAATGTCTTTATATGAAAGGATGCCGATGATATTATTTTCGTTTGAAGTGACAGGCAACAGATCAATATTCTGTTTTGCCATCAATTCCACGGCAGAACGAAGCGTGTCATCAACGGAAACAGAAAAATTATTTCTTTTAATTAAAGAACCAACCAATTTTCCCGGCTCATGATGATTACTGAATAAATTAGAAGAACTGATGGTGCCCCGATACTCGTTATTGTCTGTCACGATAATGAAGTAATTGCTGTAATAATCAGTTTCTTTTTCGAGCCATTCGCGCACTTCTCCAACCGTATTATTTTCGCTTAGCATTAATCCGTTTTCACTCATCACTTGTCTTACACTGACAGATTCTAAAATATCGGGTTCATAAGAATCAGGAGTTTTTACCCCACGCCGGGTAATTTTTTCGGTCATAATCGTGTTTTCCATTATAAAAAATGAAACAATATAAGAACCGATGCAACCGGCTAAAAGTGGCAACAAGGCATTCGATTGGCCTGTGGCTTCCAATGCGAAAATAATAGAAGTAAGAAGCGCGCGCGATGCACCGGCAAACATTGCCGACATAGCAACCAACGCAGCAAGAGATAAGGTAATTCCTGAGTGGGGGAAAAAATCAAGTATGGCGCTTCCTAATAAAATTCCGGCTGCGCCCCCAATGGTTAATAAAGGCGCTAAAGTTCCCCCCGAAGTTCCGCTGCCGAGCGCAATTGCCCATGAAATGAATTTAAAGATGCATAAGCCAAAAACGACTTTTAAAGTTAAAGAGCCGGATAAAACATCCGTAATATTTTCGTATCCCACGCCCAGCGTGCGCGGGGCGAAATATCCGATGATTCCTACAAAAAGCCCACCAATAGCTGGCCACCACATCCAATGAAACGGCAATTTTTCGAAGCCGTCTTCAA
>Ga0207652_10000336_pt1 | contig 48795 bp, 43 predicted proteins | sample KBSC63BmetaG_FD_184334 | JGI IMG/M metagenome (GOLD analysis project Ga0207652, IMG submission 184334) | Corn rhizosphere microbial communities from Kellogg Biological Station, Michigan, USA - KBS C6-3B metaG (SPAdes) (version 2) | ecosystem: Host-associated > Plants > Roots > Rhizosphere ... | reverse complement strand
CGTGGCAGGTGTGGTGCGAATCGCCTCCGGCTGGATCACGACGGCGCTCGCGGCGTCCGAGCGGGGGCTCCTGGGTGCGACGACGCGCACCGGAGGAAGCGTGTGAATGTGGGTCGTGTCAGTCCGGATCGTGTCGGTCCGCGTCGTGTCGCGCCCGGGCTGCTGGGCGCGCGCGTGTGCGGGACCGGCGATGAGAAGAAGTGAGACGAACGAACCGGTGATCGCGAGCGGGATCGTGGCAGGTTGCCGCGATCTGTCCCGCGCGCCTGAACAGGCAGATGACATGATGTCCCCTCCGCAGGGGTCGTGAGAAAACGGCGTGCGTCGTGATGGGTTGCTGGTTACGCGACGGACGCGAGCGGAGGGGCGTGAGCGTAGGGAAGGCGATACTGTGCGGCGGACGGGATGCTGCCGATGCTGTAGCTCGGACGGACGGCGGAGGTGATCGTCGCCACCTCCTGCAGCGCGACGCGCCCAGCGGCGAGCGGCACCGGCCCGGTCGTGCATGCGGCGCCCATGCACGTGCACTGATGATGCGCGCTGTGCGAGCCGGGGGCGTGTCCCGATGTGGCGTGCGGCGCCATCTGCCCGGCCATCTGCATGGCCATGGCATCGTGCATGGGGCAGAGGTGCGTCGCCGCGATCTCCTGTGTGGAGGCGACGAACCAGAGGGCCAGGAACGCCGCGAAGCAGCGGCTCGCGAAATGGCGGTTGCGCACAGAGGCTAATATAGCGGCGGACCAGACGGAACATGGTCACGCGCACCCGGAATGGTCGTCGTCGCCGTTCCGCCGGTCATCTCGCGACGTGAATCGCGTTCACCGCAATCGCCGCGAAATCGGTCCACGGCGGAAGCTGGCGCTCGAGCGCAGCGGCGTCGGCGGTCACGATATTCCGACTGGCCTCGAGCTCCATGGGGACCGGCTGGTCGCCGCGCACCTCGAGCGTGAACAGCCATCCTGTATCGGGCGGCGCGATGTACGTCACGCTGATGCGCTCGTCTCCACTGGTCGAAAGCGGCGGCAGTGCGGCCGGCACGCTCCAGCCCACGAGCCGCGCGCGCGGCAACAGGAGGTGAAGGCGATACGCACTGTGCGCGGATGCGCGAAGCGAGAGGGTGCGAGTTTCCGCCGCGCTGTCTGTCGTGGACGAGAGCAGCTCGAGAACGGGCGCGGCATATCCGGTCGGCCCGGCGTGCCGCTGGAACACCAGCGGCCGCCGCGCCGTGCTGTCCATCGGCGCCATGCCCGGCGCACCGGCGAGGGCCCGCTCCGGCGTCTCATAGTCCGCGCCGGATACCCGGAGCTCGCTCGCAGAGTCGCTCTCCCGGTGCACAATCGTGAGGCGTTGCGGCCGCAGGTACGTGTACCGCTCGCGGGTGACGCTCACTCCCGTTGCGCTCAATGCGGCGAGCGCAATCGCCAGCGTGACGGCGCGGAGCGCGCCTGCGCGGTGGGCTCCGGGAAGCACGGCCAGCGCGATCGCGGAAACCGGAACCGCGACGATCGCGGCGAGCACGAGATCCGGCGCGATCGCCATGGGCAGACGTCCGAACACGGGAACGAACAGCTGCGTCAGGGTCACGAGCAGTCGCAGCGTGAGCACACCAGCCGGCAGTGCACCCACCGTGACACCAATCCACCAGCGATCGTCGCGCAGCAGAAGGCCGAGCCCGAGTCCCACGGCACCGCCAACCGTCCACCAGAGCGGGAGGTATGCCGATCCGAGACCGATCCCCGTAAACGCGGCGAGCACGAGCATCCAGACGATGAGCGCGGCGCACTGGACCGCCATTCCGGCGATCGCCGGGATCAGTCCCCGGCGACGCATCCAGGCCACGAGCGGCAGTTGACCGGCCAGCGCTCCCGCGAGCGCAACGAAGGAGAAGGCGAGGATACCCGGCGCGGGGTGCGCGAACCAGGACATTGGCCGGCGCAGCAGGTACGCCATGACAACGGCCAGGAGCAGCGCCGCGACGATGGCTGCGGCGATGGACGCCACGACGCACGCGAACGCGGCGGCGACTTCACGCACGTGCACCCGTCCGCGCGCGACGCAGACGATCAGCACGACGAGCGCGAACAGCAGCGCCGCCACTGCCAGCCAGTACGCGGTGTGGGCGCTGTAGCTCAGCATGAACGCGCCCAGCCCATCGTAGTACACGGCACGGTCGCTGGAGACATTGCCAGGCAGCGCACCCGAGGCGAGGGCACGCGCGAGCGCCAGCGCGTTCGCGCCCATGTGTTGCAACGTGCCGGGTGTCACGTTCCACGTGCGATCGCGCTGTGTGTGATAGGCCCAGCCGCCCTGATAGAGCGCGATGTCCAGTCCGCGCCAGAGTCCGATGTCGCGATAGACGCGGAAGTCCGTGTCCGACGGAATCACGCCGGACTGAAAAATGTCCTGCGCCACGACCGTGCCGTACGGATACGGCACGGCGGCGGCGTAGGCGGCGGTGAGCCACTCGTTGCCGGGCCCGGCCTGAAAGAGAATGGCCTTTCCATGCGGACCCGCGCTCTCGAGGTTCACGAAGGCGCGCACGTCGTGCGCCCACGGGTGGCCGGTGAAGGCCTCTGACCCCACAAGCCCCTGTTCCTCGCCGTCGTTGATGTTGAGTATCACCGTGTGAGCGAGCTGCGGCCCTGCGGCGAGCGCCCGCGCGACCTCCACGAGCGCGGCGACAGCCACGCCGTCGTCCGCGGCGCCCTTGCTGCCGACCGGCGTGTCATAGTGTGCGGACAGAAGCAGGGCGGCGGAGTCGCGGCCCGGAATGCGGACGAGCACGTTGCGCACCGTGTACGCGAGGACTCCCTCCCGGCGTGGGTATCGCCACGCACCACTCGCGTTTTGCACCGTCACGTCCAGCCCCCGGATGCCGCCGAGCGTGCGCACGAGGTAGGCGACGGCGCTATCGGCGCCGGGCGTGCCGGCGACGCGATAGCCGATGGTATCCGCAAGATGCGCCAGGATCGGCCAGGCACGAATTGCCGAGAACTCGGTGGCGGGCGCGGTTGTGGGTACCGGTCGCGGCGGGCGCTCGCGCCAGATCACGAGCACCATGAGCCAGATCGTGATCGCCGCAACCGCGCTCCAGTAGAGCGCGGGGGCAAGCCAGGCAGAGCGGCGGGGCGGGGAAGGCATGACGAGGGCGGCAATCTGCCGCACTCATCATGACACCGTCAAGCTCTCCACCACCGTCACCCCGTCAATGGCAGTTCGTCACGGCATGCGTCTCGAGATCGAGATCGCAGGTGAGGTCGCCAATGTCGAGCGTGACGTTCGGCGTGCCGTTGAAGATCACTTCGGCGCGCCGTGTCACCGTCCGGCTGGACGACCGCGTACTGGATTGCACCGTCAGCAGTGCCGTGACGTTGTGCACGATCGAGCCGCTCAGCGGCCACACGTATTGCGAGCGCGGCATGTCGAAGGTCACGGCGGTGACCGTGTCGTACGCTGTGTAATGGAAGACCCGGGTGCGGTTGGTGCGAATGTACATCGTACTGTCGTGGCGCTGGCCCGTCCCATCCCACGCATGCTGCACCGGCGTCACGGCGCGGTTCACGCGCATCGTGGCGGTATCGGCGCGATTCACCCAGATCGTTCGCGCGGTGTTCCAGGCGGGAGTGAACGAGCCGGTGAGCGTGCGGCGATGATTCACCGAATCGGTGCGGGCGTTGAAGCCCAGTCCGAACGAGGTGCCCTCCCAGAACCTCTTCTGCCGAAGGAGATCCAGCCCGCGCCAGGTCGTCTTGTCGCAGGTGAACCAGCCATCGTTGTCGGGACCGCTGCACTGCACGGTGACGTCACCCGCGAGCGCCGCGTTCACTCCGGGCGCCGTGATGCGCGCGGCGCTCGCGTAACTGTCCTCATCGGCCGACATGAGATCCACGGATGTCGCCATCGCATCGCCCACGTCACTGGCCATGGACAGATTGACTTCGGAGTCGGGCAGGGTGAGATCCGGACTCACGACGGAGTCACTGCTGCAGGCCGCGAGTCCGATCGCCAGCAGTGCCACGCCGGCAGTACATGAAAGAATGTTCCGGTGCATGAGGGTCCTCGTTGCGCGAGTGGTAATGGCCGGCGCGGTGCCGTTCCGGGTGATGAGACGGCGCCATGGCATCACGCGTTAAGGGGGACTAGCTTGCCTCACACCTCATTTCCTCATGCAACTCGTGTCCAGCGCTTCACTTCCCAGAACGAAAATCGTCTGTACGATCGGGCCGACGTGTGCAGCCCCTGACGTACTTGGCAGCTTGATGGACGCCGGCCTCAACGTTGCCCGCATCAACTTCTCCCACGGCACCCACGAGCAGCACGCCGGCGTCATCGCGACCGTTCGCCGGCTTGCCGCAGAGAAGTCACGTCCGGTGGCCATCATGGGCGACCTGCAGGGTCCGCGCATCCGCGTCGGCACACTCGACGCGCCGCTGACGCTCACTGAAGGCGCCGATGTCGTGCTGGCGCCCGAAGCGCTGGCGGATGGCGACGAGATTCCGGTCACATATGCCGCACTCGCGGATGATGTGAGTGTCGGTGATCGCGTGCTCATGGATGACGGGCTCATCGACCTCGTCGTGCTCGACGTGGCGCGTCCCCGCGTGGTCGCGCGTGTGATGCATGGTGGGCCGCTGGGCAGCCACAAGGGAATCAACCTGCCCGGCGTGCGCGTCTCTGCGCCCTCCATTACCGACAAGGATCGCGCGGACGTCGCCTTCGCGGTGAGTCAGGGGCTGGATTATCTCGCGCTGAGCTTCGTGCGTCGCGCCGAGGACATCGCCCTGCTGCGCGCGATGATCCCGAAAACGATGCTGATCGTCGCGAAGATCGAGAAGGACACCGCGCTCGCCAACATCGACGACATCGTGGGTGCGTCCGATGCGGTGATGGTGGCGCGCGGCGACCTCGGCGTCGAACTGCCCTTCGAGGAAGTGCCGATCGCGCAGAAGCGGATCATCGCCGTCGCGAACCGGCACGAACGGCCCGTGATCACGGCGACGCAGATGCTCGAGTCGATGGTCACGCATCCGCGCCCCACTCGTGCCGAAGCGAGCGACGTGGCCAACGCGATCCTCGACGGCACGGATGCGGTCATGCTCTCGGCGGAAACCGCGATGGGTGCGTATCCGCAGCTCGCGGTGCGCGCGATGGCGCGCATCATCGCGGAGATCGAACGGCACCCGCCGGCGCGCATGCCACGCGCCATCGGCCGGCGGCGACAGGACGAGCCTGTCGCCACGGAAGACGCCATTGCCGCGGCCACCGCCGCCGCGGCGGAATCCCTGGCGGCGCCGGTGGTGCTCGTGTTCACGAAGAGCGGCTTCACCGCGCGCATTGTCGCAGCCCACCGCCCGGGCGTGCCCATCCTGGCGCTCACGGACATCGAGCAGACCTATCGGCAGCTCGCGCTCGTGTGGGGCGTGCAGCCCGCGCTCGTGCCCCACACGTCGACGTACGAGGAGATGCTCGTGCACGGCAAGGCCGTGGTACAGGCGCGCGGCCTGGCCAAGACGGGTGATCGCATTCCCGTCACTGCGGGCGTCCCGTTCGACGTGGCGGGCAGCACGAATCTCCTGCGTGTGGAAGTCGTGTGAAGCTCACGATCCTGGGCACCGGCACCAGTTTCGGCGTTCCGCAGATCGGATGCCGGTGCGAGGTCTGCCGGTCCAGCGATCCGCGCGACAAGCGCACGCGCTGCGCCGCGGTGGTGGAGAGCAGCGGCGGCACGCGGCTGCTCATTGACACCCCGCCCGAGTTGCGGCTGCAGCTCATTGCCTCCGGTGTGGACCGCGTAGACGCGGTGCTCTTCACGCACGCGCACGCCGACCACACACACGGCATTGATGACCTGCGCGCGATCACCAGTCGCCGTGGTGCGGCCCTCCCGATGTACGGACCGGCCGATACGCTGGAGCAACTGGCCACTCGCTTTCCCTACATTTTTGATGTGCGGATGCGGCCGCTGCCGGGCACGTCGAAACCCGAAGGCGAGGCACGGCCGCTGCAGGAGGGAAAGGTGGTGCGCATCGGCGACGTGGATGTCCTGCCCATCGCCGTGCCACACGGTGCGGCGACGGTGTTCGCGTATCGCATGGGGCCGCTGGCGTATGTCACGGACGCCAAGCGGGTGCCACCGAGGGCGCTCGAGCAGTTGCGCGGCGTCCGTGTCCTCGTGCTGAACGCGCTCTTCCGCACGGAGCATCCGACGCACCTGAGCATTCCCGAGGCAGTGCAGGCGGCAGCCGCCATCGGCGCGGAACGCACCTACCTCACGCACCTGACGCACGACAATCTGCACGCCGACCTGGAGGCGGAGCTTCCACCCGGCGTGACGCCCGCGTTCGATGGGCTCACCATTCGCATCGACTGACATGGCCATCCATCTCGACTACAGCAACATGTTCGCGTCCAACGTGCCGGGTGCCGTGGATGACGCCATGTGGAGCGCCGCCGCCACGTCATTCACGGCGGCGCAGCGCACGTTCGACCAGCGCCGCGCCGCGGGTGAGCTCGGCTTCATTGATCTCGCCACGAGCGCTGACAGTCTGCAGGCCCTGCACGACTTTGCCGATGGCGTGGGGCAGAGCTTCACCGACATCGTGGTGCTCGGCATTGGTGGGTCCGCGCTGGGCACGATCGCCCTGCGGACAGCGCTGCGCTCGCGCGACTGGAACGAGCTCGAGGATGATGCGCGCGACTTCTTTCCCCGGCTGCACGTGCTGGACAACGTGGACCCCGCGACGATTGGAGCGCTCCTGGATCGGCTGAACCTGGGCGGGACGCTGTTCATTGTCATTTCCAAGTCGGGTTCCACCGCCGAAACGATGTCGCAATACCTCATTGTCCGTGAACGACTCCAGGATGAACTCGACGAGGCCTTCTCGCGCCATCTCGTCTTCATCACCGATCCGGAGAAGGGTGCGCTGCGCGCCATCGCGCGCAGCGAACGCATCGTGTCGCTGGATGTCCCGCCGAATGTGGGGGGACGGTTCAGCGTGCTGTCGCCCGTGGGGCTGCTTCCGGCGGCGCTCGTGGGAATCGACGTGGGCGAGCTCCTGCGCGGGGCGAAGGAGATGTTCGAACGGTGCAGCGCCGCCCCGCTCGAGCAGAATCCGGCCGCGATGTACTCGCTGCTGCAGTGGCTGGGTGATGCGAAACTGGGATTGCACACGCAGGTGTTCATGCCCTACAGCGACGCCCTGCGCGATGCGGGCGACTGGTTCGTACAGCTCTGGGCCGAAAGCCTCGGCAAGCTGAACGATGCGGGCCAGTCCGTGGGACCCACGCCGCTCGGTGCACTGGGGGTGACGGATCAGCACAGCAAGGTGCAGCTCTTCATGCAGGGACCGCGCGACAAGACGTTCACGTTCGTGAGCGTGAAGGAACTGGCGCACGACCTGACCATCCCGAAGCTGCACGGCGACATCCCCGAGCTGGCCTATCTGGGCGGCCACAAGCTGGGCGAGCTGCTCGACGTGGAGTGTCGCGCGACGGCAGGCGCGCTTGCGAGCAAGGGCCGGCCCAGCATGACGATTTCACTGGACCACGTGGATGCCTGGCACGTCGGCGGCCTCATGATGATGCTGGAAATCGCGGTGATCTATTCGGGTGCGTTGTACGGCATCAATCCGCTGAATCAGCCCGGTGTGGAGCTCGGAAAGCAGTTCACGTATGCCATGCTGGGCCGAGCCGATGCGACGGAGGCGCGCACGCAGTGGGATGCGCTGCCCAGGCCCGATCCGCGCCGAATGATCTGAGCGGGGCAACCCTTGCGGCTCAAGTCGAGCGGGCACAGGTTGTCGAAAGGAGCAGGGGCGAGCCACAGACGGCCCGTCCGGTGTTGATCAGCGATCTGGGAGGGTTGATGCGGGAACAGGCTTCGTCCGTGCTCGAATCCGCTGGTGATGTGGGAGTTGAGCATGGGCTCGTCACCGTCAGGAATCCGGCGGCGCTGCGCTCGGAGAAGATGGATGCGCTCGTCCGCGAAGCGGTGTTCGGGCAGGGCCAGTCCAGGGATCACGCGCGCTGGCTGATCTGGCAGATCGGGCAGACGCTGAGCGTCCGTCCCGCATCGATTCACGAGCTGTACATGGCGCGCGGGCGCGGCGAGGTGCACGGCTTCACGGTGCCCGCGATCAACGTGCGCGGCATGGCGTATGACACGGCGCGCGCGATCTTCCGTACGGCGATTCGCATGAGCGCCGGCGCCTTCATTCTGGAAATCGCGCGCTCGGAGATCGCCTACACCGACCAGCGCCCGGGCGAGTACGTCGCAGTCATGCTGGCGGCGGCGCTGCGAGAAGGATTTCGCGGGCCGGTGTTCATCCAGGGCGATCACTTCCAGGTGAATGCGAAGAAGTTCGCGAGCGACCCGACCGGCGAAGTCGCGGCGGTGAAGCAGCTCGCGCGCGAAGCGGTGACGTCCGGGTTCTACAACATTGACGTGGACACCTCCACGCTGGTGGATCTCAAGCGCCCCACGCTGGACGAGCAGCAGCAGACCAACTATCGCACGGCCGTGGACATCGCGCGATACATTCGCGAGATCGAACCCGACGGCGTGGTGATCTCCATTGGCGGCGAGATTGGGGAAGTGGGTGCCAGCAACAGTACCGTGCCCGAGCTGCGCACCTACATGGATGGCTTCAATCGTGTGCTGGCCGAGCAGGCGGGCGCGAACACGCATGGGCTGTCCAAGATCAGCGTGCAGACGGGCACCTCGCACGGCGGTGTCGTGCTGCCCGACGGCTCGATCGCCGCGGTGAAGCTGGATCTCGATACCCTGCAGAAGCTGTCCGTGATCGCGCGCGAGGAATACGGGATGGCGGGCGCCGTGCAGCACGGCGCGTCCACACTTCCCGACAGCGCGTTTGACAACTTCCCGCGCATCGAGACGGCGGAAATCCACCTCGCGACGAACTTCCAGAATCTGCTCTTCGACAACATCCCGTCGGCGCTGCGCGAGCGCATCTATGGCTGGCTGGATGAGAACACGAAGGATGAACGCAAGGCGACAGATACGGACGAGCAGTTCTACTACAAGACGCGGAAGAAGGCGCTGGGCCCGTTCAAGCGCGACTTCTGGGATCTGGACGCCGACGTCAAGACGACGCTCGCCGGCGTGTACGATCACACGTTCGGCTTCCTCTTCGAGCAACTGAAGGTGGCGAACACCGCCGATGTCGTTGCCCGGCACGTCCGGGCGCCCGCACAGCACCGCTCACTCGAAGCGACCGCCGGCGTCGCTGCGGCGCCCGACGACGCGGAGGCCGGCGAATAGCCGCGGACGCGGAGCGGCTGTGGCGCGACGCCTTTGGGCGACTGGCTGGCCGCGCCGCACACGAAATCCGGAACCCGCTCAATGGCCTGACCGTGAGCGTGGAAGTGTTGCGCAGCCGACTCGCCCGGGGCGACGTCGCGCCATCGTCCTTGCAGCCGTTCGCCGAGAGCGCGGCCGAGGAACTGCGGCGGGTAACGCCGCTGCTCGATGCGCTGCTCTCATTGGCGCGGCAGCCACGCACCCCTGTAGATTTGTGGACGGCGGTGCAGCCGGTGCTGCAGCTTCAGGCCGCGGTTGCCGCCGCGCACGGCGGCACGGTCATCGCCCCCGCTCCGGCCGACGCGTTGCCGTCTCACCCGGGCGATGCAGTGCTCGCACGATTGGCGTGCGCCTGCGCGCTGGAAGCGTTCATGGAACCTGGCACTCAGGTGAGGTGCACGGCCCGACACGATGCGTCGGGGGTCACACTGGATTTTTCGGGGAGTGCGCTGCCTGCACCTCCTGATGCAACGATCAAGGCCGTTCTCGCCCGAGCCGGCATCCGGCTTGCTGCGGCGGCCCAAACCATCTCAGTGTGTTTCCCCGTCACGGGGCCGCACACCGATCGAGCGACCTGAAGCATGCAGACTGCGAGAGTACTGATAGCGGACGACGAAGTATCCATCACGCGAGGCTTGAGTGCGATTCTCGCGGATGAGGGTTACGAAGTGGATGTCGTGGCGGACGGGCAGAAGGCGCTCAATCGGCTGAGCGCCGGTACGTACGGCGTCGTGCTCGCCGATCTGCGCATGCCGAAGCTCGGCGGACTGGCGCTGCTGCGCGAGCTGCAGGAGAAGGAGATCACGACGGAGTGCATCATCATCACCGGGCAGGCCACGGTGGATTCCGCCGTCGAGGCGATGCGGCAGGGGGCCTACGACTACATCGAGAAACCGCTGTCGCAGGAGAAGCTCGATCGCCTGAAGGCGCTCATCCCCAAGGCGCTCGACAAGTTCAACGTCCGACAGGCCAACCGGGCATTGAAGTCGGAATTGCAGGCCCTCACGCACTTCGGCGATCTCACCGGTCAGTCCGAAGCCATGCGTGGGCTGTACCGCGTCATCGACGCGGTTGCGCCATCCACCGCGAGCGTTCTCATTCTCGGGGAGTCCGGGACGGGGAAGGAGCTGGTGGCGCGTGCGCTGCACCAGAAGAGCGAGCGCGCGGCGGGGCCCTTTCACGCGCTCAACTGCGCGGCGCTGCCCAAGGATATTCTCGAGAACGAACTGTTCGGCCACGAAAAGGGAGCCTTTACGGGGTCGGTGAACGAGAAGCCGGGGGCGTTCGAGATGGCCGATGGTGGCACGATCTTCCTGGACGAAGTCGCGGAAATGTCGCCCGACATCCAGGTGAAGCTGCTCCGCGCCCTGGAATCGCGCAGTGTGCGCCGGCTCGGCGGACGCAAGGAGATCGCGGTGGACATCCGCGTGCTCGCCGCCACGAACCGCGACCTGCAGCAGGCGCTGGCGGAAGGAGATCTGCGCGAGGACCTCTATTACCGGCTGGCGGTCGTGGAGATCGTGCTGCCACCCTTGCGGGAACGCATGAGCGACATCGAGCTCCTCGCCAAGGAGTTCCTGGTCTCCTTCTCCGTGCGAAACGGCAAGCGGCTCACGGAATTCGACGCCGCGGCCATGGACTGGATCAAGTCGTACAACTGGCCTGGGAACGTGCGCGAGCTGAAGAACGCCGTCGAGCGCGCCGTCATCATGTCGCAGGGCCCGACGATCACCATCGATGACATCATGCCCCGCCATCTGCGGGCGTCAGGCGAAACTCCATCCGTCGTCACCCTGCAGGTGGGCTCGACGCTCGCGGAGGCGCGGCGCCAGCTCGTGCTCCGCACCCTGTCCATGACCGGTGGCGATACGGAACGTACCGCGAAGATGCTTGGCATGAGCCCCGGCGAGGTGCGCACGGAGCTTGCGGCACTCGTCGGTGCGAATGGCGAGATGGAGGGCAACGGCTCAGCGGTGGCGCGAAACGTGAAGGCGAGAGTTCATGGAGCAGACAAGACCGCCACGAGAGCGAAAGGGCGGCGTTGAGCGAACCTCAAGGAGAATTGTCATGCGGCGGCGAGACGAGGAAATGAGCGATGAGCCCTACGTGGTCATCGAGAAGAGGGATGCCGGCATTGGCTCCTTCATGATCGGACTGGCGATTGGCGCTGGCGTGGCACTGCTGTTCGCGCCACGCACCGGCGAGGAAACCCGGCGCGATCTCAAGCAGCGCGCGCGGCGCGTGTCCGAGGTGGCGCGTGATGCGGCCGGTGATCTGTCCGACTCGGTCGTGGATCAGTACGACCAGGCCCGGCGCGTGGTGGAAGACCGGCTGGATGCGGCGCGGCAGTCCATTCACGTCCGCCGGCATCAGGCGCGTGAGGCGTTCCGCGCGGGGCGCGACGCGGCTCAACAGGCGCGGCAGGATCTGGAGGATCGGATCGCCGAGTCCAAGTCGTCGCCGCGAGCCGCTGATGGCGCCCGTCCGGGCCGCAAGGCTTCGGAGTCGGACGTCGCACCGTTGCCGATGCAGGACGAGGGCGACACGGAATAGCCGACTGTCTCATAGCGCGCGACCATGCCAGCCCTCTCGCTCCGCCGCCGCGCGTGGTGGACGACTCAGGACTATCTCAAGCGCCTCTGGGACAACTCGGGCGACGACGAAATCTTCTTCATGGCGGGGGCGATCGCGTTCAATTTCCTGCTCGCGGCCGTCCCTTTCGTCCTGCTGCTGCTCTCCGGGCTGGGCTACCTGCTCAACCAGACGGCGTCGCAATCCTCCGCCAACATCTGGCTCTTCATCGACCAGCTGCTTCCGCCACACTCCGAGGCGCCGGATGCGCCGGTGCACAAGTTGATCAATGATGTGATCAGCACGCGCGGATCGGTGGGGCTCGTCAGCCTCATCGGCTTCATCTGGTTTTCGACGCGCCTCTTCGGCACCCTGCGGACGGTGCTCGGCGAAGTGTTCGACATCGAGCAGGGCATGAGCATCGTCAAGGGAAAGCTGTTCGACATCCAGATCACGGTCGTGGGCACCGTGCTGTTCGTGATCTACAGCGTGCTGAACGCCTATCTCAAACTGGCGACGACGCATGGGCGGTCCTTTCTGGAGCGGTACGGCCTGGCGCCGGCCGTGATGAGCCAGCTGGAGTACATTATTGGCACGGTCGTGGCGCTGGCGACCATCCTGGTCATGTTCTTCGCGCTGTACAAGTTTCTTCCCAATCGCCGCATCCGCTGGCAGTCGGCGCTCGTCGCGGCCGCGGTGACCAGCGTGCTGTTCGAGCTCGCGAAAATCGTGTTCACCTCGTATGTCGGGCGCTTCAATCCGGGCAGCCTGTACACAGGAACGTTGTACGGACTGGTGATCATGGTCGTCTGGGTATACTACGCGGCGGTCATCTTCATTCTTGGTGGGGAAGTCGGGCAGGTGTACGAGCTGCGGCGCGTGCGCCAGCGCCAGCGCGAAATTCTCGAGGAATAGGGGCAGCCCATGGGGCAGCCCCATGGGCTGCCCCATGGGCTGCCCCTGTCCCAATCTCCGATTCATATGACTCCAATTGACCTGCGCTCCGATACCGTCACTCGACCAACAGCGGCCATGCGCCGCGCCATGGCTGAGGCCGAGGTGGGCGACGATGTGCTCGACGGCGACCCGACCGTGCGACACCTCGAGACTCGTGTCGCCGAGATGCTCGGCAAGGAGGCCGCCCTCTACTTTCCGAGCGGTACCATGGCCAACCAGACCGCTGTCTGGTTGTTGACGCGCCCTGGCACTGAGATTCTGCTGGACGCCGGATCGCACATCGTGAATTACGAGGGCGCCGGCGCGGCGGCGCTCAGCGGCGTACAGGTGCGGCCGGTGCAGGGCACTGGTCCCGTGATGGACGCGGCTGCGCTCAAGGCGTCCATGCGTCCCCGATCTCCCCACGTGCTCCAGGCGAGCGCAATTGCTGTTGAGAACACACATAATGGAGCTGGTGGCAAGGTATTGTCGTTGACTGAGTTGCAGGCGATACGCGATGTTGCGCGTGAAGCGGAGCTTGGCATCCACATGGACGGCGCCCGACTCTGGAATGCATCCGCGGCAAGTGGCACGGCGCTGCGTGATTTCGCCGCCTGCGCGGACACCGTGATGGTCTCCTTCTCCAAGGGGCTGGGTGCGCCCGTCGGCGCGGCGCTCACGGGCACACGAGCACTCATGGTCGAGGGATGGCTCGTCCGCAAACGGTTTGGTGGCGGCATGCGCCAGTCGGGAATTCTGGCGGCCGCCGCGCTGCACGCGCTGGACAACCATCTGGCGCGGCTGCCCGACGATCACGCGAACGCGCGGGCCTTCGCCGAAGCGGTTGACGGCGCAGGGGGTGCGAGGGTGGTCCCGCCCGATACCAACATCGTCATGATCGATCTGCCGGCCGGCCTGGACGCGTCCGCGCTCGTCGCGGCGGCGGCGGATGCGGGTGTGCTGATCGCGCCCTGGTCGCACACGCGCGTCCGCGCGGTCTTTCACCTGGACGCCACAGCCGACATGGCGCAGCGCGCCGGCGCGGTCGTGCGCGCTGCTCTCACGAAGACCTCGAAGGCCACTCCCACCAGGGTGAACGCTTCCCCTGCCGGAGGCTGACCCGTTTGATCCTCTCGGCGCCGCTACTATATTTCGCTCGTCCCAGGTCCCGAAGAATGTCCGCCCGCTAACTCCGTCAGGACCGAAAGGTAGCAGCGGCATGTGGTGTCGAACGTTGCTTCGCCAGGCCTGGGATATCGCGCGGGCGCCGAGCGCCGCACGGCGCGGCGGCCTCGCGCGACAACGGCAATCCGGGAATCGCACGAGAGCCTGACGGTTGCATCGGCCGTCAGGCTCTCGGCTCTTGAGGGGAATCATGTACCTCGCGCTCGCCAGGAAGTACCGTCCCAGAACATTCGCGGAAGTCGCCGTCCAGTCGCACGTCTCGAACACTCTGCGCGGCGCCATCGCGCACGGCCGCGTGGCGCACGGCTATCTGCTCTGCGGGCCGCGCGGGGTGGGCAAGACCACGCTTGCCCGCGTGCTCGCGATGGCGCTCAACTGCGAGCACCGCGGCGCCGATGGCGAACCGTGTGGCTCCTGTGCCTCCTGCACGCGCATCTGGAGCGGCGGGGCAAGCCTGGATGTCGTGGAAATTGACGCGGCCTCGAATCGCGGCGTGGATGATGCCCGCGACCTCCGCGAACGCGCCATGTATGCGCCCACCAGCGACGCACGCTACAAGGTGTACATTGTGGACGAAGCGCACATGCTCACGCGCGAGGCGTGGAATGCGCTCCTCAAGATTCTCGAGGAGCCGCCATCGCGCGTGGTATTCGTCTTTGCCACCACCGAGCCGGAGAAAATCGCCCAGACGGCAGCGCCCGTGCTGAGCCGGTTGCAGCGCTTCGATTTCAAGCGCATTGGCGCCGCCGACATCCGCGCACGCCTCACCACGGTTCTCGGTCAGGAACAGATCCCGGCGGAACCCGATGCCCTCGCGATGCTGGCGCGTGCGGCCGATGGCTCCATGCGCGACGCGCTCAGTCTCACCGATCAGGCGCTCTCGCTGGGCGATGGCACGCTCACCGCGCAGCGCGTGCGCGAGGCGCTGGGCCTCGTGGCCGAAGATGAATATCTCGCGATCGTGGACCTGCTGGCCGAGCATCGCGCCGCCGAGATCTTCGCGACACTCGACCGGCTCGTGGATGCTGGCGTCGACCTGGGCGCCTTCCTCGTGGGCCTCACCGCCATGCTGCGCTCGGAGCTGACCCTGACACTTGGCGGCGTCGCACCAGAGCTGTCGGACACGGCGCGACAGGCGCTCGCCGCGCGCGTGGGACGATTTTCGCCCGGCGATCTGCTGCGCATGCTGACGCTGGTCACGGAGCTGGAACCGCGCTTTCGCAAGAGTGGACAGCAGCAACTGCTGCTCGAATCCCTGCTCGTGCGCTTCGCGCTCATGGACCGGACGGTGGAGCTGGAGCAGGTGCTGCGGGAGATGGGCGGCGGTGACGCAGGCGTCGCACCTGACGTGCAGGGGCGGAGCGGCATCCAGCCGTCGCCATCCTCGTCGCGTGCGGCACCGGTGGCCCGCGACTCGGCCGGAGCCGCCGCGGCGAGGCCCCCCGCGCCGTCGGTCACGCCACCTCCCGCGCCACCTCCCGTGCCACCAGCGCGCAAGCCGTCGCATGCCCTTTCCGTCAACGTGCTCGCCGAGCGATGGGGGGAGGTCGTCTCGCACGTGCGAGCCGAGGGGCGCGCCGTATTGGCGGCCGCGCTGCATCGTGCGCTTCCGGTTGCCGTTTCCGGTCGTGGCGAAATTACCCTGGAGCTGGAGGCCGCCGACGCGGCATACGAGCAGCCCATCACCAGCGGTTCGATCGATGTGCTCGCGGCCGTAGCTGCACTCTTTGACGGTGCCACGCGACTCCAGGTTCGTGTGGCACCTGCTCGATCCGCAGATCAGGCGCCGCCGCGCCGTGTGACCGAGGAGAGCGTCCGCAGCGAGCGCCTGGCAATGCTGCGCAAGCGCGACCCATCGCTCGATATCGCGGTGGATGCGCTGGACCTGGAATTGCTCGACTGAATGGCGTGCTTGCGGTCGGACTGCGCAGCCCGATAGCTTGCACGTTCACTGCCCACCCGAACGTCGATACGCCGCGATGGCTGATTTCATGAAGATGCTGCAGCAGGCCCAGCAGATGCAGGGCAAGCTCCAGCAAATGCAGCAGGAGCTCGAGGCTCGCACCGTGACGGCCACCAGTGGTGGAGGGATGGTGACGGTGACTGCCGACGGAAAGGGACAGGTGCGCACCGTGAAGATCGATCCCACAGTGGTGAATCCATCGGACGTGGAAATGCTGGAGGACCTGGTACTTGTCGCGGTGGGTGAAGCGCAGAAGAAGGCGGCGGAGCTGGCGCAGGAGGAAATGCAGAAGCTGACCGGCGGACTCTCGCTGCCCTTCAAGCTTCCCTTCTGAGACGGTCGTGTCTGCGATTGACGACCTCGCCGCGGAGCTGGCCAGGCTTCCGGGGATCGGCCGGAAAACCGCGACGCGCCTGACCTTCCACCTGCTCAAGCAGTCACCGGATCAGAGCCGGCGTCTGGCGGCGGCGCTCGAAGGGCTGGTCACGCGCGTGCGGCGCTGCTCGGTGTGCGGCAATCTCACAGAGGAGGACCCCTGCGTGTTCTGTCGCGATCCGCGCCGTGACCGGTCGTTGCTGTGCGTCGTGGAGGAGGCGTCGGACATTGGCGCGGTGGAGCGCGCCGGCGAGTTTCACGGTCTGTATCATGTGCTCGGCGGACGGCTTTCGCCGCTGGATGGCGTCGGGCCCGATGATCTCGCGATCGAGCCGCTCGTGGAGCGGGTGGCGGCCGGGGGCGTTCGTGAGGTGATCCTGGCGACGAACCCCAGTCTGGAGGGAGAGGCGACCGCGCTGTACGTGCAGCGCCAACTGGCCGGGCAGGGTCCGCGCGTGACGCGAATCGCGCGCGGCCTTCCGGTGGGTGGCGACCTGGAATACGCCGACGGGGTCACGATTGCCCAGGCGATCAGTGCCCGGAGGGAGATGTAATGCCGCGATCGAGACACGTGGCGGCGCTGACGGTCGGGCTGGCTGGTGGCTTTGCGCTGGGGTTGGTCGTCTGGACTCAGCAGACACAGCGCTCCCGGCGCGACCTTTTCAGCGAACGTCCGTGGCGGCGAATGGCGGCCCTCGGTTACCTGCGTAGCCAGGACAGCGTTCGAAACATTCGCCTGCTGCGCGACTACGTTGCATGGGAGCGCCATCCCGGGCTCCGTCGGCGCGGCAAGGCCGTACTGCGCCGCATGGAGCAATCCCTCGAATAGGCACGCACATGCCCGTTGGCGCCGCGAGTTGGTCATTCACGCAGGATGATTACGGGGCGATCGTCCAGTCGCTTCAGCACTTTCTGTTCGAGTCGCACGCGCGGTCGGCGTTGCTCGTGGATCGGTCGGGTCAGCTCGTGGCCACGCTCGGCGAGCAGCCGCATTTCGACCCGGTGGCGTTCGCGACACTCACCGCCGCGGACTTCAGCGCCAACGACCAACTGGCGCGACTCATCGGTGAAACGGAATTCAGCTCGCTCTTCCATCAGGGCGAACAGGAATCGATGTATCTGGCCGACGTGGCGCGCCGCATCATCCTCGTCGTGCTGTTCGACACGCGCACGACGCTGGGACTGGTGCGCCTCAAGGTGAAACCGACTGTGGAGGAGCTCAACCGATTGTTCACCGGCATGTTTCAGCGCGAGCGCGAGCCATCAGCCGCGCCCGGCGTACTCGCCGGCGCCGAGGATGAGATTGACCAGTTGTTCCAGTAGGCGAGCGAGGCGTTCATGTCGATGATCAACTACGCGTCGCGCGAGATCAACTGCAAGATCGTGTACTACGGCCCCGGGCTGGGCGGCAAGACCACGAATCTCGAGCACGTGTACGAACGCGTGCAGCCGAACACGCGCGGCAAGCTGATCTCCCTGGCCACCGAGACCGAGCGCACGCTGTTCTTTGATTTTCTGCCGGTGGACCTCGGTACCATCCGCGGCTTCAAGACGCGCTTCCATCTGTACACCGTGCCGGGACAGGTGTATTACAACGCCAGTCGCAAGCTCATCCTCAAGAACGTGGACGGCGTGGTGTTCGTGGCCGACTCGCAGATGGATCGCATGGAAGCCAATCAGGAAGCGATGCAGAATCTGTATGACAACATGCAGGAGTACGGGTACGACGTGACCGCGATTCCCTTCGTGATGCAGTACAACAAGCGGGATCTGCCCAACGCCGCGCCCGTGAGCGAGCTGCAGGCCCTGCTCAATCCCGGCTGGGAAGTGCGCGATACGACGAAGCATCGCGTGGCTCCCGACCCCTATCATGCAGGAGAGAACCTCGTCTCGCGGATCCCCACCGGCGAGTGGGTGGAACGAGCGCCGTGGTTCGAGGCAGTTGCGGTGACGGGCGACGGCGTGTTCGACACGCTCAAAGCAGTGAGCAAGCTCGTGCTGCGAACGCTGGCATAGAACCCGGAGGGCGCGGTGAACCTTCCCAACGCCCTGTCGCTCGGGCGGATCGTCGCGGCGCCCCTCATCGCGCTGCTGCCCTTCGCGCCCACCTGGCAGCTCAAGCTGGCTGGCTTCGTGCTGTTCATTGCCGCCGCCATCACGGATTACTATGACGGCGTGCTGGCGCGCAATCGCAACCTCGTCACCGACCTGGGCAAGCTGCTCGATCCGCTGGCGGACAAACTGCTGCTGGTGGCGACGCTCGTCCCGATCTACCTGCTGCAGACTGGTCATGGTACACCCATCTCGATGAAGTTCGACACGCCCTTCGGGATGATGGGGCTGCCGCTCTGGGTGCTGATCGTGGTGCTGGGGCGCGAGCTGTTCATGACGATCTTCCGCCAGGTCGCCGCCTCGCGCGGCACCATCATCGCGGCCATCGGGCCGGCCAAGTGGAAACTGGGCTTTCAGTCCACCTGGGTGGGCGCCGCCTACTTCTGGTTCGCCGCGAAGGAGGCCGCGTTCTTTCACGCCTGGGGCGGCGCGTGGTGGCAGGGCTTCGCGTGGTTCAACGGACTGGTCGGCGTGATCACGATGTACGTGGCGGTTCTGCTCACGCTCTATTCGTTCTGGCTGTACGTGCGGCGCTATCGTGGCGCGCTGGTCACCTCCTGATGCGGCTCGAGCTCATTACCATTGGCGACGAGCTGCTGCTGGGGTACACCGTGGACACGAACGCCGCGTTCATTGCGCGTACGCTCGCGGAAATCGGCGTGGAGGTGGTGCGTCGCAGCACGGTGGGCGATGACGCGCCCGCCATTGCCGATGCGGTGCGCGATGCACTCGAACGCACGGGCGCTGTGCTCACCACGGGCGGACTCGGACCCACGGCGGATGACCGCACGCGCCCCGTGATTGGTGCGCTGTTCGGCCGCGTGCTCCAGCGCGACGACGCGGTGCTGGCGGCCATCGAGGCACGCTTCCGCTCATTCGGCATTCAGCGCCCCATGCCCGCGAGTAATGTCGTCCAGGCCATGGTTCCAGCAGGCGCGCGCGTGCTCGCGAATCACCACGGCACGGCGCCAGGACTCTGGCTGGAAGACGAGCGCGGGCGATGGGTAGCGATGCTGCCCGGCGTGCCATCCGAGATGCGCGCCATGATCCGCGAGACGATTCTCCCCATGCTCGTCGAGCGTGCGGGCCAGGCGAATACGGTTGTGCGATCGCGCACCATCCGCACCACAGGCATCGGTGAGTCGGCGCTCGCCGAATATCTGGGGGACCTGGGTGGTGCAGCGGTGAACGGCCTCCCGCTGGCGTATCTGCCCGGGTGGGAAGGTGTGGATCTGCGGCTCACGGCGCGGGACCGCCCAGGCGAGGACGCAGAGCGCGCGCTCGAGACGGCGACCGCGGCGGTATGTGCGCGGGCCTCGCGCTATGTCTACGGACAGGACGGGGCGGATCTGGCCGCGGTAGTGCTCGATCTGTGCCGCGCGCGCTCGCTTCGCATCGGCACGGCCGAGAGCTGCACCGGGGGATTGCTGGGAGCACGGCTCACGGCGATTCCCGGAGCCAGTGATGTCTTCGTGGGTGGCGTGGTGGCCTATGACAACTCGGTGAAATCCGGGCTGCTGGGTGTCCCCGACGCCGTGATTCACGCGTCGGGCGCGGTGAGTGAACCGGTGGCGACGCTCATGGCGCGCGGTGCGTGCGAGGTGGTGGGCGCCAATGTCGGCATTGCCATCACGGGAATCGCGGGTCCGGACGGTGGGACGCCGGAGAAGCCGGTGGGGACAGTCTGGATTGCCGTCATGGTGAAGGGGATCACGCACGTCATGGGACGCACGTACCTTGGAGACAGAACCGAGATCCGGCAGCGCGCGGCGCAGGCGGCGCTGGATCTCGTGCGGCGCGCGGTGGGACAGGCGTCCTGATCTGCCGCTTCGGCAGCGTACCCGGGCACGCCGGTTGCACCGGCCTCTCGAGGTACTGAGATTACATCGAGGGATCATAATGAGCGTGCGCCGCCAGATGTGTCAGCACACGTTCTTCAACCAGAAAAGGGAAGCCCATCGTGCCACAGGACTCTCGCGGACGTCACGGCGAGGATCTCCCGGTTCCAGCCGGCGACGTGACAGACAACGACGTGGCTCAAGCCGCGCAGTCGGAACTCGAGCAGCAGCGCGTGGCGGATGCCGCGGGCGATGCTCAGCGTCAGATTGACGAACAGAAGGATCGCTATCTTCGGCTCGCCGCAGAATTCGACAACTATCGCAAGCGCACAATGCGCGAGCGGCACGAAGCCGGCGCTCGCGCGCAAGCCGAGTTGCTCAGGAAGCTGCTCGACCCGCTGGACGATCTCGGCCGCGTAACCGCGGGGCAGGGCCCGGTGCCGGATGCATACGCCGTGGTGTCCGGTGTGGACGCCATAAGGAAAAAGCTCATGGACGTACTCGGCGCCATCGGACTCGAGGTGCTCTCCCCGGTGGACGAGCCGTTCGATCCATCGTTGCAGGAAGCCGTCGCAACCGAGCCGGCATTGTCGCCGGAAGATGACCACGTCGTGTCGCAGGTCTATCAGCCCGGATACCGCTTTCAGGGACAACTGCTGCGCCCCGCCCGCGTCGTCGTGAAGCAATGGACCGACTGAGGAGCGCGTAACGACCTATGGCGCAGAACAAGGATTTCTACGCCGTGCTCGGAGTGTCGGCGTCAGCGAGTCCGGACGAGATCAAGAAGCAGTACCGCAAACTGGCCAAGCGATATCATCCCGACGCGAATCAGGGCGAAGCCAAGGCCGCCGAGCGCTTCAAGGAGATTTCCGAAGCGTATACGGTGCTGGGTGACGCGGCCAAGCGGAAACAGTACGACGAGATGCGGCGGCTTGGCGCGTTCGAGGGCTTTGGCGGGTTCGGCGGCTCGCGTCCGGGCGGAGCCCGCCCCGGTGCCGGGAGCCGTGCCGGCGGTGCTGCCGGCGGTGGTGCGAATGTCCGGTTCGAGGACTTCGACATCGGAGGATTGGGCGGCCTTGGTGATCTCTTCTCGTCCATGTTCGGCGGAGGGCGCCAGGGTGGAGCGCGTCCGCATGGCCCCGAGCGTGGGCAGAACGTGGAATCCACCCTTGCCATCCCGTTTCGGGTGGCGGTACTCGGCGGCAAGATCCCCATCGATCTCGAGGTCAATGAGGAATGTCCCACGTGCAAGGGAAGCGGTGCGGCGCCCGGCGCGAAGTTTTCGACGTGCACCGAATGCGGCGGACGCGGAATGATCTCGTTCGGGCAGGGTGGATTCGCAGTCAATCGCCCGTGTCCCGTGTGTCTCGGGCGCGGGCAGGTACCGAGTGAGCGCTGTCCGACCTGTCAGGGCAGCGGTGAGACGCGGGCGCACCGTACGGTGAACATTTCAGTGGCGCCCGGAACCGATACCGGCACGCGTGTGCGCCTCTCCGGCCAGGGCGGAAAGGGAGCAAGTGGAGGGCCGCCCGGCGACCTGATCATCACATTTCAGGTGCAGCCCGATCGCTTCTTCTCGCGCGAGGGCAACGATCTCGTGGCGCACGTTCCGCTCAACATCGCGCAGGCCACGCTCGGCTCCAGGGTCAGCGTGCGCTCGATCCACGGCAGGAAGATCGCCATCCGGATTCCAGCGGGTACGCCGTCGGGCAAGCGCTTCCGTGTGCGCGGTCAGGGCGTGGCCACCGGCAGTGAAACCGGCGACCTCATTGTCGAGGTGAGCATCACGGTGCCCGAGTCGCTCACGCCGGAGCAGGAGGAGATGATGCGCAACTTCGCCGCGGCGGGCGGGATCAAGTATTGATGCGGGCCGTGGCGCACGCCGCCCCACGGACATCAGCGTCACCGTGAGCGGGCAACCCACGCTCGACACGGAGCGTTTGCAATTGCGCCCGTTCGCGTCGGCGGACGCTCCCGCCGTGCAGCAGCTTGCGGGCGACCGGGCGATTGCCGAGATGACGCTGCACGTGCCGCACCCCTATACGCTGGACATGGCGGAGGGGTGGATCGGCACACACGCCGAGCAATTCGACAACGGATCCGCCGTGGTGTTCGCCGTCGTGCGCCGTGACGACAGCGCGTTGGTTGGCGCAATGGGATTGAAGATCGACGGTGACGACTCGCGCGCGGAGCTCGGCTACTGGATCGGCTTGCCCTTCTGGGGTCAGGGCTACTGCACGGAAGCGGCGCGAGCGGTACTGGGCTACGGCTTTCGCGACCGCGGACTCCGGCGGGTACACGCGACACACTTCAGCAGGAATCCGGCGAGCGGCCGCGTGATGCAGAAGATCGGCATGTCACATGAGGGCACACTGCGGCAGCACGTCTGCAAGTGGGGCGAGTTCGAGGACGTAAAGGTGTACGGCATCCTGCGCGAGGAATTCGAGAGCGGATCGCCTGTTGGCTGAAGTGCAGACGGCAGGGGCAGCCCATGGGGCAGCCCTATGGGCTGCCCCATGGGCTGCCCCTGCCGTCTCCCAGCGGTCAGGGAATCAACCGCTTGGGTTCGCTCTCGGCCTGCTTGGGCGAGTCGTGCGGCTGCTGGGCGAGCGGGGCGCGTGGGATCTCCTCGTGCGCCGACGAACCTATGTCCGAGACACTACGCTTGAACTCCCGGATGCCCTTGCCGAGCGAGTGCCCGATCTCCGGCAGCCGCTTGGCGCCGAAGAGAAGTAGCACCACCAGCAGCAGAAGCAGGAGTTTTTCCGGTCCAATGTCGCCCATGTGACCTCTCTGTCGCGATAACGCTATGCCGCGAGGACCGGCAGCGCGGATCGCGCCGCCCGTGAAGAATCAATCAGCGCCCCACCCAGTACCCGATCGCCATCGTAGAGTACGAGCGACTGCCCCGGTGTGATGGCGCTCACCGGCTCGTCGAGCGCAAGTTCGATGCTGTCGTCATCGAGACGGACGATCTCCGCGGGCGCCGCGCTCGCGCGATGCCGCACCTGCACCTGCACATGCGCGCCGACAGCGGGCGGCACGTCCACCAGCCAGTTCAGGTCGCGCGCCATCACGCCGCGGCCGAGCAGCTCTTCTCGTGGTCCAATGACCACCTCGCGCGCATCCGGACGAATGGCGATGACATACATCGGCTGCGCGTAGCCGCCGGGGAGTCCGCGACGCTGACCGATCGTGAATCGCGCATAGCCAGTGTGCATGCCTGCGATGCGCCCGCTCGAATCCACGAACGCGCCCCGCGCCAGCGCGGGCGTATCCGCGCCCAGATGCTTCGCGATCACCTTCGCATGGTCGCCGTCCGGTACGAAGCAGATGTCCTGGCTCTCCACCTTCTCGGCAACGCCTTCGAGTCCGAGTTCGTGCGCGACCTGCCGCGTCCGGGCCTTGGTGTGCTCGCCGACAGGGAGCAGCATCTGTCGCACCACGGAGCGGTCAATGCCCCAGAGGAAGTAGCTCTGGTCCTTGTCGTGATCGTGACCCCGGTACAGCTCGCCGTTGATTACCCGGGCATAGTGCCCCGTTGCGATCCAGCGGGCATCGAGTGCGTGCGCCCGGTGCAGCAGGTCACGGAACTTGGTGAACGTGTTGCAGCGCACGCAGGGAATCGGCGTGCGTCCCGCGGCATACTCGGTCACGAAGTTCTGCACGACATCCCGGCCGAACGCGCTCTCCAGATTGAGCACGTAGTGCGGCACGCCGAGCGACTCGCATACGCGGCGCGCATCGTTGATGGAGTCGAGCGAGCAGCAGGGACGATCAGGTACGTCGGCGCCATAGCAGAAGAGCTTCATCGTGACGCCAATGACGTCGAAGCCCTGCCGGACGAGCGTGGCCGCGGCAACCGAGGAATCCACGCCACCGGACATGGCGACCACGACGCGCTCCCGCATGGTGGTCACGCGAGCGCGCCCGCGAGCCGGCGCGACTTGGCGACGAGAGCGGGGAAGACCTGCGCCACCCGCTCCACCCCCTCCGGCGTGGTGAGCGCGCCGAGACTCAGGCGTACGGCGGCGATGGCCAGCTCGCGCGGCACGCCAATGGCCGCGAGCACGTGCGACGGATCCACGCTTCCACTCTGACACGCGGAGCCTGAGGAGCAGGCGATGCCGGCGAGATCGAGCGCCATGAGCATGGACTCGCTGTCGGTGCCGGGGACGGAGATGTTGAGCACGTGGGGTGCACGCGGTGCGCCGGCGCTGTGCACCACGGCATCGGGAATGCGCGCAAGCAGTTCCGCCTGGAGCCGGTCGCGCAGCTCGCCCAGCCGGTGCATTTCCTCGTCGCGCTCGGCCACCGCGAGCTCTGCCGCGCGAGCCAGCCCGACCGCGGCCGCCACATTCTCCGTACCAGGACGCACGCCGAAGTTCTGCGACCCGCCGTGCAGCAGCGGCTCGTAGGGCGTGCCGCGCCGAATGAAGATGGCGCCAATGCCCTTGGGCGCACCGATCTTGTGCCCGGACATCGTGAGCATGTCGAACGGCTGGCACTGCGCGTCAATGACGATCTTGCCGAAGGCCTGGACCGCATCGGTGTGAAAGAGAACTCCGCGTGCCTTCGCCTCCCCGGCCAGATCGGGAATCGACTGCACGACACCGATTTCATTGTTGACCCACATGATCGAGCAGACGGCGACGTCGCTCCGGACGAGCGTGTCGAACGATGCACGCTCGACGACGCCATCATGTGTGACGGCGAGCAGCCGCTCCGTCGCGCCCTCGTGCGCGGCGTAGTGTGCCGCGGCCAGGATAGCCTTGTGCTCGATGGGCGAGGTGACCACTGCCGTGCGCCCGGTGGCGCGCAGTGCGTGCCAGGCGCCCAGGATGGCAAGATTGTCGCCCTCAGTTCCACCTGACGTGAAGAAGACTTCGCCCGGCGTCGCGCCCAGACAGCGCGCCAGTCGCTCGCGCGCCTCGTCCAGCGCAGCGCGCGCGTCGCGTCCCCAGCGATGCGTGCTCGAGGGGTTGCCGAATCGCGGACCGTAGAACGGCTCCATGGCGGCGCGCACTTCGTCGCGCACCGGCGTGGTCGCGGCGTGGTCCATGTAGATTGGCTGGGGCATGGATTCAAGTTAATGAGTGAGCGACCCGGCAAACCAGTACGACGGCGCCGCCGGAAGGGGAGTCAGGCGACCGTGCCATCGGGCGTGTCCACGGGCTGCTCCGGGCCGGCTGGACGCCAGAGCAGGACAGGCAGTGCCGTGAGGCGCATCACCCGCTCCGCGACGCTGCCGAGGAGGATGCGCGACAGGCCTCCGCGCCCATGCGTGGACATGGCGATCAGATCCATGTTGTTCATGTAGGCGTAGAGGACAATGCCACCGGCGGCGTGCTCATCGTGCGCCACGTGCGTCTGCACGCGCGCACCCTGCGTGCGTAACTCCCCGGCGATCCGGTTCAGATACTCCGCGTTGCCATCATGCCCGAGGGGAGCGATGGAAAGGAGCGTGATGTCGAGATGCTCCGGCTGATCCAGTTCCAGCGCGTGGGGGATCACTGATTCCGCCAGCGACGATCCATCCAGTGCGATCACCACGCGTCGAAAGACCGGATGCGGCAGTTCACGCCACGGGCGACCCGGCCCGGGGATGAACAGCACGGGGACACGTGCCGCCCCGATCACGGCCTGCATGCGGCTCGATAGCGGACCCTGGCGGGCGCTGGCCTCGCGCGCGGAGATGACCACCAGATCAACACCGCGCGACCCGATGAGGTGCTCGAGAGCCTGCGCGTAGGGTGGCTCCGGGAACTCGACGACAACATGGAACGGCGAGTCCGCGGTCACCTCGTGCGCGAACCCGGCAACGGCGCCGCGCGTGTGCTTGCCGAGACCGATCAGGTCAACCGTCGCCTCTGACTGCATCGCGAGCCCGAGTGCGGTTTGCACGGCGGGTTCCGCATCACGCGGGTTGGAGATCGACACAAGGATGTGGTCGTACATGGCTGGCCGGTGTGCAGGACAGTGAAATGGCTCCTGTACATTGTGGCTCGCGGCCCGATTCAGGAAGCGGGGGCAGGGGCGGCCCCATGGGCTGCCCCATGGGCTGCCCCATGGGCTGCCCCTTTGTGGTATCGATGCTACACAGGGGCTGCCCCATGGGCTGCCCCAGCGGAGCCGGTGCGGAGCAGGGCGCGGACTGGTGCCGCATCAAGACCGGAGAGCCTGAGCGGGAGTGCGGTGAGGTCATACTCCCCATCTGTTACCGCGCGCAGGTCGAGATTCTCCAGATTCCATGCGCCCCCGGCGAAGAGCGCGCGGTGCGTCTCCAGTGCGCGGCTGTCGCGCAGGTCAACAGATGGCGCGTCCACCCCGAAAAGGCGCAGCCCGCGAGCGACCAGCTCCCGAACCGCATCGGGCGACAGCGCGGGCCAGGCATCCGGAAAGGTGCCGCTCGCAATGCTCTGTCCGGTGCGCAGGAGCAATCGCGTCACGCCGCTGGCCGCCACGGACGGCAGGTCGTCGAGCGTGAGCAGTCGGGCCGGAGCGGCCACCGTGCACACCAGTGCGGGTCCCATGAATGCGTCGAGCGGCAGTTCATCAGCCGCGGCCCACCGGTTGTCCACGTGCAGCGGTGCGTCCGCATGCGTCCCGACGTGCGGGCTCATCGTGATGGTCGAGACGTTCACACTGTCCCCGCGCGCGAGCTGCTGCGTCCAGCCGCACGTGTACGGCGTGTCGCCGGGCCATTCCGGCGTGCCGTGCCGTACCGCGACGCTGATGTCGTGCAGCGTCACGGTGCCGTGCCACTTGCTGCGCTGCTGCCACCGAAAAACTTCGACCGCACACTCCAGAGCTCCGGGAAGAAGCGCTGGGACACCGTGCGCGCGAGGTAGCGCGACCCGAGCGTTCCGCCGGTGCCGTGCGTGGCGGGGCCGATGATCCGCTCCACGAGCTGGACGTGCAGGAAGCGCCAGCGCGCGAATCCCTGCTCGTATTCGAGCAGCTCTTCGGCGAGCATGAGCAGGGGCGACGGCGCCGGCGACGAGTAGATCGCCTCGAGTGTCGTCTGGTTCGCCTCCAGCAGTCTGGTGAGCTGCGCCTGCAGCGTGGGACGCTCGATCCAGCGCGTGACGATGGGCGGGGGCGCCCCGTGTTCGTTGATGACCGCCATGAAGTGCGCGTCGCGCAGCCCGGACGCCGCCTCGATTGCGCGGAACTGCGCGCTCTGCGAACCGCTGGACGTGCCGAGATACCCGCGAAACTCCGCGAAGCGCTGCGGCGGGAGCGTGTCGAGCGCGGAGAGCTGGTCGGTCACGATGCGCACGAGCGCGTTCAGCCGCTTCACCTCGAAGACGGCTCCGATGACGTCGTTCGCCTCCATGGCGCGCACGAGCGACTCGAGCTCGTGCAGGATCACCTTGAACCAGAGCTCACTCGCCTGGTGGACGACGATGAACAGCAGTTCGTCCGGATGCTCCGGGCGTGAAACCGGGTGCTGCAGCGCAAGCAGCGCGTCGAGCGCCAGATAGCCCGGGTAGTTGATGTCACTTCTGTGCGGCGCCTGCAGGGTATCGTCGTTCAAAATGTGGAGACCTCGAGCGCGGCAACGTCATCGGCGCGCATCGTTTCGGTGGTGAAGAAAGGTTCGCCGTAGCGCACGCGCACGAGCGAGCCGCAGTGCGCGGCGTGATGCCGCACCATGTCGAGCAGCGGATCGCCGTTGGGATACACCTCGCCCGCCTGCGTCACGCCGTCGAATTGCGAGGCGTAGGCGCGTACGGCCTCGAGCTTCTGCTCGAATACCGCGGAGATGTCCACCACGAATGTCGGCTTGAGGTAGTCTTCGCGAAAGGAGAGGCAATGAATGACCTTGTAGGGGCGGTGTTTCGGGACGGTAGGTTCGATCTTGGCGAGTCCGGCCACGAAGCATGCGTCTCGCACCAGTTGTGCCGTGACACGGTGATCGGGGTGTCGACCCTGCTGCGCGGGCGCAATGACAACGCGCGGCGCGAAGCGGCGAATGGCCTTTGCCAGCTCGGCGCGCGTGGCCGGTGTGTTCACCACGCCTGCGTCGGGGAAGCCCATGTTGATGCGCGCGCTCACACCGAGAATCTCGGCGGCCCGGCTTGCTTCGGCGGCGCGCAGCTCCGCGGAGCCGCGAGTGCCGGTTTCACCTTCGGTGAGATCAATGATCGCGGTCGAGCGTCCGAGGGCGGCGGCGCGCAGGAGCGTGCCACCACAGGTGAGCTCCACATCGTCGCGATGCGCCGCAATGGCGAGAACGTCAATGGATGACATGGGCAGGAATATACGGGAAGACGGAAGACCGAGACGGAGAACGCCACAGGGTCAGACCCTCATCGGAGGGTCCGACTCGCCGGCCCCTCACTCGTATCGGAGCGCCTCCACCGGGTCCATCTTCGCCGCGCGGTTCGCCGGAAGCAGCCCGAACACGAGGCCAATGCTCACCGACACCGTCACCGCGATGAGCGTGTACCGCACTGGTGTCGTTGCCTCGATGTTCATCATCATGGTGGCGAGCCGCCCCATGCCGAGTCCGAGCAGGATGCCGATGGCCCCGCCAATCCCGGTGAGCGTCGCGGCCTCGGTGAGGAATTGCAGCATGATGTCCCGGTGCGTGGCGCCCAGCGCCTTGCGGACGCCGATCTCGCGCGTACGATCGGTCACCGACACCATCATGATGGCCATGACCCCGATGCCGCCCACCATGAGCGCCACCGCGGACAGCACGATCATCACGAGAAAGAACACGCCCGTGATCTTGTTGAAGGTGTCGAGAATCTGATCCTGCGTCATGAGGTCGAAGCTGTTGGGTTGCGACGGGCGCAGATGTCGCATGCGGCGCAGCACGGTGAGGACATCCTCCTGTGCCTGCTCCACCGTCACGGCCGGACGGGGCTTCACGACGATCCAGAGCGCGTTGGTGCGGTCGAACTGGAAGTCATGGTCGAGCATGGCATACGGGAGGATTGCCCCGGTCGCCTGCCCCGGGGGACTGAAGATGTTCGCGGGCTGCTCGTACACGCCGATCACACGCGCGGGCCAGCCGCCCACGCGTACGACCTTGTCGAGCGGATCCTCGCGCCCGAAAATGCGCCGCGCCACATCCTGGTCGAGCACTGCCACGGCGGCGCCGCCCGCCAGCTCGGCGCGCGTGAACCAGCGCCCCGCAAGGAGATCGCCGCCCTGCACCTCGGGAAATCCATTGTCCGCGCCAAACACGGCCACCTGCTGCGTCCGGATGCCGCGATATTCCACGCGCCCCATGGTCTGCCCCCAGATGGCGGCGTACTGGATGCGCGGGAGTGCCGCGATGGCCGTGGCCTCGCGCGGTGCGACGTCGGGACGATCGCGAATGCCGGGCGGGAGCTGATTCGGGTTCGTTGGCGTGGAGGTCTTGACGACATAGAACGTCGTGGGGCCCGCGATCTCCAGGGTGTGCAGAATCTGGTCACGTACTCCCTGGACGATCGCGGCCATTGCCATCACGGTGGCCACGCCGATCACCACGCCGAGTATCGTGAGCGCCGAGCGCATCTTGCTCGTGCGCATGGTGTCGAGCGCGATGCGGATGTTCTCGCCGAGATGCTCGCCGAGTCTCATTCGGCCCGGAGCGCGGTGATGGGATCGAGGCGCGCGGCGCGCGAGGCCGGATAGACGCCGAAGAGCACGCCGACGCCCGCGCCAAGTGCGAGCGCGACGGCAATGGACCACGCCGTGACACGCGCCGGCAGTGGCGACGCGGCCGCCACGGCGAGTGCGAGCAGCCAGCCCGTGGCCACGCCCAGCGCCCCGCCCAGCGTGGCCAGCAGTACCGCCTCCGTGAGAAACTGCCGCCGAATGTCGCGCTGCGTGGCGCCCACCGACTTGCGGATCCCGATCTCGTGCGTGCGTTCGGTGACCGCCATGAGCATGATGTTCATGATCACGATGCCGCCCACGAGGACGCCGATCGCGACCACGGCCGGAATGACCTGAAAGAGCACCCTGGTGAGATTGCGCCAGAAGTCCACGAGCGCCGCCGCCGTCTCCACGGTGAAGTCGTCCGGCTGCGTGGGGCGCAGCCGGTGCGCGATCCGCATGGCCTCCTCGGCCGTTGCCATGGCCGCGGGAATCGAGGCCGCATCCGGCATCTTCACCGAAATGGTGGTGCCACCACGGCGCCCGTACACCGTCTCGAATCTCGTGATGGGCATGAGGACGAACGAGTCGAACGACTGCCCGAGCACCCGTCCCTTGGGCGCAATGACTCCCGCGACGGTGAAGCGCTCACCCATGATGCGGAGCTGCTTCCCGACGGGATCCTCGCCGTTGAACAACTTGCCGGCGACATCCGCGCCGATCGCGACGACGGGCCGCCGCTCGCGCGCGTCGGTATCCGTGAGCGGGCGGCCGCTCGTGAAGTGATAGTCCTGCACGAACTGGTAGGGCGGGGTGGCGCCGATAATGGACACGTTGTCCAGCGTCCGATCGTGCCAGGTCAGTTCGGCCAGCGGGGCGGGGAAGCCGGACTGCACGCTCACGGCATTCGCATTGGGGAGCGCCGCGATCACCGCGGCGGCGTCTGCCTGCGTGAGCCTGGGGCGTTTCTGCAGGTCGCGCCACTCCGCATCGTCGAACAGACCGATCTTGATGGGAATGCGGCGCACCTGGAACGTGTTCACGCCCACGACGGCGTCCGCGATGTTCTCCTTCACGTAGGCGTTCATTCCCTGAATGATCGCGACGACCGCCACCAGGAAGGTGACCGCGACGATGATCCCCAGGAGAGTGAAGAACGATCGGAGCTTGTTCGCGCGAATCTGGCCCAGCGCGATCACGAGAACGTCGGCGAGGAGCATTCGCTGGTCGTTGGTGGCTGTGGGCGAGTTGCTGGCATCGTCCCGCGCCGTTTCAAGCTACCAGCGACCCGCCTCCAGCTACCAGCTCACTCGTACCGCAATGCCTCCACCGGATCGAGCCGGGCCGCGCGCACCGCAGGAAGCAGTCCGAACACGACGCCGGTGAACGCGCTGGCGGCGAGCGCGGCGACTATGGCGATCGCCGGTATGGACGCGTCAATGGAGGAGAGGCGCCGGATGCCATAGGTGATGAGCCCGCCAACGATGAGTCCGATGATCGCGCCGATGAGCGTGAGCGTGGCGGCCTCCACCAGAAACTGCCAGAGGATCGTGCCGCGTGTGGCGCCCAGCGCCTTGCGCACGCCGATCTCGCGCGTGCGCTCCGTCACGCTGATCATCATGATGGCGATCACGCCCACGCCGCCCACCAGCAGGCCGATGGATGACAGCACCAGCATGACCTTGAAGAACATGCCGACGATCTTGTTGTAGAGCTCCATCACCTTCTCCTGCGTGCTCACGAAGAAGGTGTTGTCCTGCGAGGGCTTGAGCATGCGGCGGCTGCGCAGCGTGGCGATCGCGTCGTCAATGGCGACATCCTGCGCAACGCCGTCGCGCGGCTTCACGGTAATGTCCATCCAGCGCACGCCCATGTTCAGCTTGCGGCGCGCGGTCTCGAACGGAAAGATGGCGCCAGGCTTGTTGGCGCCGCTGAAGATGTTGGCCAGCGGATGATACACGGCAATGACACGGAACGGGATTCCGTTCACCTGGATGGTCTTGCCCAGGGCGCTTCCCTGCGGGAAGAACTTCTCCTGCATCGCCTGGTTGATGATCACGACCTGGGTCGCGTCGGTGTTCTCGACGTCGGTGAAGCTGCGCCCGGGGTCGATCGTGCCACCATCCACGTTCGTCCAGCCGGGCGAGTAGGCGTCGTAGCTGGCGCCCGGCAGCTCCTGATCCTTGTACTTGAATGCCGCCGAGCCGCCCGCGTGCGCGATGACGCCCGCTACGGAGGGCTGTCGCGCGATGCGCTGCGCGTCCTCCACGGTGAGCGGTGCGTTGTGCCGCCACGGACAGCTGTCGTCGGACCCGTTGCAGCTGTTGATGGCGATGGGCCACTTCGTGACGAAGAACGTGGTCGGACCCGCCGCCGCCAGACTCTTCTCCACGCCGGAGTTGATGCCGTGCACCGCGGCGGACATGGCCGTGACAACGAACACGCCCACGGCGACGCCCAGGATGGTGAGCGCCGCGCGCACCTTGTTGGAGCGAATCGCATCGAAGGCGATGAAGACGCCCTCGCTCAGGATGTGCAGTCGGTCGCTGACGGTCATGCTATTCCGCCCGCAGTGCGGCGATGGGATCGAGACGCGACGCGCGGCTCGCGGGATACAGTCCGGCCGCGATGCCGACACCGGCGCCCAGCACGACGGACACGATCACGGACCAGAGCGCCACGCTGGTTGGCAGCGGCGACAGTGCGGCAATGGCGCGCGACAAGCCGAAGCCCAGGCCAATGCCCAGCGCGGCGCCCACGGTGCTGAGCGTGGCGGCTTCCACGAGAAACTGGGAGAGAATGTCGCGACGCCGCGCGCCCAGCGACTTCCGGATACCGATCTCGCGCGTCCGCTCCGCCACGGCCACCAGCATGATGTTCATGATGACAATCGCGCCGACGACGAGCCCGATGGCCGGAAGCACCACGCCCGCTTTCACCAGGATGCCCTTGATGACCTCCCACTGGGTGAGCGCACTCGCCGAGCTTTCGAGCACGAAATCATTCGGCTGCTCGGGGCGCAGCTTGTGCCGGCGCCGCATCAATTCGCTGACCGTGCCCTGCAGGTCGGTCATCGCCGCCGGATTCTGTGCCTTCACCATCACTCCATACACACGATCGTGATGCCCGATGAAGCGGCTCATCGGTGAATGGAACGGCGCGATCATCTGCCGGTCGAGCGACAGCCCGAATGCGCTGCCCTGTTTTTCGAGGAGGCCAATGACGCGGAACGGCAGGCCTTCCACGAAGAGCTCCTTGCCGATCGGGTCCAGATTGGGGAAGTAGTGGTCAGCCACGTCGGTGCCGATCACGACGACGGGCGACCCCAACTGGTCCTCCAGTTCGGAGAACGGGCGCCCTTCGGTGACGGTGAGGTTCTTGATGGCGAAGAACGCCGGCGATGCAGCCTCCGTCAGCACCTGCGGCCCGCCATTCACGTAGCGGGACTTCGGAGTTGTCCAGTCCATGTCCAGCAACGCCCACTGCGTGGTGTCCGGTATCACCGCCCGGATCGCGTCGCCGTCAGCGGTCGTGATGTAGGGACGGCGCTGCCAGGACCGCCATTCCGCCTGCGTCACGTCGCCCATGTTGAAGTCGGGATAGCGTCGCACGGTGAACGTATTGACACCCAGGAATTTTCCGGCGAACGCGTCCTCCATGTAATTGCCCATCCCCTGCACGATGGACACCACGGCGATGAGGAACATCACGCCGAGCGTCACGCCCAGCAGCGTGAAGAAACTCTTCAGCTTCTGCGCGCGGATCTGCGCGAGGGCGAGGCGAACGGACTCGAACAGGGACACGGATGCGGATGGCCGGTGGCTGGTGACTGATGAACGCGGGCGCGAGACTACAGTGCCCCGGCGCCGACTTTCTCGACGAACGCGTCGCGCCGCTCGTCGGAGGCAATGCGGCCGTCGCGCAGCACCACGATCCGACGCGCATGCGCGGCAATGTCGGACTCGTGCGTGACCATGATCACCGTCTGGCCGCTATTGGCCAGCTCCTCGAACACCCGCATGATCTCTTCGGACGTCTGCGAGTCGAGATTGCCCGTGGGCTCGTCGGCGAGCAGGATGGCGGGCCGATTCACGAGCGCTCGCGCAATAGCCACACGCTGGCGCTGGCCGCCCGACAGTTCGTTCGGCCGGTGGTCCATGCGATCCGCCAGTTGCACGCGCCCCAGCGCGTCGATTGCGCGCTGACGGCGCTCCGCCGAGTTGACGCCCGCGTAGACCAGCGGCAGCTCCACGTTGTGCAGCGCCGTGGCGCGAGGCAGCAGATTGAACGTCTGGAAGACGAATCCGATTTCGCGGTTGCGCACGCGCGCCAGCTCATCGTCCTTCATTGTGGAAACCATCTCACCATTGAGCCAGTACTCGCCCGCATTGGGCGTGTCCAGGCAGCCGATCACGTTCATCAGCGTGGACTTCCCGGACCCGGACGGCCCCATGATCGCCACGTATTCGTTGCGGCGCACGGCGAGATCCACACCGCGCAGCGCATGCACCACCTCGCCGCCCATGTCGTAGTCGCGCCGGATGCCGCGCGTCACGATCACCCAATCCTCGCCGGGCGCGATGCCGGTCCGTCCCGTCACCGCCTGGCGTTCGGCGGTGGTGCTCAACCCGACTTCAGTCATGTTCGTGCTCACGTCTTGCTCCCCGTCCTGGTTTTGTCGTCCACCTTTGTCTCGCGCACCAGCGTGCTGTCCTTGAGATCGTGAATCGCCTGATAGCTCCCGGAGACGATGGTTTCTCCCGGCTCCAGCCCGCTGAGCACCTCGAAGTATTCCTCACCCGCAATGCCGATCTTCACCGGCCGGAAGGTTACGCGGTTGTCCTTTCCGATGATGAACACGCCTTCCGTCTCCTTCTGGCCCACCTGCTTCTGCGGCTGCTTCCCGAGCGCGAGCTGTGCGGAATCCGTGTTGGGCGAGGTCTGATGCTCCCGCACGGTGAGCGCAATGATCGGAATGGCGAGCACGTTCCTGCGCGTGTCCGTGACGATCTTGGCGGTCGCCGAGAAATCCGGCCGCGTATCCGGTGGTGGATTGATCAGCTGGACCTTTACAAAGTAGTCTACGGCCTGGTCCGTCGAGGTGCTGCTTGACGTCGTGGAGAGCGGGTTCTGCAGCGAGCTGTTCGCGATCTCCACGACACGACCCACAAACGTGGTATCCGGGAACGCATCGATGTCCACCGCGGCGGAATCGCCCACTGAGATGCGCGCGACATCCGTCTCGTCCACCTTGATCTTCGTTTCCAGCACGCTCATGTCGCTCACCGTGAGCAGCACGGCCGCATCCTTGTTGAACGTGCCCGGGACCGCCGTCTCGCCCTGCTCGACGTTGAGGCGGGTGACCTGACCGCTCATCGGCGCCAGAATCGTCGTCTTGGCCAGATTGGAGCGCGCGGTCTCCAGCCCCGCCTGCGCCTGATCCACGTTGTGCTTCGCGGCGTTCACCAGGGCCTGATTCACGTCAACCGTGGTGCGCAACTGCTCCATCGTCTCATCCGAGACGAGCGTCGCGTTCGTCTTCCGGATTTCTTCGGAGCGGTGCAGCGCGCTCTGTGACTGCTGCAGGTTGGCGTTGGCGCGCGCCAGGTCGGCGCGCGAGCTGGCCACGAGCGCTTCCTGCTGCTGCACGGCGGCCTTGTACGTGGCGGGGTCAATCTCGAGCAGGAATTGCCCCTTCTTCACCATGTCGCCTTCCTTCACCGAGAGCTTGATGATGCGCCCGCTGATGTCCGATGCGACATCCACCTTGGTGCGCGGCTCCACCGAGCCGCTCGCCGTGACGGACGCGATGAGATCGCGCCGCTGCACTTTCTCCTCGCGCACCTCCACCGCCTTGTTCCCGCGCTTCGCGGCACCCAGCACCAGCACCGTGATGATGAGCGCCGCCAGCACTGCGGCGACGCTCCACTTCGTCCGTTGACTCATCGTTTTCCCCGGTTAGCGCAGTGGACGTCCGACCGCGCTCTCGAGCGCGGCGAACGCCTTGTGAAAGGCATAGACAGCGTTGATGCGGTCGTTCTCCGCGGTCTGGAACGTGGCCTGGGCATCACTCAGATCCAGGAACGTGGCGGCGCCCACCCGATACTTCTCCTGCGCCAGCGCCAGCTCCTGGCGCGCCTGCGTCGCGTTCTGCTCCTGCAGGGTGACCGTGCGGGCCGCCGTCGTGAGATTCAGATAGGCACCGGTCACATCGGCGGTGAGCTGCAACTGCTGCGCTTTCACCTTGTACCGGGCATCATTGCGCGTGGCTTCCGCCTGCTCAACGCGCTGCTCGCGCTGAAATCCGTCGAAGAGCGGCAGCGAGAGCGACGCGTTGATCTGCAACGGCTGCCTCGTGAAGTTGAACGGGAACTGGTTGTTCTGCGCGCGGATCTGGTTGGCGATGGTGTTGTTGAACTGATAGTTCGACGTACAGGAGGTGCCGAGCAGCGGCATGCCCACCCGCAGGCGAACCGAATCCGTCGTGGCACACTGCGCGAGGCCGGACTGGGCCTGAAACTGGGCGCTCTGGACGAGCACATTCGCGTTCGAGAACTGGTACGTGTAGCCCCCCAGCCCCGTGGAGACCTGCAGCGTGGGGAGATACGCGCTCCGGGCCTGGCTCACGCCCAGCGACGCGACCTTGTCGCGGGATTCGAGTGCGCGCAGCGCGGGGTTCGCCTCCCGCGCGATCGCGAGCACCGTATCCACCGTGAACGTGGGCGCCTTCACCTCGAACGTGGAGGTGAGCTCCACGTTGGCCGGCTCCGGCACGCCCATTTCCTGGAAGAGCTTGAGCTTGTCGATCTCGACCTGATTCTTCGCCTGCAGCAACGCGACCCTGGCCTGTCCCAGGTTCACCTGGGCCTTGGTGACGTCGAGCTGGGTGCCGGAGCCGACCGCGAGCTTGGCCTGGGCAAGCTGGAGCTGAATGTCCGCCTGTGACACGAGCGTATCCTGCAGCACCGCCTTCGCCCGATCCTGCAGCACCGTGAGGTAGTCCTGCGCCACCGTTGAGCGCACTGTCTCGGCGGAGCCCGCGATGTCCGCATCGGCAGCCCGCACATTGGCGGACTGCATGCGCGGATTGATGAAGGTTGCCGCGTTGAGCGTGTACGTGAGGCCCAGCCAGTACGATGACTGATAGATGTCCGAGCCCACGTTGAAGAGATTGCCGCTCAGCGGAATGTTACCGGACTGCTGATAGGACGTGCCGAAGCTGGCGTTGGCGCTCGGCAGCAACGCGCCCCACGCTGAGCGTTTGGCTGCTGTCGCGTTGCGCCGGGCGTCCACTACCGACAGGTGGGCCGGGTTGTTCTGAATCGCCAATCGAATGGCCTCGTCCATGGTCAGGGCGGGCCCGCTCGTCGTATCACCGGTCTGTGCGCGCACCGCGCTCGCGGGGAGCGCCAGCAGGGGTGCGCACAGCATGGCGGCGACGAACATCATGGGTCGCATCGTGAAGAATCCTCTCGTGGTGTCTGGCTGTCCTACGGGCTGGGCTGGGTGCCGGTTTCAGCACCCGCACACACGCGGGCTCCCGGTGCGGCGGGCGCCCGGGACGGGTGCTGCGGACGGTCCGGATTTCAGCGCGGTGGCTCGTCCCGAACCGCGACGATACCCTGAGCGTCGAGCGAGACCTTGAGCACGCGGCCGGTGGAATCGACCCACACGTGCCGCGTCGCTCCGCTCGGCTCCGTGAGAACATACTGGCGGGCGTCCATCGCCGTGCCGCCAATGGTCACCTTCTCGGTACCCGCCGGCTTGACGCGCAGGATCATCTGCATGTTGCGCCGTGGGATCACAACGGGAATCGTGCCACCGGCGGCGCCCATTTGCGCGGCGCGCTGGGCGACAAAGTAGTACTGGTGAAAGACATCATCGTCCAGAATGAGCGCGCCATCGGAGACGATGTACTCCTTGGTGGATTCGCCCTTGGGCGTGCGCATCTGCGCGCTGAAGCGGCCGCGTCCCACGAGGCCCTTGAGCTGCTCCTGCACCGTGCCGCCGGAGCGCACTTCGAGCTGGTAGGCAAGTGGAGAGAAGGAATTGTCCGCGCGCAGCGCCGGAGAGAGCCGCTGCGCATCGAAGTCCACCGTGGCATTGGCCACGTATACATCGCCGCCCGGTCCGGGTGAGCGCCGGATCGTGAATGACTCCCGGCCGATCCGCGAGCCCCCACGGGAAATGGAGAACGTGCCTTCGTCCACGACGACCACTTGAGCCTGCGCAGGCAGTGGCGCCGCGAGAAGGGTCGCGGACAACAGCGTCAGATAGCGCATGGATGACCCTGATACCCTCCGAGGGTGAGATGGTTCAGGCATCGGGTGCCGGAACCAGGAAGATGCGTTCGCCAATGCGCTGGCGAATGCGCTCATAGATCGCGCGTCCCTTCTCGGCGCTGGCCAGCGTGGGCCGTCCGATCGAACCGGCGCTGGTGGCCGGCACCTTGAGATTGCCGCGGCGGTAGCGGCGCAGCTTCCGGCGCGCGATCATGAAGTCCTGCGCCCGGTCCATGTGCACGAGCTCCGGCGCCAGATATAACATGAGCGAGGTGTCCACCTCGCCGCCATGCATGTGCTCCGGCTGGCCCACCAGCAAATCATGGATGTTCACCGCATGAATATCTACCACCCGCACGCGGGCCATTCGTGTGATCACCGTCTCCATCGCTTCCCGGTGCGGGTCGTGATCGTGGGCGGTAATGAGGATAAATTCCCGGAAGCCGGATTCTTCCCAGGACGCGAGGAGGTCGTTGAGCATCCGGTGCAGCGTCTTCTTGCGCATGGACGCGTTGCCGGCGAAGTCTCGTTCGGCCGCGAAGTTCACGCCGTATTCAACACTCGGCGCGCAGATGACGCCGGTGGTCGCCGAGAGGTCGAAGGCCAGCCGCTCGGCGATAATGGTGGCGCACCCCATGGGCAGGTGCGGCCCGTGCTGTTCACAGGTGCCCACGGGGATGATCAGCCGAGGGTCGGCGGCAATGACCGTGGCGACCTGGGCCGGAGTCATCTCCTTCAGACACCGCGGCGCGGCATCATCCGGACGGGGAGGAAAGCTCATTTCGAGTCACGATGAGAGGGCGCCGACCGCGCGCACACTGACTGCGCTCCTCACGCGGAGTCACCTCTGGGCGCTGGTGGCCGCTGTGGCGCTGATCGCGGGCTCCGGCTGGCTCCGGACACCGAGCATACGCTACCTCGTCGTCGCCCTTGCCGCCACCGCGCTGGCAGCGCCTGTGGCCGTGCTGGGGTCCGCGCGCGCGCGCCACTGGGCGCTTGCCGCGGTCGCGGGGCTGTTGCTGTTCTGCGTGGTGGGCTTCATGGCGCGCGCGCGGCTCGATCGCATCAATCTGCAGTGGCCTGCCTATCGCGCCGCACTGATGACGCGGGGCGCATCGCAGTTCCAGTCGGAACTGACGGCGACCACCATGGCACTGCGCAGCGCGGCCACCGCCGCGCTCGACGTCCCCACCGGTGGAGCGCCCGGCTTTCGTGCGCTCGCGCGGATCAGGGGTGAACACCCTGATCGCGGGCTGGTGCTCTTCCAGCGCGGCCAGCCGGCGATCTGGAGCGGCCGGATCGTGACGATGCCGGATACGTTCGTGGCGCCAATTGGCGCCCACTTTGGTCCCTTTTACGTCACGCTGTACGCGGCGGCCGTACGTGGCGAGAGCCGGGCCGTGGCGACGGCGGTGTTGAATGCGCTGCCACCCGGCGACGGCCTCACCACGGCGATCGGAACGCGCATCGCGACGCGCGTCGGGCTGGATGGATTCGAGTTGTACCCGCGCGGTGCCGCGCCCGGGGATGCCGCGGTGTTCGCGTACGCGCCCAGCAGGGACACGATCCTGCTGGGGCGCGCGGTCGCGCCGGGACAGGACGAGGCCCGGTTGCTCGTGCTCGAAGACATGCGCAACGCTGGTGCGGTGATTCTGGGCGTGACCCTGCTGCTCTATCTCATCGCCGCCTGGCGGCAGGAGGAGACGCTGGCGTGGCGCCTCGCGCCGCTTGGCGTCGCGCTGGCGGCGGTCGCATTGATGCCGCTCACGACATTCTCCAGTGCTTCCGCGTTCTTTGATCCCACGGTGTACTACGCCACGATTGGCGGACCGCTCACGGCCAACGTGGCGGCGCTCATCATCGCAGCGGCGTTGGTGCTGGTGGGACTCATGCTGGCGGTACGGTCGCGCGCGCGCATTCCGTCGCGCCGCGTGGCGCTCGTGCTCGTCCTGGTTGTACTGGGAGGCGGCCTGTTTCTGCTGCGCGCCCTCTCGCGCGGCGTGGCGCCCCCGCCGGGAGGCGTGTCCACGCCGCTCTGGCTGGCCTGGGAGCTCGCGCTCTTTCTCGTCGCGGCCGCGCTGCTCGTTGGCGCGGCGACCGCCGGCGGCGCGCTGCTGGGACGCGGACGCGGGCTGCCTCCGTGGATGGCGCCGCTGCTGGCGGCACTGCTCGCCGTGCTGGGGCCCATTGTGCTGATTGCGCCCGGAGAATGGCCGCACTGGTATGCGTCGCTCTGGATCGTGACGGTGTGTGCGCTCGCCTTCTCGATACCCAATCGGTGGCGCATGCTGTGCGCCGCCACGGTTGCCGCCCTTGGCGCGGCCACGCTCACGTGGAATGCAGGCATTCGCGGGCGCGCCGCTCTGGCCAACCGCGATGTGTCCGGACTCGGGGTGGTGGAACCCGAAGTAAACGCGGTGCTGAACCGCCTGGCCGATGCTGTACCCGAAGACCATCCGCCAATGAGCACGTCGGACCTTGTTCGACTGTACATGCAGTCGGACCTCGTGGGGACCGGATACCCGGTACAGTTGCGCACCTGGCCACGCGACTCGACGACCGGCGCCCGCGTGGCCCTCGATCCCATCGCACTGCCGCGCGAGCAAGTGGAGCAGATCGTGGCGATGGCGCGTCGGACATGCGACCGCGTCATCCAGACGGTGCTCGGCGATCCCGGCGTGTTCGTCGTGCTCGCCATTCCCAGCCTGCAGGGCGATGTCACAACGGTCATCGTGGCGCCGCGCACCCGTCTCATTCCGGACAATCCGTACAACGCGCTGCTGGGCATCGAGCCACGGGAGAGTGGTCCGCCGCCCTATCTGCTGTCGCTGGCGGACGTGGACCCGGCAACTCCGATCAGCGCTAGTCGGACACGCTGGTACCGGAACGCGGGTGAACTGCATGGCGACCGACTCGTGCAGACCGCGCGCGGTGCCACGCGGGCGCACATTGACATTACGCTGGGGACCCCGACGACACTGGTCCAGCGCGGCACGCTGGTGGTGCTGCTCGATCTGCTCGTGATCGCAATGCTCTGGGCGCTCAGCGCATTCCCGGCTGGTGTGTTCCTGCGCTGGACGCGGACGCGAACGCGCCGCTGGTCGCGCAGCTTCCGCGCCCGACTCACCCTCGTCCTGTTCGGCTTCTTCGTGCTGCCGGCGATGGCGTTCGCGCTGTGGAGCTATCAGCGGCTGCAGTCGGAAGACGCGCAGTCGCGCGCGCTGCTGGTACGCGAGGCGCTGCGATCATACGTCACGGGCGATACGCTGGAGCCGCTCACGGTCGCGGCGAGCGAGCTCGGCATGCCACTGCTCGTGTTTCGTAATGGCGAGCTGCGCGAGACCAGCGATCCACTGTTCAAGGCGCTGGCACCCATCGGGCGATTCATGAGCCCAGCCGTGTACCAGACGCTGGGGAGCGGACGCGAGGTCTCCACCAGCCGGATGCAGAGCATCGGTGGGACCTCCGTGCTATTCGGATATCTCGCGGCCATGTCGCCGCCGGGGCAGGAGGTGGTGTATGCCGCCGCCGCGCACGGCGCGGGTGACGCCATCGACCAGCGTCGCCGCGATCTGGGCATTCTGGTGCTGTTCGTCACCGTACTGGGCGCGATGGGTGCATTCTGGTTGAGCCGGGTGGCCTCGAGCACGCTCGCGGAGCCGATTGCCAGTCTGCGCGGGGCGGCGCTCAAGATCGCGGCTGGGGAGCGTGAGCCGCCGCTGGCGGGGCGTCCGCCCATCGAGTTCGCGCCGGTCTTCTCTGCCTTCCGGCGCATGGCGGCGGATCTGGGTGCGAGTCGCACGGCGCTCGAATCGGCGCAACGCCGCACCGCGGACGTGCTGCGGAACGTCGCGAGCGGCGTGGTGGCGCTCTCCGCCGACGGGAAGGTCGTGCTCGCCAATCCGCAGGCCGAAACGCTGCTCGGCCTTCCGCTGCCGGCGGGTTCGGATAGTTTCGGGGCGAGCGAGGAGATCGCGCGCCGGGTGCGAGCTTTCCTGGCGCACGCCGAGAGCGATGAGGCGTTCGAGCTCTCCGTCAACGAGCGCCAGATCCAGGCGCGGTTCACACGCTTGAGCGGGTCGGGCGCCGCCGTGGTACTCACCCTGGACGACGTGACCGATCTCGCGCGCGCGCAGCGCGTGCTGGCGTGGGGCGAGATGGCGCGCCAGGTGGCGCACGAGATCAAGAACCCCCTCACACCAATTCGACTTGGCGTACAACATCTTAAACGGGCATATGGAGATGCGCGACTTGACTTCGACCTGATTCTTGACAGGAATGTAACGCGAATCCTCGCGGAGATTGATCGCCTCGACGAGATCGCGCGCGGCTTCAGTCGCTACGGTACGGCGCCGGCGGAGCGTGCCGCAGCCGAGCCGGTGGACGTGATGGCGATTGCGCGCGATGTGATGGAACTCGAACGGCTGGGACGCGAGGATGTGGAGTGGATCACGACGGGATGCGCGGAGCCCATTCACGCCATGGCCAGTGGTGAGGAGCTGCGAGAGGTGCTGCTCAACGTGATGGAAAACGCACGACTGGCCAAGGCCACGCGCGTCGAGCTCCGCTGTGCGCGCGGCGACGGGCGGGTAATAGTGGAGGTGGCGGACAACGGGCGTGGCATTGCGCGCGAGGTGCTGCCGCGCATCTTCGAGCCGCACTTCTCGACGCGCACCTCGGGAAGCGGGCTTGGTCTTGCGATCAGTCGCCAGCTCGTGGATGGGTGGGGCGGCGCCATGGCAATCGCGAGTGCCGACGGCGAGGGTACCGTGGTGCGCATCGAACTCAGGGAGCCGGGCTGAGACCGACACTGGGGAACTTCGCCTGCCATGCGTGGATTCGGCTGCTTCGGGAGGGGCCCTGCGCTGATCGTTTGACCCGCTCGCCGTCTTTTCGTACCCTTCATGAGGATTCGTCCATGTCGCGTGCGCGACTGTACGCAATTGTCCCGCTCGGCCTGCTCGGCTCCTTCCTGATCGCGACCGGCGCGAGCGCGCAGGTATGCAAGCCTCCCGCTGACAGCCACGAGGCAAAGCTCCTCGCGTTCTACGAAGCACCCGTCACTTTCTCGCCGTCATCGGCGCCAGCGCCGACCGCGCTGTGGGGCGTCCGACTGGATGTCGAGGTCTCGCCGATCCCGGAGCCGGGCTCGGACATTGAGCAGACGAGCCTCTGCTACAGGAGCAAGCAGGAGAACACGAGGCTCGCGCCGTTGCTGGCTCGCCCGCGCGTCACCGTGGGTCTGCCGGCGGGATTCGCCGTCGAGGCGAGCTACGTGCCGCCCATCAAGGTGTGGGACGCCGACCCGAATCTCGCCAGCTTCGCGATCTCCAACGTCCAGCGTCTGCCCATCGCGTCTTCGCTCGGCGCGTTCAGTCTGATGCTGCGGGCACACGGCACGATCGGACAGGTGAAGGGTCCCATCACCTGTCCCACGAAATCGTTGACGAGCGATCCGGAGCAGCCGTGCTACGGCGGCACGCCTTCCAACGACACCTTTCATCCCTACATGGTGGGCGGCGAGGGCGCACTGGCCCTTGCGTCGCGCGGCGGGCATTGGTCGTTCTACGCCGGTGGCGGTGTCACACGCCTCACGCCGCGATTCCAGGTTGGATTCACCGACGGCTTCGGCGGCGTTGATACCACGAAGGTGAACGTGAATCTCACGCGCGGTGCGGCGTTCGGCGGCGTGACCGCGCACGTGACGCACGCCGTGGATCTCTCCGTCCAGATCTATTCGGTGCCTGCCGACGTGACTACCTTCCGCTTTGGTGCAGGGTACAAACTGCGCTGACAGGGAAGGGCAGTCCCGCGACTGAACCTCGTCACTGGCGGTCCACCCGCGAGTGCCGGTCGGGAACTCGGGACCGGACGCTGCGCTTCCAGCTCACTTCCTGTTCGCTGGATGAACACGACCGTCACGCTCATGCCGCTCGCCCGTCCGGACGACGCCGAGCGGCAACTCAAACTCGACCGGATGAAGCGGCGGGCCACCGGACTGCTCGTGGTGGCGACCGTGATCTTCGTCGTCGCGCGAATCTTCGAGCACCGCTACCCGTGGGTGGCCTACATCCGCGCGACCGCGGAAGCCGCAATGGTGGGCGGACTGGCCGACTGGTTCGCGGTCACCGCGCTCTTTCGGCATCCCATGGGGCTGCCGATTCCGCACACCGCCATCGTCGCCAGTCGCAAGGACCGGATCGGGCGCACGCTGGGCAACTTCGTACAGAACAATTTTCTCTCGCGCGAGGTTGTATCGCGCAAGCTCGCGGACATGCGGGTCGCGGAGCGTGGCGCACGCTGGCTGGCCAATCGGGAGAACGCGCACAAGATCGCGCGCCAGGTGGCCACAGGCCTGGCGCGGACGGCCGAGGCGCTGCCGGATGATGCCGCCACGCGGCTGATCGGCGAGAGTCTCACAACGCGGCTGCGCGCTACGCGCGTGGCCCCCATCCTCGGCACCGTGCTGTCGCTCATGACGGCGGACAGTCGGCACCAGGATCTGCTGGACGATGCCTTGCAGCTCATCGAGCAGGCCGTGGATGACAACCGCGAGCTCATACGCACGAAGGTATCGGAGGAGAGCCCGTGGTGGGTGCCTGGCGTGCTGGACGACCGCATCTATCACAAGATCATCACCGCGATCGAGAACCTGTTGCACGAGGTTCACGCCGATCCGGATCATCAACTGCGAGCCAGGTTCGACGATGCACTCGTCCGCTTCATTGACCGGCTGCAGCACTCCCCGGAGATGATCGCCAAGGCGGAATCGCTCAAGGACGAGTTGCTCGATGCGCCGCTGATGGATGAGCTGTCCACGTCCATCTGGCGCGGCGCGCGCACGGGGCTCGTGAAGTATGCGGCCACCGAGGATGCAGGCACGCCTGGCGCGCTGGAGCGCGGGCTGGTCGCGTTCGCCGAGGCCATTCTGGGCAACCCCGCCTTGATGAGCGAGGTGAACGAGTTCATCACGAATGCGGTGACCGGGGTGATCGAGCAGCACCGGCACGAGATGGGTGAGCTGATCGCCAATACGGTGAGCGCGTGGGACGCCGAGGTCACCTCGCGGCGCATTGAGCTGGCGGTCGGACGCGACCTGCAGTTCATCCGGATCAACGGGACGCTCGTGGGGGGGCTGGCGGGACTGCTGATCTACATCCTGGCCAAGTTCCTGTAGGGCAGCCCATGGGGCAGCCCATGGGGCAGCCCCTTTTCCCGATTCGTCGTCGTTATTTTACAGGTCCCATGACATCCATCGCCGTTCCCATAGAAATCACCGATTCGGTCAACGCTCGCATCCTCGCCGTCTCCGAGGATCGTCTGACCGGATTTCACGCCGATCCGTTTGCCGAAATCGCCCGGCGTAGCGGCGTATCGCTCGACATCGTCCTCGAACGCATTCGGGCCATGCTCGCGGCCGGAACGATTCGCCGTGTGCGCCAGACACTGCTCGCCACGAACCTGGCACCCGGCGCGCTCATCGCGTGGAGCGTTCCCGCGGAGGGGCTGGACGCCGCCTTCGACTATCTGAGCAGGGACGATCCCTTTTCCGGACACGTGGTCATTCGCTCCACGGATGCCGAAATCAGCGGATCACGCTACCGGCTCTGGACCACGCTCAAGGTTCCGCGCGGCTTCTCCATGCAGCGCCACTGCGAATATCTTGCGGCGCGCATCGGCGCCACGGCGTTTCGCGTGATGCCGGCCAATGCGCTCTTCGCCCTTGGCGTGGGCCATGTCCGGCGCCGCGGCATGGAGCCGGGAAGTCGCACCGAGACACCGGGACGCGTGCTCGACACGCATATCGTTGAACTGTCCACCGATGAATGGCGCGTGCTCGAACCGCTCAAGCGCGAGTTCACGCCGGATGAGATCCGCGAGCTGCCATGGCGTTCGCGTGCGGACGAAGCGAGCGTGTCGCACGATGATTTTCTCGCCACCGCGCGCGCTCTCGCGACGCGAGGCGTGCTTGGCCGGTTCTCCACCTTCCTCGAACACGTGAAGCCATCAGCCGCCGGGACGCACGTCACGCGCTATAACGCGCTCTTCCACTGGCAAGTGCCGCCGGGACGCGAACTCGAGGCCGGCAGGGAGATCGGCCGTCACGACATCCTCACGCATGCATACTGGCGCGAGGGCGGGGCGGAGTTCGGGAATGTGAATCTCATGGCGGTGGCGCACGGCACGGACAAGCAGCTCGTGCTTGCCCACAAGGCAGCGATCGACCGCCACCTCGAGGAGGCCGGCATTCCGGTGGGCTATACGAACGTGTTCTGGGGCGGGCGCAGCGAGATCAAGCCGTCGGAGATCTCGCCCATTGCCTACGGTGCATGGTGTCGCTCGGTCGGGCTGGACCCCAGCGCGATGCGCGACGCGTAATGCCGGTCGCGACCAGGGCGTGCGCCGCGCTCGCGCGACTCGCGCCAATGACACTGGCGCTCGGATTCCTGCTGGCGTGCGGCGAATCCCGGGCTGCCGGCGATCCACCCGCGTCGCATCGGGCGAAGCGCGATACCGTCGTGGACTCGGCGCTCGTCGCCGCGCACGCAGCTACCGAACGTATCCAGGCGGAGTGCCAGTCCGACTCCGCGCTCGCGCGGGTCGTACGAGCCGAGGCACTGGCCGATAGCGCGCGACTGCTGGCCGCGCGCGACTCGGCGGTGCGCGACTCCGTGCGTCGCGATTCGCTGGCGCACGATACCACGTTGCACCTGTCAGCGGCGCGCCGCGCGACACTCGCCAGCGCGACCCGACCGCTGCCGCGCGCTGATACGTCCACGTGGGTCCACATCGTTGCCCGCCGCGCGCTCTCGCAGGCGCCGCTCCCGGGTTCGCTCTTTCCCGGATGCCTCGTGGTGTCGTACTACGGGAATCCGCTCTCGAAGCGCATGGGCATTCTGGGAGAAGTGAATCCGGACAGCATGCTGGCCAGGCTCAAGCGGCAGGCGGCGGCATATCAGCGTGCCGACTCGACCGTGCACGTGCTGCCGGCACTCGAACTCATCGCCACTGTCGCGCAGGGAAGCCCCGGTCGCGACGGCAAGTATCGCCTGCGCATGCCGGACGCGCTCGTCGCCAAGGTGGCCGGATGGGCGCAGCGCGAGGGGTATCTCCTGATTCTCGACATCCAGGTGGGGCACAGCGACGTGACAGCCGAGCTGAAGCCGCTCATCCCGTGGCTTCGGCAGCCGAATGTTCACCTGGCGCTCGACCCGGAATTCGCCATGAAGAATGGCAGGAAGCCTGGCACGGTAATCGGCACACTCGATGCCGCGCAGGTGAATGTGGCCGTGGACACGCTCGCGCGGCTTGTCAGCGAGTATCAGCTCCCGCCCAAGATGCTCATCGTGCACCGCTTCACGCGGCCCATGCTCACCAATCGCGCGCAGATCAGGCTGGACCCGCGCGTGCAACTGGTGATCGACATGGATGGCTTCGGCGCTCCCCACCTCAAGCGCAGTTCGTACCAGCGCTACGTGGAAGATGAGGCGGTGCAATTCACCGGTTTCAAGCTGTTCTACAAGAATGACAAGCCGATCCTCACGCCGGAGCAGGTGCTGGGGCTCAGGCCACGGCCCGTGTTCGTCATGTACCAGTAGCGGGGGATCGCCCGGGACCACGGCGGCCGGAGCGGCAACGGCGCAGCCACCAGCGGTGGCTGCGCCGTTGCCGTTTTCTGTTCCCGCGATCCATCAGCGAGTGGCGACACTGCCGTGTGTTTGCTCTTGCGGAAATCCGCAGCAAGCGCGACTGTATTGCCTCTCACAATCAGTCGGGCGAGATGAGTGACATGAGACGCAGGCTGCCGCTGCTGGCCGCAGCCGTCTGTCTGACACTCCCGAATGCCGCTCCGCGTGAACAGCATCCCGGTCGAGGTCGCGTCACCCGTCTGCATACGGCGCTCGCGCAGCCGCCCGTACTCGCGAACATGTCCCGGCTGGCGCACACGGTCGAGGTGTCGCTCACCGCGGCACCGGGGCGCCTGTCGCTCGTCCCGGGCACCACGAGCGAGGTGTTCGCGTACAACGGTCGGGTGCCGGGGCCAACGCTGGACGTGCATGAGGGTGATCATGTCATCGTGCACTTCCGGAACTCGCTTCCCGAGCCGACCACCGGCCACTGGCACGGGCTGCACATCCCCGCGAGCGCGGATGGCAGTCCACTGGATCCCGTGATGCCCGGGCAGCAGCACGACTACGTGTTCGACATCGCCCGGGGCACCGCGGGTACGTACTGGTATCACCCGCACCCTGATCATCGCGCGGGCTACCAGGTGGCGATGGGTCTCTTCGGCGCGATCATCGTGCGCGCGGAGGACGATCCGTTGCCGGCGTCAATTTCCGAGAAGCTGCTGATTCTCTCGGACAATCGCTTCCGCGCTGACGGCTCCGCTGACTTTCCCGCGTTGCACTCCACGCAGGCGGAAGTGGACGCCGAGAATGGACGGGAGGGGAACGTGCTCTTCGTCAATGGGCAGCTCGCTCCCAGCGTGGACATTCGTGCCGGCGAGGTACAGCGGTGGCGGATCATCAACGCCTCGGCAGCCCGGATCTATCGCCTCGCCATCCCCGGTCAGGAGTTGCTGGAGCTGGGCCATGGCCCCGGCTTCTTCGC
>Ga0207652_10000332_pt1 | contig 49012 bp, 42 predicted proteins | sample KBSC63BmetaG_FD_184334 | JGI IMG/M metagenome (GOLD analysis project Ga0207652, IMG submission 184334) | Corn rhizosphere microbial communities from Kellogg Biological Station, Michigan, USA - KBS C6-3B metaG (SPAdes) (version 2) | ecosystem: Host-associated > Plants > Roots > Rhizosphere ... | reverse complement strand
TACAAGGAGGGCGTCGTCCGCGTCGACGCCGGCCACCTCACCGTCCTCTTCGCCAACGCCGCCGTCCTCTGGGTCGCGGTCGGCCTCGGCGGCCGCCGGCGCGGGCTGATGCTGGTGGGGGCGGCGGTCGTCTTCGCGACCAGCCTGCCGGTGCGCCCCGCCGGCCTCGAAACGCAGTTCGACCCGGTCCACAACGTGCGCTTCGCGGTCGACCAGGCGCGCACCCTGTTCAGCCCCGGTCGCCGTGCCACGCTGATCGGCTCCGGCCACGCGGCGATGGAAGCCGAGTACGGGTTCGCGCCGCAGGGGGTGGCGGCCGTGCGCGGCCACACCGTGGCGGTCGAACCGTGGGAGATCGGCGCCGCCTGGGCCTACAAACTTGACTGGCAGCCGTTGCCGGTCTTCCAGAACTACAACGCCTATACGCCGCAGCTCGACCGGCTGAACGCCCAAGCGGTCGAGGGCCCCGATGGCCCCGAACGCCTCCTCCGCCACAACCCGCTGGTGGTGCAGCCCGAATTCCCGACCGCCGACGTGGACAACCGCTTCGCCGGCTGGGACCCGCCCGAACAGGCGCGCGCCGTGCTCTGCAACTTCGCGCCGCTGTGGGAAGACGAACGCTGGCAGGTGCTCGGCCGGGTGCCGGACCGCTGCGGTCCCGAACGGGAGATCGAATCGGTGAGCGCGGCGGCGGGCGAACCGGTGGACGTGCCGACTCCCGCCCCTGGGGAAGTCGTCTTCGCGCGCGTGCACGGCGCCGGCGTCTCCGGCCTCGAACGCGTCCAGGCCTTCCTCTTCCGCGCCGCCTCCCGGCATGCCGTGGTCAACGGCGAGACGCGCTACCGGCTCGTCCCCGAAACGGCGGGCGACGGCCTGCTGCTGCGCGCCGCCCCCGGCGTCGTCCGCCCCGGCCCGTTCGACCCCGTGCCCGACGCGCGGACGCTTGCCGTCGAAGGCGGCTCCGACCACGTCACCTACGACTTCTACGCGATGCGCGTTCGCAGAAATGACCGGATAGCGGAAGAAAGTGCGAACGCGCCGAGGGGGACGGCGGGTAGGGCGGTCGAATGAGGGAGGAACGCAGCCATCCGGTCGCGATCGTGGTCCTGCTCGTCCTCGCGGCGCTGGCCGGCACCGTCGCGATCGGCTCGATCTGGGCCAACCAGCAGCTGCTCTCGACCGGCAGCTGGGTTTCGGTGAGCGGGCGGCTCCTGGAAAGCAAGGACGTCCGCCACCGGGTCGCCGAGTTCCTCGGGGAAGAAATCGTCAATGACACCGAAGCGCAGCTGAACGCCGCGGGACAGGAAGAAGCCGTCGCCGTGGTCGTGCCGCGCCTGCGCGCCGAGCAGACGCAGCTGGCCGAACGGGTGATGAAGACGAAGCGGTTCAAGGCGATCTGGCGCCACGCCAACCGGGCCGGCCACCAGGCACTCGTGCGCGTCCTCGACGAAGAAGGCGACGCGGCCGAAGCAGGCGCGGTGGTCGTCAACCTGACCCCGGCGCTGCGCCAGCTCGCCGACGTGCTCGAAGAAGAAGGGCTGGCGGCGGAACTCCGGGTGGCGGACCTCGCCGGGCTGGTCGAACCGGGCGCGGCGCGGATCAAAGTGCTGGAAGCCGCGGAGCTGAAGCAGGCGCAGGACGTCGTGCGGGTGATCCGCCACCTGACCGCGCCGGCGGTGATCGTGACGCTCGCGCTCTACTGCTTGGTGATGATCCTCGGCCGCCGCCGGCTCGGGCGCACCCTGGTCGGCGTCGGCCTCGCGTTCGCCGCGACCGGCGCCTTGGCGCTGCTCGCCCGCGCCCTCGCCGGCCACGCGATCGTCGACGACCTGCTCGGCGCCGACCGCGACCGCGAAGCGGCCGAGGCCGCCTGGCGCGTCGCCACCTCGAAGATCGCCGACCTGGCGGGCGTCGCGATCGGCCTCGGCGCGGTCGTCGTCCTGCTCGTCGCCGCGGTCGCGGTCTTCCGCAAGGCGGCGGAGCAGCGGGCGGTGGTCGAGTGAGCTTCGGCGGGATCGAGGCGGGCGGGACGCACTGGAACTGCGCGATCGGCGACGGCGGCGCGGAGCCGGCGCGGGTCGCGACGTTCCCGACCACGACGCCGGCCGAGACGATCGCGCGCGCGGTCGAGTTCTTCGCCGCCGAGCCCGAGCTGGAGGCCCTTGGCGTCGGCCTCTTCGGCCCGGTCGAGTTGCGGCGCGACTCGCCCCGCTGGGGGACGATCCTGACCACGCCGAAGCCGGGCTGGGAAGGCACCGACGTGGCGGGCGCGCTCGCCGCCGCGCTGAAGGTGCCGATCGCGCTCGACACCGACGTCAACGCCGCCGCGCTCGGCGAGTGGCGCCACGGCGTGGCGCGCGGCCTCGAGACCTTCGTCTACGTCACCGTCGGCACCGGGATCGGCGGCGGCGTCTTCGCCAACGGGCGCCCCGTTCACGGCCTGCTGCACCCCGAGGTCGGCCACATGATGGTCCCGCACGACCGCGCCCGCGACCCCTTCGCGGGCTCCTGTCCCTTCCACGGCGATTGCCTCGAGGGCCTCGCCTCGGGCACCGCGATGCGCGAGCGCTGGGGGCGGCCGGGGGAGGAGCTGACCGACCCCGAGGCCTGGGAGCTGGAGGCGGAGTACCTGGCCCTCGGCCTAGCCAACGTGGTCCTCGTCCTGTCGGCCGAACGGATCGTCCTCGGCGGCGGCGTCGGCCGCGCCCCCGGCCTGATCGAGCGCGTCCGGCCGCGCCTCCAGGAGATCCTCGCCGGCTACGTCGACGCCCCCGCCATGCGAGACATGGCCACCTACCTCGTCCCCCCGGCCCTCGGACCCCACAGCGGCGTCATCGGCGCCCTTCACCTCGCCCGCACCTCATGTTGATGGGCCGAAAACTTGTCTATATGTCTACTTTTCGGCCCATCAACATCGGGGGTTAGCCGCGTCTGCGGAGGGCGGTGATGGTGAGGCTCACGGCGAGCTTTGCGGCGATCCCGAGGTACACGGCCGCGTTCAGGAGGGGGTTCGCGCTCGGGGCATCGAAGCGGCGGTAGAAGCGGCCCATGCCGCGGTGGAAGGCGATCTCCTGCCTCGGGGCCCGGCGCCGGGCGCTCGAGCCGCCCTTCACGTGCAGCGCCACCGCGCCCGGCTCGTAGAAGACCTTCCAGCCCGCGTCCCAGAAGCGGTGACACCAGTCGAGGTCCTCCATGTAGAGCCAGTAGCCCTCGTCGAGCAGGCCGACCCGGGCGACCGCCTCCGCCCGGCAGAGCATGAAGGCGCCGTTCACCGCGTCGACCACGCCCGGCTCGTCCTCGCCCAGGTGGGTCGCCCGGTACTGGGAGAGCGAGGCGCCCGCGCCCGCGCCGCGGCCGATCCCGGTGAAGTGGGCGAGCGCCGCCAGCGGCGTCGGGAAGGAGCGCTTCGCGGCGTGGTCGAGCCCGCCGTCCTCGCGCACCAGCTTCGCCCCGACCATGCCGATCGCCGGGTCGGCGGCAAGCCTCGCCAGGCAGGTGTCGAGCGTCCCGTCGTAGACCTCGGTGTCGGGATTCAGCAGCAGCACCGCGCCCGCGCGGCTCTCCCGCAGCACCAGGTTGTTGGCGGCGGAGAAGCCGATGTTGGCGCGCCGCTCCAGGTGGAACTCCGGGAACTCGCGCTCGACCATGTCCGGCGTCCCGTCGGGGCTGCCGCTGTCGACCACCGTCACCCGCATCGTCGCCGTCCGCGGAGGGTGCCCGCGCAGGCTCTCCAGACAGCGCCGCAAGAGGCCTTCGGCGCCATGGCTGACGATCACGACCTCGAGGTCGACCGCGGGGTCCCCGGATGGCATTGTCGGGAAGCTAGTAGGCGCCTTCGCCGCGCATGATCGCGCGCGGGGTCCGCATCAGGATCTGCACGTCGGTCAGCAGCGAGAGGTTGTCGAGATAATCGCGCTCCATCGCCAGGCGCTCCTCGAAGGTGAGGTCGCCGCGGCCGTAGACCTGCATCGGCCCGGTCAGGCCCGGCTTGATCGCCAGACGCCCGCGCTGGCGCTCGTCGTAGAGGGCGACGATCGCCTCCTCCTCGGGCCGCGGCCCGACCAGCGACATCTCCCCGCGCAGGACGTTGAACAGCTGCGGCAGCTCATCGATCGAGGTCCGTCGCAGGTACTTGCCGACGCGCGTCACGCGGGGGTCGTCGGGAATCTTGAAGGCGGGCTCGCTCAGCTTGGAGAGGTCGATCAGCTCGGCCAGCCGCTCCTCGGCGTCGGCGACCATGGTGCGGAACTTCAGCATCGTGAAGGGGACGCCGTCCTTGCCCGCGCGCCGCTGGCGGAAGAAGACGGGGCGGCCGGAGTCGCCCAGCGTCGCGATCGCCGCGCAGAGCAGCAGGGGGGAGAGCAGGACCAGCAGGAGGCCGGAGACGAGGACGTCCGTCGCCCGCTTCATCGCCTGGGTCGAGCGCGGCGGGTCGGAGAAGCGGAAGTCGAGCACCGGCAGCTCGGCGAGGCGGTTCAGCTCGATCCCCGGCCCGAGCAGGCCGTAGTGCTGGGGCAGGAAGGTGAGCGCCAGGCCGGCCCGCTTGCACTCCTCGATCAGCCGCTCGGCGGCGAGCTCCGACATCTGCCCTTCGGTGACGACGACGCGCTCGATCCCGGTCACCTCGGCGACCGCGGCGATGTCGGCGATGCGGCCGAGCCGCGGCAGCTCGGCCGAGTCCTCCTCCTCGCGCGAGGGGGAGAGATAGCCGACCAGGTGCAGGCGCGTCTCCGGGTGGGTGACGACGCGGCGGGCGACGGTGTCGACCGTGGCCGGGGGACCGATCACCAGGCCGAGCGCCACCGGCGTCGCCCGGTGCCAGACCCAGCGCAGGGAGCCGCGCAGGATGAAGCTGCCGAGCAGGGTGCCGACGCCGAGCGCGATCGCGCTCTTCGGCGAGAGCGGGCCGACCGGGCTGATCGCCAGCAGGCCGTCGAGGACCAGCGTCCCGAGCACGGTCGCCGAGACCAGCGAGGGCACCTCGTCGAGGGTCGAGTGGCGGATCCGCCGGTGGTCGTGGTCGTAGAGCCCGTGGAGCTTGATCACGAAGATCCAGCTGGGGCTGAAGAGGATCGCCCAGAAGAGGTCGGCGACGTCGGTCGAGGAGGTTGCCGAGGTGACGACCAGCAGCGCCGCGATCAGCGCCGTCCAGTCGCCCAGCGCCAAGAGCCGCCGCAGCAGCGCGCCGCGCCGGCGCGAGCCCTCCGGCCCGCTCAGCCCGAGCCGGTCGGCCGCGCGGTACGGGATCGCGGTCGCGCGCCGGGCCGGCACCTCGGCGGCGGCGCGGCGTTCGGCGGCGATCTTCTCGGTGTCCGGCGTTCGGGTCATCCGCAACCTTCAAACCCTTCGGTGAGGCAAGTTTCGAGCGGGTTGAGGCGTTTTGCCTCGTTCAGGTCGTTCTGGGCGGCTTCGTTCTGCCCTGCCTGGCGCTCCGCTTTCGCCCGCAGGTAGTAGAGCGTCCAATTGTGGTCCTCGCGGTCGATGGCCTGGCCGAAGCGCTGGATCGCGCCCTGGTTGTCCCCCTGCGCCTGCGCCAGCAGGCCGAGCTGGAGGTACGGCGTCGCCGCCCAGGGCTCGATCGACCGCGCCGTCTCGGCGTGGTTGACGGCGCTTTCGAATTCCTGCCCATGGGCCGCCTCGGTCGACTGGTGGATCTCGTGATCGACCAGGAGCGGACCGGTGAGCGCGAGCATGGTCAACCAGGCTATGGCCAAACCGGCGATCGTGAGGCCGAAGCGGCGGCTTTCGCCGTCGGTCTCCACCTCGACCCCTGCGCGCGCCCGGACCGCGGCGCGGGCCCGCCAGAGCTGTCCGCAGCGGGCCGCGACGAGGATCCCGGTCGCCATGAAGAAGACGGAGCCGATCACCGCCAGCTGCCAGAACCAGTCGTAGGCGACGCCGACGGCGAAGGCGAGGCTGACGCCGAGGAGGACCGCGTAGAGCTCGCGCTCGCGGCCGCCCGCGGCGCGCCAGGCGGTGAAGCCGGTCCAGAGCAGGAACAGCACCAGCCCCAGCGCGAGCAGGCCGCCGACGATCCCCAGCTCGCTGAGCGCCTGCAGGTAGAGCGAGTGCGCCTGGGTGTTCGTCATGTCCAGGGTGCGGAGCTGGTCCCAGGCGAACTGGTAGGTGCCCGCGCCGTGGCCGAGGACCGGCTTTTCGCCGAAGGCTTCGAGGGCGACGTCCCAGAACTGGCTGCGCCCGCGACTGGAGACTTCCGAGAGGCCGGAGGGGGTGGCGAGGTCGGAGCTGGTGAACTTGTCCCAGGCGCTCTCGCCGTAGAGGATCCCGGCGACGATCACGAGGACGAGGGCGACCAGCGCGATCCCGCCCAGCACGCGGCGGTCGCGGGAGACCGCCAGCGCCCGCTCGACCGCGGGCGAGCCGCGTCGCTCGGCCCGGCGCAGCGCCCGGTAGGCGAGCAGCGTGACGGCGATCCCGGCCAGCAGGACCAGGCCCGCTTTCAAGCCCTCGCCGACGATGCCGGGGAAGTTCCAGTTGTTGGCGAGGTTCTGGAAGTGGTGGCTCGCGAAGACCGCCGGCAGCGTCAGCACCGCGGCGATCAGGAGCGTCGCCAGGTACCAGAGGCGGTCGCGGGAGAGGACGATCAGGGTTCCGGCGGCGACGATCAGGGTCAGGACACCCCCCCTCGAATGGGTGAAATAGAGCGCGAGCAGGACGGCGGGCAGGGCGCCGACCGAGAACCAGCGCAGGGCGCGGCTCAGCGAGCGGCGGCTCATCCAGACGCAGAGCGCCGCGGCGAAGGAGAAGAGGATCGCGTCGCCGTTCCAGTAGCCGAGTGGGTATTGGAGCCGCGACCCTTTGGCTTCGCTGAACGGGAGGTCGAATACGTGCGGCAGGAGGCGGCTCGCCAGGGCCAGGATCGCCAGCAAGATCAACGCGATTGCGATGCCTTCACCGAAACGTTGGCGCCTTTGGTTGGTTTGGGCCAGGAGGAACGCGGCAAGGAATACGCCGAGGTACATGAGGACGCGATCCGCCTCGGTGACGCTCAACTCGACAGAACCGGACCAGAGAGATGAGATTGCAGACCAGATTGCAAGACCCAGCAGCAGCCCCGAAGCCCAGTAGAACGGCTTCGCGAGGAGCGACCGGCCCGCGACTCCGAGGACCAGCAGGCCCACCACGATCAGCCAGACGATCAGCCCGGCGATATGTCGGGAGCTCAGCGAGAAGCCTCCGCCGGTCAGCGCCAGAGCCCCGATCAGGGCGATCGGACCGAGGAACGCCGACGATTCCTCTAACCTTGCGCGGAATGCCAGGTGCCCCCCGCCGCCAGGCCCGTAGCTGGGCCCGCTTCTCCTTCTTGCTTCCGTCAGTGCTTGCTCTGCTGGCATTGGCTCTATTTCCCGTGAGCGCTTTCGCGGGTAACGCGGGCGAAACCGTCTACGAAACCGAAGTCCCGCAGATCGAAAGCGAACCGTCCACCGGCGGGAACTCGGGTACGGCGCCTACCCATCACAGCACCCCTAACACCGGCCAGAGCGAAACGGGTCGGGCGACCGGCTCCACCGCCGGGACCGGCGGGAACGCGGAAGAAGGGTCCGGGTCTGGGAATCATAAGAAGGAAGGCTCTTCTTCGCAGGAAGAAGAAGGCAATCCTTCCACGGGTGTCGGTGGCAACGGCAACACGCCGAACGGCGGCGCCAACGCCGGCGGGTCGGAAGGCTCGATCGGCGAATCGAAGGATCTCGGCGGAACCCAGCAGGGTGCCAACGTCGCGAGCAGCAGCGGCGGCTCCTCGCCGGTCGTGCCGATCCTGATCGCGGTCGTCGTCCTCGCGGCGATCTCGATCGGCGTGGTGCTCTACCGCCAGCGTAAGTCGGGCCAGGGTGGCTCCGACGGACGCGTCTCCTCGTCCAACGCGAGCTAGTCCACAACCCCATGGAGGGATCGATGCTTATTGCCAGCAGGAAGACGCGCGCCCTGACGGCCGCGTTGGCCGTCGTCCTCGCGCTCGGCGTCTTCGCCGCGAGCGCCGCGGCCGTGCCCGCCAGGTTCTTCGGCGTGGTGCCCCAGTCGGCACTCAGCCAGGAACAGTTCACCACCCTGAAGCAGGGTGGGGTCAAAGAGATGCGCGTGGCGATGATCTGGGGCTCGATGCAGCCAAGGCGCGACGACACGCCAGAATGGTCCCAGTTCGATCCACTCGTGGAACGGGCCGCGAAAAGCGGTATGGAACTGCTGCCGTTCGTGATCGGCACGCCGAGCTGGGTGGTGCCGAGCGTGAACGTGCCGGGCGCGCCCGGCGCCAAGGCGCCCGCCCGCCTGCCGGTGGCGGGCAAGGCCGGGAAGGCCTGGTCGACGTTCCTGAAAGCCGCGGTCGCCCGCTATGGGACGAACGGCAGCTTCTGGAGCGAAAACCCGACGCTCCCGGTCCGGCCGATCAAGGCCTGGCAGATCTGGAACGAGCCGAACTTCAAGTACTTCGTCGCCCACCCGAACCCGGCCGAATTCGGGAAGCTCGTGAAGCTCTCCTCGGCCGCGATCAAGTCGACCGACCCGACCGCCCAGGTCGTCCTCGGCGGCCTGTTCGCGAAGCCGGCCGGCGCGCGGTACCTGAGGGGCAAGAGGGTCGTCCACGCGACCAGCCCCAACTACTTCGGCTCCTACTTCCTCGAACAGATGTACAAGGCGAACCCGGGGATCAAGTCCCGCTTCCAGGCCGTCGCGCTGCACCCCTACGTGGCGCGGTACCGGCAACTGCCGGCGGAGATCGAAGAACTCCGCGGCGTCATGACCCGTGAGGGCGACGCCGCCAAGGGCCTCTGGGTGACCGAGCTCGGCTGGAGCTCCGAACCGCCGCAGGGCCCGTCCAACGTGTTCGCGGTCGGCGCCTCGGGCCAGGCGCGCGAACTCAAGGGCGCCTTCACCCTGCTGAAGGCGGACGCGGCGAAATTCCGCCTCAAGCACGTCTACTGGTTCTCGGTCGACGACGCCGCGGAAACCTGCAATTTCTGCAACGGCTCCGGCCTGTTCAAGAAGGGCTTCGTGCCGAAGAAGTCGTGGACCGAATTCACGAAGTTCACCGGCGGCACCCCGTAGATCGCTGATTCCTCGCTGGGATGGCCCCGGCGGGGTGCGGGGCTCGGGCGGCCGTCGGGGCGGGGGTCCGGGGTGCCTGCGGCCGTCCGAGATGGTCCTGGGCTCCTCATGGGGGTCCTGGCAGGCTGTGACCCCCATGAGGAGCCCAGGACGTGAGGCTTTCGTGGGGGAGGCGTCACAGGGACGTCACGAAGTCGGACTTCCGTGAGGGAGGCGTCACAGGGACGGGGGGAGGTCGGACTTCCGTGACGATCATGCGCGAGAGATTCCACACCTCGGCCGGATCCGTGAGGAAGATGCCGGGAACGTCACACTTTCCGGCCCCGGGAGGCCCTTTTCGGGCCTGAATTGAAGGGCCGAAAACGCGCTGCGTGTTTTGGGGCCCCTATAGGGGGGTCAATCCACGCAGCGCGTCGGTGACTGTTGGACAACACGGGAGGAAGCGTGGAGTTCTCACGCTCTTTGTGACGAGGTCTGATTCCCGTCACGCATCCGTGTCACTCCCGACGCACCCTCGTCACGCTCCCGTCACGGTTCCCCCGTTCCCGCACACCCGCCCCTCTCGCCACGGCCACAGCCTGCCCGGGCCGTGGCGAGAGGGGCGCGTCCCCTACCCGGGCGCCAGCTTGCGGGTCCCCATCCCTCCCGGGCGACAGCTTTGCGGGGTGAGTTCGCAGTAATCCGCGGATAGCGCGGAGAAGTGCGAACTCGCCTGGTCATCCTCCCGGGCGACAGCTTGCGGGACTCGGGCCCCCGGCCCGCAGCAGCCCCGTGCGGGTAGGTGCGTAAGATCGATGGGTTGGCGACCAAGTCGAGACAACGCACCGAAGCTGACCCGCTGGCGCCGTTCTCGGCGGCGACGCGGCGCTGGTTCGAAGCCTCCTTCGAGGGTCCGACGGCTGCCCAGGCGGGCGGCTGGGAGGCGATCTCGGGCGGCGACAACGCGCTGATCTGCGCCCCCACGGGCTCGGGCAAGACGCTCGCGTCCTTCCTCTGGGGGATCGACAAGCTGGCGCGCGAGCCGGAGCTCGGGACCGGCGTCAAGATCGTCTACATCTCGCCGCTGAAAGCGCTCTCCTACGACATCGAGCGCAACCTCCGCGCGCCGCTGCGCGGCATCGGCGCCGACATCGCGGTCGGCCTGCGCACCGGCGACACCTCGCAGAAAGAACGCCGGGCGATGGCCAAAACGCCGCCCGACATCCTCATCACGACCCCCGAGTCGCTCTACCTGATGATGAGCTCCGCGGTGCGGGAGATCCTCACCGGCGTCGAGGCGGTGATCGTCGACGAGATCCATGCGGTTGCGCAGTCCAAGCGGGGGAGCCATTTGGCGCTGACGCTGGAGCGGCTGGACCACATGGTTCGCACGGCGGGGGAGGACCCCGGGGATGTCTCGCCGGAACAACAGCGGGGAGGTTCCGGCGAGACATCCTTGGGGTCCTCTTCACCGGGCATTCAGAGGATCGGGCTGTCGGCGACGCAGAGGCCTTTGGAGCGGATTGCTCAGTTCCTTGTGGGGCCCAAGCGCAAGTGCAAGATCGTCGATGCGGGGACGCGGAAAGACCTTGATCTGGAGATCGTCGTGCCGGTCGAGGACATGGCCGACCCCGGGGCGCCCGCCTATCCGAGCGAGGACGGGAACGCGCAGCCAAGTGAAATCGAGCCGAGCGCGCATGTGCGCTCGATCTGGCCCGCGATCTACCCGGAGCTGCTGCGCCTGGTCCAGGAGCACACCTCGACGATCATCTTTGTCAACAACCGCCGGGCCGCGGAGCGCCTCGCCAAGCGGCTGAACGAGCTCGCCAACGGCGAAGGGGAACAAGAGCTTCCCGCCACCGAGCACGGGGGCCACGGCGCCACGAGCTCAGGCGACGAGCCGCCACGCGAAGCTTTCGTCGAGATCGCCCGTGCCCACCACGGCTCGCTGTCGCATGAGGAGCGGACGCTGGTCGAGGAGATGCTGAAGTCCGGCGAACTCCCCTGCCTGGTCGCCACCTCCTCGCTCGAGCTCGGGATCGACATGGGGGCGGTCGACCTCGTCATCCAGGTCGAGTCGCCGAAGTCGGTGACGCGGGGGCTGCAGCGGATCGGCCGCGCCGGGCACGGCATCGGCGAGACCTCCAAAGGCCGGATCTTCCCCAAATATCGCGGCGACCTGCTCGAGTGCGCGGTGGTCGCCCGGCGCATGCGCGAGGGGCAGATCGAGGAGACGACGATCCCCCAGAACCCGCTCGACGTGCTCGCCCAGCACCTGGTCTCGATGGCGGCGCTGGACGAGTGGCAGGTCGATGACGTCGAGGCGGTCGTCACCGCGACCCACTCCTTCCACGACCTCTCCCGCGAGCAGCTGGAGAACGTGCTCGACATGCTCGACGGCCGCTACCCCTCGGACCGCTTCGCCGAGCTGCGCCCGCGCATCGTCTGGGACCGCATGGAGGGGACGATCCACGGCCGCAAAGGCGCGCGCCAGCTGGTCGTCACCAACGCGGGCACGATCCCCGACCGCGGCCTCTACGGCGTCCACCTGCCCGACGGCCGGCGGGTCGGCGAGCTCGACGAGGAGATGGTCTACGAGGCGCGCCCGGGGCAGACGTTCCTGCTCGGCGCCTCGACCTGGCGGATCGAGGAAATCACCCGCGACCGGGTGATCGTCACGCCCGCGCCCGGCGCCCCCGGCGCGGTGCCGTTCTGGCGCGGGGACGGGGTCGGCCGCCCGGCGGAGCTCGGCAAGGCGATCGGCGCCTTCGCCCGCGAGGCGGTCGCGCGCGAGCCCGGCGACCTGGCGAAGGAGTACGACCTCGACGCCCGCGCCGCCAACAACCTCGTCACCTACCTGCGCGAACAGCAGGACGCGACCCGCGTCGTCCCCTCCGACGAGACGATCGTGGTCGAGCGCTTCCGTGACGAGATCGGCGACTGGCGCCTCTGCATCCTCTCCCCGTACGGCGGCCGCGTGCATGCCGCCTGGGGGCTCGCGCTCGCCGCGAAAATCCGCAGCGAGCGCGATCTCGAGGCCGACGCGATCTGGTCCGACGACGGCATCGTCATCCACCTGCCCGACGCGGACGAGCCGCCGCCCGCCGACCTGGTGCTGGTCGACCCGGCCGAGCTCGAAGACCTGGTCGTCGGCGAGCTCTCCGGCTCGGCACTCTTCGGCGCGCGTTTCCGCGAGAACGCGTCACGATCGCTGCTGATCCCGCGCGCCTATCCGGGCAAACGCACGCCGCTCTGGCAGCAGCGGCTGAAGTCACAGTCGCTGCTCGAAGTCGCGCGTGACTTTCCCCGCTTCCCGGTCATCCTCGAGACCTTTCGCGAGTGCCTGCAGGACGTGCTCGACCTCCCGGCCCTCACCGACATCCTGGAAAAGCTGCACGCGCGCTCGCTCTCGCTGGTCGAGGTGGAGACGCCGACCGCTTCGCCGTTTGCCTCCTCGCTCCTCTTCGACTACGTCGCCACCTACATGTACGAGGGGGACACGCCGAACGCCGAGCGGCGGGCGGCGGCGCTGGCGCTCGACCGCGACCTGCTGCGCGAGCTGCTGGGCCAGGAGGAGCTGCGCGAACTGATCGACCCGGAGGCCTTGGAGGAAGTCGAAGCCCAGTTTCAGCATCGCACCGAGGCGGGCCAGGCCGGCGACCGCGATGCCCTCCAGCAGCTGCTCCGCAACATCGGCGACCTGACCACCGAGGAGGCGGCCGAGCGGGTGTCGGCGGGCTACTCGGCGGAGTCGATGCTGCGGAAGCTGGCCGGCGAGCGGCGGATCGCGCAGGTGCGGATCGCGGGCGAGGAGCGCTGGATCGCGAGCGAGGACGCCGGCCTCTACCGCGACTCGCTCGGCGTGCCGCCGCCGCCCGGGCTCCCCGAAACCTTTCTCGAGGACCACCCCGACGCGATGCGCGCGCTGGTCCGCCGTTACGCCCGCACGCACGGCCCGTTCCCGACCGGGCAGCTGGCGCAGCGTTACGGCGTCGACCCCGGCCCGGCGCTGCGCGAGCTGGAGTCAGAAGGGGCGCTGGTCCGCGGCGAGCTCCTCCCCGGCGGCACCGAGCGCGAGTGGTGCGACTCCGACGTCCTGCGGCGGGTGCGGCGCGCCTCGTTGGCGCGGCTGCGCAAGGAGGTCGAGGCGGCCGACCGCACCGAGCTCGCCCGCTTCCTGCCGAGCTGGCAGAACGTCGACGCCTTCCGCCCGGCCGGCGCCGGCCCCGACCGCCTGCGCGAGGCGCTGGTGCCGCTGCAGGGCGTCGCGCTCACGCCGAAGGTCTGGGAGACCGACGTGCTGCCGCGGCGGCTCGGCGCCTACTCGCAGAACTGGCTCGACCAGCTCTGCACCAGCGGCGAGCTGATCTGGATCGGCGCGGGGTCCCTGGGGCGCAGCGACGGCCGCGTCGCGCTCTACTTCCGCGAGGACGTCCGCCTCGCCGGCCCGCCGCCCGCCAACGGCAAGCTGGAGGTCCCACAGGGGGAGGTCCACGACGCGATCCGCGAGCGGCTCGCCGCCGGGCCGTCCTTCTGGCTCGACCTCGTCGCCGACATCGCCCACCCGTCCGAGGACCTCCACAACGCGCTCTGGGACCTCGCCTGGGGCGGCGAGGTGACCAACGACGCCTTCGCGCCGCTGCGGGCGCCGCGCCTGCGCGCCGTGCCGCGGACCGAACGGGCGGGGCGCCGCTTCGCCCGCCGCCGCTCGACCGCGGGCGCCACGGTGCAGGGACGTTGGTCCCTGACCGCGCCGATCTTCGCCGGCGCCCCCGGCCCCGGCGCCCGCCTCCGCGCCCAGGCCGAGCTGATGATGGAGCGCTACGGCATCGTCACTCGGGAGACCGTGCTCGCCGAGGGCGTCCCCGGCGGCTTCTCGACCCTCTACTCGGAGCTCGGCAACCTCGAGCTCTTGGGGACGGCGCGGCGCGGCTACTTCGTCGAGGGCCTCGGCGGCGCCCAGTTCGCCCTGCCTGGCGCGGTCGAGCGCCTCCGTTCCCTGCCGGAAGCCCAAGGCGATTACCTGGTGCTGGCGGCGACCGACCCGGCGAACCCCTACGGAGCGTCGCTGCCCTGGCCGAAGCTCGAGGGCGGCCGGCGCCCCGGCCGCACTCCCGGCGCCTACCTCTTGCTGCGGGACGGCGAGCCCGAAGTCTTCGTCGAGCGCGGCGGCCGCGGCCTGCTGCGGCTGCGCGAGATGAGCGAAGGCGAGCTCGGCAACGCGATGCAGGCGCTTGCCGATGCGGTCACCGCCGGGCAGCTCCCGAAACTGGCGATCGAGAAGCTCGACGGCGAGGCGGTGATCGGCTCCGGCCACGAGGAGGCCCTGATCGGCGCCGGCTTCAGCCGCGGCCCCCGCAAACTGACGGCCACCGCATGACCCCGCACGGCCACCCCCGGTCGAGTTCGCAGTTATCCGCGCATACCGCGGATAACTGCGAACTCGCCCCCCGCCGATCGGGCCATGTGTCGGCTTCGCAACATCCCTGCCACGACCCGTTGCCATAATCGGTACGGGTGCCTGAGACCACGAAGCAGACCGCGGTCGAGCTGCTGAGGAGCGTGCCGCTCTTCGCTGACCTCGAGGAAGGAGAGCTTGAACGCTTCTCCCAGGTCGCCGTGCCGCGATCCTTCCCCGCCGGCACGCGCGTCTTCCACGAGGGCGACAGCTCCGACGCCTGCTACATCGTCAGCGGGGGCAGCTTCCGCGTCACCCGCGAACACTCGGATGGGCGGGCGATCACGCTGGCGACGCTCGGGCCGGGGGAGATCTTCGGCGAGCTGGCGATGCTCGACGGCGACACCCGCTCGGCCTCGGCCGAGTCGATCACCGACGGGACCCTGCTCGCGCTGCCCGCCAACGACGTGCGCAGCCTGCTTGCCCGCAACCCGGAGATCGCGCTGAAGCTGGTCGCCGGCCTCGTGCGCCGCCTGCGCGCCGCCAACATGCGCCTTTCGCGCCAGTCCTTCCAGACGGTGCCGAGCCGCGTCGCCGGGATCCTCGCCCAGCTCTCGCGCGAAGGCCAGGAGAACAAAGACGGCGACGGCGACGGCGAGATGCAGGAAGTCACGATCCGCATGAACCAGACCGACCTCGCCCAGCTGGCGGGCACCTCCCGCGAGTCGGTCAGCCGCTTCCTGGCGGAGCTCGAGCGCGCCGGCGTCGTCCGCTCCGGCCGCGGCCGCGTCACCGTGCTGCAGCCGAACAAACTGCGCAACTACATCTACTAGCGCGGCGTCAGCGGGAGGGCGTCGACCCCGCCGATGCCGGCCGCTTCGGTGGCTCAGCCGAACAGGGTGGCGGCAACCGACTGGAAGACGCTCGGCGCGAACACGAGCGCCGCCGCGACGAAGAGGAAGACGATCGGAGCGGCGATGGCTTCGGTGGGACTCCGCGATGCTTTGACCGCCCGCTCGATTTCCCCCGGCGTTACGCCGAGCACACCGGCGAGCCGCGCCTGAACCGCCGGGTCTTCAAGCTCGACCCCCGCGTCCGCCAGTCGATCCGCAAGCTGGCGCTCTAACTGCGTGCGCTGACCGTCTGAGAGTCGATCGATTTCACGCGCGAGCTGTGACTCCTGGCCACCGTCCGCCGCGGCCACCCCACCCGACCCGATCGGCCCCGCGAGCACGACCGCGATCAGCGCGAGCAAGGCCAAAGCTGAACGGTGCAAACGCGTCATGGCCAGGTCATCGGCGGGCACCGGTCCGGGCTTGAGCGCGACGGTCAGATTTTCCTTCCCGACTTTGACCCTGCCATGGCGAGGTCAAAGCCGGGAACGCGCGATCCCGTGAGTTGAGCTGCCTACAGCGCGTCCGGCGCGTCGTGGCCGACCGCGAGGAGGATCCCGGCGAGGGCGAGGACTCCGGCGAGCGTGAACTCCCAGGGGATCTGGGCCAGCAGGTAGACCGCGACGCCGATCAGGACGAGGAGAGCGACGGCGCCGACGATGGTCCGAGCGGCCATGCGCCGACCATATCCGCCCGATTGCCCAATCCTCCCCCGCGTCCCCATCTCGTAACGGCGAGTTCGCACTTCTCCGCCGTATGTACGGGAAACTGCGAACGCGCCGGGTAGCCTCCCCTGATGGACGACTACGTGGAGCCGGACTTTGCCGCGCGGCGGGCGGAGATGGTCGAGCACCAGCTGCGCGAGCGGGGGATCCGCGACGAGCGCGTGCTGACGGCGATGGGCGAGGTACCGCGGGAGCTGTTCGTGCCGGAGCGGCGCCGTGAGCTCGCCTACGCCGACGCGGCGTTGCCGATCGGTTCCGAGCAGACGATCTCCCAGCCGTGGATCGTCGCCGCGATCCTGCAGGCGCTGGAGCTGCACGGCGACGAGCAGGTGCTCGAGATCGGCACCGGCTCCGGTTACTCGACCTGCCTCCTCGGCCGCCTCGCCAAGCACGTGGTGAGCGTCGAGCGCCATTCGAGCCTCGCCCGCGCCGCCGCCGAGGCCCTCCGCGCCTGCTCGACCGACAACGTCGAGCTGATGGTCGGCGACGGCAGCCGCGGCGTCCCTGACCGCGCACCGTTCGACGCGATCGCCGTCCACGCCGCCGCCCCCGCGCCCCCGCCCGGGTTGACCGAGCAGCTCGCCGAGGGCGGCCGCATGGTCGTCCCGGTGGCCAGCGGCAAGGAAGAGATGCTGACCCTCCTGCGTCGCCGCGGGTCGGATCTCGAGACGACCGCGATCGCTCCCTGTCGCTTCGTCCCCTTGATCGGGGCAGAGGGGTTCTAGGTAGGGACCGGCCCGCCGGGGACGGTGGCTGCGCCGGGCGCGGTGACCCCTTCCCTCACGAACAGCGGGAGGTTCGTTCAGGGGTCACCCACGCCCGGCTTCCGTCGCTCGCCGGTCCGTCACCCCTTTGCCGCTGTTCCTTTTGGCGCTGTAGATGCCATAAAGAACAGCTGGGCGGGACGGCTTAGGCTGGAGGCATGTTTGACGTGCGGGAGTTGGCGGTGCCGATCGTGCAGGCGCCGATGGGGGGCGGGATCTCGACGACGGCGCTTGCCGCGTCGGTGTGCGAGGCGGGCGGGCTCGGGTTCTTGGCGGCCGGCTACCGCGAGCCGGACGCGGTCGCCGCCGAGGTCGCGGAGCTGCGCTCGATGACGGACCAGCCGTTCGGCCTGAACCTCTTCGCCCCGTCCGGCTCGCCCGCCGACCCGGCTGCGGTCGAGCGCTACGCGGCGCGGATCGCTCACGAGGGGGAGCTGGGCGAGCCGCGGCATGACGACGACCATTTCGAGGCGAAGCTGGCCCTCGCGGCCGAGCTGGCGGTGCCTGTCGTCTCGACCACCTTCGGCAGTCCCACCGCCGCGCAGGTCGAGCAGCTCCACGCCGCGGGCTGCGCGGTCTGGGTGACGGTGACGGCGCCTGCGGAGGCCGAACTCGCGCTCGCGGCCGGTCCCGACGCTCTCGTCCTGCAGGGATTCGAGGCGGGCGGGCACCGCGGCGCCTTCGACGACCTCGCCCCGGAGGATCTCGGCCTGCTTACCCTGCTGCGTCTCGTCGCCGCGATCACCGACCTGCCGCTGGTCGCCTCCGGCGGAATCTCCGACGGCGCCGGGATCGCCGCGGTCCTCGCCGGCGGCGCCGCGGCGGCCCAGCTCGGCACCGCCTTCATGCTCTGCCCCGAGGCGGCCACGTCCCCCGCCCACCGCGCCGCGATCGAATCCGACGCCCCGACCGACGTCACCCGCGCCTTCAGCGGCCGCCGCGCCCGCGGCATCGTCAACCGCTTCATGCGCGAGCACACCGACGTGGCCCCGTCTGCCTACCCCGAGGTCCACCACCTGACCGCCCCGCTCCGCCGCGCGGCCCGCGAATCCGGCGACCCCGACCGCCTCCACCTCTGGGCCGGCCAGTCCCACGCCCACGCCCGCAGCATCCCAGCGGCCACCCTCATCAAGGACCTCGCCGCCGAGGCCCGCGCCGCGCTGCCCGCCGCAGCGGCCCGTAGCGCCCGTCGGGGGTGACCCCGAACGAACCTCCCCGCTGTTCGTGAGGGAGGGGTCACCCCCGACGGGCGCCCCGCCAAGCCCGAGCCACCGCCGCCCGGTCCCCGCCGCCTGCCATAGACTCCTTCCCGCAAATGAGGGGCGGCGTCTACGTGTTGAACTTCTACTCGGCAGTCTTCGCCGACCAGCTGAAGCGGGGTCGGAAGACGGCGACGATCCGCCTCGGCGACAAAAGCGCGAAGTACGAGCGTGGCCAACTCATCTGGATCACGATCGGCTTCCGTCACAGCCCGCGCGAGAAACTCTTCGCCGCGGTGATCGACGACGTCGAGGTGAAGCCGCTCACCGAGCTCTCGCGCCGCGACATCGAGCACGACAACCCCGAGTTCCGCCGCCTCGACGAGACCCGCCGCTTCCTCGAACAGATCTACAGCCGCCCGGTCGATGACGACGACCTCGTCACCGTCGTCCGCTTCTCGCAGATCGTCGAGCCGCCCCGCGCGCACCTCGGCAACGGGGAGACGCCGCACCGCAACTGATGGCGACGGGCAACTGATGCGGGGCTGCTGATGGGAGGCGGGCCGCGCTACTCGTTCCTCACCACCTGGCTCCTCAGGTCGCCCCGCGAGCCGGTCTGGGAGGCGATCTACGACGAGGCCGGCTGGCCGGAGTGGTGGCGCGGGGTGGAGGTCGCCGAAGAGCTGCGACCTGGCGATGAGGACGGCGTCGGCACGAAGTCGCGCATGGTCTGGCGCAGTTTCCTGCCCTATCGCGTCGAATTCGAGGTGACGGCGACCAAGATCGAGCGCTTCTCGCTGATGGAGGGCCAGGCGGTAGGCGACCTGGAGGGCCTGGGACGCTGGCGCCTCTACGAGCAGGACGGCGTCACCGCGGTCCTCTACGAGTGGGACGTGGCGACGACGAAGCCCTGGATGAACCGCATGGCGCCGCTGCTGCGCCCGGTCTTCGAGTGGAACCACGACTGGGTGATGCGGCGCGGCGGCGAAGGGATCGCCGCGCGCCTCGGCTGCGAGCTGCTGGCGCTGGACTGACGCGGTGCTCCGGGCGCTTGGCGCTCGTCCGTCCAGAGTGCCGATTTTCATCCGACCCGGCGCGCCGACGCTGCTATCTTTCGTGCCGCTGGCACTCTCGCGTAGAGAGTGCCAACCTGGGAAGAAGCCGGAAACGGCTTCAGACCGGCGTTTTTCAAACTTCGCATGCAAATCACCTACCGAACGACGGAGGATCATCGATGAATCTGAAGCCCCTCGGGGACCGGCTGATCGTGAAGCCGGTCGAGGAGGAGGAGACGACTGCCAGCGGCATCGTCCTTCCCGACACGGCCAAAGAGAAGCCGCAGAAGGGCAAGGTCGTCGCGGTCGGCGACGGCGCCATCAACGAGGACGGCAGCCGCCGGGCGCTCGACGTGGCGGAGGGGGACGAAGTCCTCTACTCCAAATACGGCGGCACCGAGGTGACCGTGGAGGGCGAGGACGTGCTCGTGCTGCGCGAGTCGGACGTGCTCGCCAAGGTCAGCTAGCCCCACCCGGACTGAGAACCAAGGAGGACTGAAAACACATGGCTCACAAGGAGCTGAAGTACGCAGAGGACGCCCGCGGCGCCCTGCAGGCGGGGGTCGACGCCGTCGCCAACGCCGTCAAGGTGACCCTCGGCCCGAAAGGCCGCTACGTCGTGCTCGACAAAAAATTCGGCGCGCCGACGATCACCAACGACGGGGTGACGATCGCCCGCGAGGTCGAGGTCGAGGACGTCTTCGAGAACCAGGGCGCCCAGCTCGTCCGCGAGGTCGCCACGGCGACCAACGACGTCGCCGGTGACGGCACCACCACCGCCACCCTGCTGGCCCAGACGATCGTCCGCCAAGGCCTCAAGAACGTGGCCGCCGGCGCCAACCCGCTGGCCCTGCGCCGCGGGATCGAGAAGGCGGTCGAAGAGGTCGTCGACAACCTCCGCGACAAGCAGAGCAAAGAGGTCGCCGGCAAAGAGCAGATCGCCCGCGTCGCCGCCATCTCGGCCGGTGACGACGACATCGGCAACGTGATCGCCGACGCGATCGAGAAAGTCGGCAAAGACGGCGTCGTGAACGTCGAGGAGGGCCAGACCTTCGGCATGGAGCTGGAGTTCACCGAGGGGATGCAGTTCGACAAGGGCTACATCTCCCCGTACATGGTCACCGACCAGGACCGCATGGAGGCGGTGCTGGAGGATCCCTACGTCCTCATCGCGAACCAGAAAATCGGCTCCGTGCGGGACATCCTGCCGGTGCTCGAGCAGGTGATGCAGGGGGGCAAACCGCTCCTGATCGTCGCCGAGGACGTCGAGGGCGAGTGCCTTGCGACCCTGGTCGTGAACAAGCTCCGCGGCACCTTCACCGGTGTGGCCGTCAAAGCCCCGGGCTTCGGCGACCGCCGCAAGCGGATGCTCGAGGACATCGCGATCCTCACCGGCGGTGAGGTCATCACCGAGGAGATGGGCCTCAAACTGGAGAACACCCAGCTGGCCCAGCTCGGCCGCGCCCGTCGCGTCGTCGTCGCCAAAGACAACACGACGATCATCGACGGTGCCGGCGAGGGCGACGACATCAAAGGCCGGATCAAGCAGATCAAACAGGAGATCGAGAACACCGACTCCGACTTCGATCGCGAGAAGCTCCAGGAGCGCCTCGCGAAGCTGGCCGGCGGCGTCGCCGTGGTCAAGGTCGGCGCTGCCACCGAGACCGAGATGAAGGAGAAGAAGCACCGCGTCGAGGACGCGCTGCAGGCGACCCGCGCCGCGCTCGAGGAGGGCGTCGTGCCGGGTGGTGGCGTCGCGCTGCTGAACGCCCAGGCCGGTCTCGACCCCGAGAAGCTCGACGACCCAGACGAGAAGACGGGCGCGCGGATCATCCACCGCTCGCTCGAGGAGCCGGTCCGTCAGATCGCCGAGAACTCCGGCGAGGAGGGCTCGGTCGTGGTCAACAAGGTGCGGGAGCTGAAGGCGGGCGAAGGCCTGAACGCGGCGACCGGTGAGTACGGCGACCTGATCAAGGCCGGCGTCATCGACCCGACCAAGGTGACCCGCTCGGCGCTCGAGAACGCCGCGTCGATCGCCAAGAACATCCTCGTGACCGAGGCGATCATCGCCGAGGCCCCGGAAGAAGGCGGCGGCGGCGGGATGCCCGGCGGCATGCCCGACATGGGCGGCATGATGTAGCCAATCCCCTTCAAGGGATTGAGCACGAAAGGGCCCGGCACGCGCCGGGCCCTTTTTTCGTTCCAAACCATGGCGAGTCTTGGCACAAACCGCGCACCACAAGCGCGCATTTCCCCGCCAGGCTCCGCCCCATGCCCCAGCGCCCCAGGAACCCCGATGTTGATGGGCCGAAAACTAGACATATAGGCAAGTTTTCGGCCCATCAACATGGGGTTGATGCGGAGGTGGGACGCCTTGCGGCTGCGCAGAACGGGGTGGTGACGCGCGCGCAGCTTGACGGACTAGGGCTTAACGACCAGGCGATCGCCAAGCGGGTTGATCGGGGTCGCCTCAATCGGGTTCATCAGACCGTCTACTCGCTGACTCCGAAGGTGATGACGGAGCGCGGGAGGTTCATGGCGGCGGTGCTTGCCTGTGGGCCGGATGCTGTCCTCTCGCATCGGTCGGCTGCCTATCTCTGGGGACTCGTCGACACCTGGGAGGAGCCGATCGACGTGACGGCGCCGAATAGGCGGGGCCGCAGCCCCGAGGGAGTCGCCGCGCATCGGGATGGATCGCTTCAGCCGATCGACAAGACGACGCTCTACGGCATCCCCTGCACGGGCGTCGCTCGAACCGTGCTCGACTTCGCCGCGGTCGCCCTGGAGTGGGAGGTACGGAAGGTCGTGGCGCAGGCCGAAGTCCTCGGGATTCTCGACAAGGCGAAGCTGCGGGCTTTGCTGAAGCGCAGTCGTCGCCGGCGCGGCGTCGCCCGCCTCCGCCTCATCCTCGACACGATCCATCCACAGACGAAGCGAACTCGAAGCGAACTGGAGCGACTGTTCCTCCAGATGTGCGCGAAGCGGGAGGTCCCTGAACCGGAGGTCAATGTGTGGCTGCCGGCACCAGATGGCAAGCGTTACCAGGCCGACTTCCTCTGGCGCGACAGCGAGCTGATCGTCGAAGCCGATAGCCGCCGCTTCCACGACACCGACAGTGCCTTCGTCTCGGACCGAAAACGTCAGCAGCAGCTCGAACTTGCCGGCTGGCGCGTCTCCCGTTGCACCTGGGAGGAGGTCGAACGGGAACCCCGCCGCCTCGCCCAGACCGTCCAGGGCCTCATCGCCCAACGCCAAGGTTGACGGGCCGAAAACTTGCCTATATGTCTAGTTTTCGGCCCGTCAACATCGAGGTCCTACTTGGTCTTCTTCTTTTCCTTGGGCGGCAGCGGGGGGAGGAGGCCGGCGTTGTATTCGGCGTAGGGGAGGAAGTTGGCGCGGCGGATCTTCTTGCGGTACCAGTTCGCCGTACGGGGATAGAGGGCGAGTTCGTAGGTATTGCCCGGCCCGAAGCCCTGGAAGTAGTTGAGCATCTGGACGCGCTTGTGGCGGACGATCCAGCTGATCAGCTGCTTGACGAATTTGGGTTCGTCGTTCTCCTGCACCGCCCACTCGGTGATCGCGACCGGCTTGCGCTTCCACTGTTTGCCTTCGTAGAAGTGGTTGAGGTCTTTCCAGACCGGATATTTGGCGTAGAAGTCGGTGCCGACCCAGTCGACCCACTTGCTGCCCGGCCAGTAGTTGCCGGGAAAGTTGCCTTTGACGCGCGGCGAGCCGGCGGGCAGCGGGCTCCAGATGATGCTCACCGGGGCGACCGGCAGCGCTTCGGGGTTTTCGCCCTTGGTCCGGGCCAGCGGCGGCAGGCCGATTTCGGCGAGCTCCGCGTTCATGCCTTCGAGCGAGAGCCCGCCGCGGACGATCGCGACGATCCGCCGGAAGGCCATCTTGTACCAGAAGGCGCTGTGTTCGCCGCCCTTCAGCGTGCCGTCGCAGTTGACCCCCGCCCAGGCGTTGAGGCAGCGGTTCGGCTCGCCCAGCGGCCGGATGTAGGCGGGCAGGTTGTGGGTGGCGAAGAAGTTGTTGAGCTGCAGCAGGTAATCGTCGCCGGCTCCGAGCGCGATCTGCTCGGGGGTGATGATCTCGGCGAGGTTCTGGTCGTCCTGGGTGGAGATCGCAAGGACCGGCCGGGTCTGCGTTTCGCGCCAGCGTTCGAAGGACGAGTTCAGGTTGTTGCCCCACGGATGAAAGGTCTCCAGCAGCGCCGGGTGCTTGCCGATCAGTTCGGCGAAGGCGTTGAATTCTTCGGTCGAGCCGCGGTCGGAGACGCCGAGCAGGACGTCGGGCTTCGGCGGCACCAGGGACATCGCGGCGCTCGCCGGGGCGGCGAAGAGGAGGGCGAGGGCCGTCGCGGCGAGGGCGAGCCAGAGGCGGGAGCGTCTACGAAGATGCAAGGACATCACCCATCCTTCGCGGCTCGACCCCGAGGGCCTGCGCGTCGGCCGTGCCGCGCTCCGTGGTCATCGCGACCTCCATCAGCTCGGCCTCCTGCCAGGTCGCGAAGACCGCCTCGCCGAAGATCGCCCGCAGCCCCACCAGGCTCGCCTTCACCGCGGGGAGCGGCACGTGCACGAGGTCGCGCGGTCGCCCGGCGATCCGGCTGACCAGGTCCGACATCTCGTCGTAGGTGAGCGTCTCCGGCCCGGCCAGCTCGTAGCGCGGCCGCAGCGCCTCGCCCGCCAGCGCGCCGACGACGCACTCGGCGACGTCCCGCGCCCAGATCGGCTGGAAGGCCGCCCGCCCCTCCCCGGACACCGGCAGCACCGGCAGGAAGGAGAAGCGGCGCAGCAGGGTGATCCAGGGGTCCGAGTGGTCGTAGACGACCGAGGGCGCGAAGACCGACGTCTCCAGCGGCGACGACCTCACCGCCTGCTCCGCCACCCACTTGGCGCGGAAGAAGCGGGTCCGCTGGGCCGCCCCCGCGTCGAGCGCGCTGAAGAAGACGAAGCGCCGCACCCCGGCCCGCTCGGCCGCCTGCAGCAGCCGCACGGTCGCCAGGCCGTTCAGCTCCTCGATCCGCCGCGGCGGCTGATCGCGGATCGTCGCCGCCAGGTGGACGACGGTGTCGACTCCGCGCAGGGACTGGCGCATCGTGTGCGGGTCGGCGAGCTCGCCGAGGTCCCCGAGCGCGATCTGCACATCGACCCGCCGCGCCCCCAGTCGGCGCGGATCGCGGACCAGACAGCGGACGTCCTCGCCGCGCTCCAGCAGTAGCGGGAGCAGCCGCGAGCCGATGCTGCCGGTCGCCCCGGTCAGCAGCAGCATGGAGTTCCCGCCTGTCGCTCGCCTGCCATCGCCGCCGCCAAGCCTAGTGACGCGCCTGGCCGCGCCCGACCCCGACGTCGCCGGCCGCGCCCGCAGGTACCGATGCCGCCGCATATCTCTAAAATGACCCTTCGCTCGTCGCAGGGGCCACCCGGCGCCTGGCGGCTTACGACGGAAACCACTCAGGAGACTTCCCAGATGAGCTACGTGATCGCCGAGCCGTGCATCGGCCAGAAGGACAACTCGTGCGTCGAGGTTTGCCCCGTCGACTGCATCCACCCGACGCCCGACGAGCCCGACTACGACTCGGTCGAGCAGCTGTTCATCGACCCGGACGAGTGCATCGACTGTGATGCCTGCGTCGAGGCCTGCCCGGTGGACGCCTGCTTCGCCGAGGACCAGCTTCCCGCCGAGTGGGCGAAATTCGCGGAGATCAACGCCAACTACTACAAGAAGGCTGCCTGATCGAGACCGCGGCAAACCGCGCAAAGGGCCGCCCCTGAAGGGCGGCCCTTTTTTTTGCGCGCGTCTGCGCTCCACCGCTGCCGTCTAGAAGCCGACCGGGTGGCGGACGACGAAGCGGCCGCTCGCCGCCGCGCGGACGGACGGGTGCCACCGGGGTCCGGTCCCGCTCGTGTCGCCCGCGGTGTCGAACCGCAGCCCGGCGATGACCATGTAGGCGTGCGAGGCGTTGGCGTAGATCGTGATCCAGCGGCCCGCGCCGGCTTCGCCGAAGGACTCGAAGGAGCCGGAGGTGAGCGGGGTGGTCAGCAGACGACCGCCGTGCAGCGCGTAGGAGACGGCGCCGGAGCAGTCGTAGCCGATGTCCTGCCAGCGGCCGTGGCCGCCGCCCCAGATATATGGGAGGGTGCGGATGCGGTTCGCCGCCGCGATGACGCGCTTGACCGCGGGTGGGGCGTTGGCCGGGGCGACCGCGCGCGTGCCGACGAGGCGCGCCCTCCCGGCCGGGCCGGTTTCGGATTCGCCAGTTTCCGCTTCGCCGGGGGTTTCGCCTTCGGTCGATTCGGGGATTTCAGCTCCAAGGCCGGAGCTGCTTATCCCGCCTTGGACGATCTTCTTCGCCGAGGCCGACGGCGCGGCGATCAAGGCCAGGCCGAGCGCGGCCAACGCGGCCAGGGAGAGCGCTGCGATGAGACTGCGACGGGCGGCACTCCTGGCCACCCCGGGGGACGACTGCATCAACTAACAACCTCCTTCGGATGCCGGCGGGGTTAGCTGTCGGGCTGGCGCTGAAGGAGCACTGCGCTCCCACCTCGGGCGGGTGGGTTCGCCCCAAAAACTTGGTTCCCCCGCTCCCGGCCCATCTGAGGCCGGGATTAGGCATTCATTTGTAAACGCTAACGCGCGGGCGACAGCATAGTTGCGGTCGCGGTCGCGAGATTTTAAGGACGCGGCAGGCGAGTTCGCAGAAATGCCCGCATAGCGGTGAAAAGTGCCAACTCGCTCGATGGGCGGCGCGTCAGGCGCCCGGCCCGACCTGCACCACCGGCAGCGGCGTGCCGCCGATCGCGGGCGCTTCCGCCATCCCGGGCGCCGCCTGCAGCACCGGCAGCTCCTGCGGCGTCGCGGCGATGATCCCGCGCGCCGCCTGGCGGATCGCCTGCGCGGCGGGGGAATCGGGGTCGGAGATGACCAGCGGCGTGCCCTCGTCGGAGTGCTCGCGGAGCGGCTCCGACAGCGGCACCTTGCCGAGCAGTGGCACGTCGATCTCGTCGGCGAGCATCTGCCCGCCGCCCTCGCCGAAGATCGTGAAGCGCTCGCCGTCGGGCGTCGTGAAGCCCGACATGTTCTCGATCACGCCGAGGATCTCGAGGTCGAATTTCTTCGCCATCTCGGCACCGCGGTGCGCCACCGACTGGGCGGCCGGCTGGGGCGTGGTGACGATGACGAACTTCGCCTGCGGCAAGAGCTGGGCGAGCGTCATCGAGACGTCGCCGGTCCCCGGCGGCAGGTCGAGCAGCAGGTACTCGAGCTCGTCCCAGGCCACGTCCTCGAGGAACTGCTGGATCGCCTTGTGAAGCATCGGGCCGCGCCAGACGACCGCCGCGTTCTCCTCGACGAAGAAGCCGATCGACATCACCTTGACCCCGCTCGCCGAGTCCAGCGGCAGGATCTTGCGCTCCCCGTTCACCTCCGGCTTGGCGTTGACGCCGAGCATGCGGGGGATCGAGTAGCCGTAGACGTCACAGTCGAGGGCGCCGGCGGGGTGGCCTTCGGCGGTCAGCGCCGCGGCCAGGTTGGCGGTCATCGTCGACTTGCCGACGCCGCCCTTGCCGGAGGACACGCAGATCACGTTTTTGACCTTGGCCAGCGCGCCCTTCGGCAGCTTGCCGCGCCCCAGCGTCTGCTGGAGGTTCCCCTTCTCCTCGTTGGAGAGGACGTCGAAGCCGACGCCGACCTCGGTCACCCCCTCCAGCTCGCCGACCCGTTGGGCGACGGCCTGTTCGAAGTGGGAGCGGATCGGGCACCCGGCGGTGGTCAGCGCGACCACCACCTCGATGCGTCCGCTGGGCTGGATCTCGATCGAGCGCACCATTCCGAGCTCGACGATCGAGCGGCGCAGCTCGGGGTCGATCACGCCCCGCAGCGCCTCGGTCACCTGGTCCTTCGTGGGGATTGCCATCGCCATGCATTCTCGCAAAGGGCGGCTTCCGGCCGGGTTTCGGGGCGAATTTGCCGTCGGAGGGGGGAGAGATCGGGGCGTCCGCGCCCTTGGGGCCGCGCATGACGAACGCGAGCCGAGGAGGCGAGATGGCAGGGACGCGAGGCGGATTCGGGCGGATCGCAGCGATGGTGATCGGGCTGGCGCTCCTTATATGTCTGCTGCTGACGGGGACGGCGCGGGCGGGGGACTACGACGTCGCGCAGTGCGGGTGGGGCGTCGGCGTCGAGCTCGACCCGACGCTGCCGCGGACCGAAGGCGTCGCCGCCTACCTGCACCCCGGATATTGCGTGGACCCGCCCGCGGGAACCGCCGCCGGGATCCACTTCGAAACCGGGTTCGCCAACGACGGCGAACAGGGAATCGCGCGGGCGCGCTGGGCGGCGCCGCCGGGGACGAACATCGCCGGCGTCCGCTTCACCTGGTCGAGTGACATGGCCTACGGGGTGTGGGAGCTTGCCGGGATCGACACGGGCACGGGGTTCTACGGCCTCGCGTTCGAATCGGGCACCACCGCGCCCACCCTGGTCGCGGTGCCGGTGAGCGGCCCGGCGCCCGCGTTCGAAGTGCGCCTCGAATGCCTCCTCCTCGGGACGGTCTGGGGCTGCACCCGGTCCAGGCGCTCGACGATGCTGCTCAGCGGGCTGACGCTCACCGTCGACGACCCGGTCCCGCCGCAGGCGCGGCTGGGCGGGGCGCTCGCGGGGTCCGGCTGGCACCGGGGGACGGTGCCGCTCGAGCTCGCGGCGGAAGATCCGGTCGGGGCGGGGGTCTACGGCGAGGCGGCCACCGTCGATGGTGCCCCTGTCCTCAGCGCGCCGGTGGCCTGCGCCGTCGCGACGATCGAAGGGGCGGTGCGCGCGACCCGGCTGCGGCCCTGCCCCGCGACCGCCACCCAAGTGGCCGAAGTCGACACCACCGCGTTCGCCGACGGGGCGCACACGCTGCGGGGCTGCGCGGTCGACTTCGGCGGCGGCCTGGGCTGCGCGCCCGAGGTCCAGATCCAGGTCGACAACTCGGCACCGCAGGTCGATTTCGGCGCCGCGCCGGAAGGGGAGGTGGAGGCGACCGTGAGCGACGCGTTCTCCGGCCCGGCCGCGGGCACGATCGCGGTCCGTCGCGGCGACTCCGACACCTGGACCGACCTTCAGACCACGGTCGAACGCGGCCCGGCGCGGACGGCGACGCTGCGGGCGCAGCTGCCCGACCTGGACGCCGGGGCCTACTTCTTCCGCGCCACCGCGAGCGACGCGGCCGGGAACAGCGGCTCGGCCGAGTTCCGGGCGGTGGGGAGCCCGGCGGCGCTCCGGCGGCAGGCTGGCGGGGCGGGAGAGGGCGGCCGGGGACGATCGCCGGCCGCCCGCGGCCGCGCCACGCACCTCGTCGCCTACCTGGCCAAGGGCGGCAGCGGAGCGCGGGCCGACCGTACGTTCGCGGGGCCGGGGTCGGCCGACAAGGCCCTCGCCGGTCGCCGCCGCCCCCGGCCGAGGACCGCCGGGTCGCGGCTGACCGTCGACTACGGGACCGCGGTCGAGGTGCGGGGGCGGCTGACGGATGCCCACGGCGCCGCGGCGGCCGGCCGGCCGGTGGCGGTCGTGGCGCGGGCCGCGGGCGGAAGCGGCGGGACGCCGCAGCGTCGGCGCGTCGTCACCGACCCCGCCGGCCGCTTCGCGCTGCGGCTCCCGCCGGGGACCTCGCGCCGCGTGCTCGTCTCCTTCCACGGCGGCGGCGGACTCGCGCCGGCGCGCCACCGGCCGCTGGCGCTGCGGGTCCGGGCCGCGGTGAGCCTCGCGGCCGTGCCGCTTCGACTGCGCACCGGGGAGGCCGTCACGCTCAGCGGCCGGGTGCGGCCCGGCGCGGCGCGGATCCCCGCCCGCGGCAAGCTCGTCACCGTCCAGTACCTCGAGCGCGCGAGCGGGCGCTGGCGTCCCGCCCTCGTCGTCCGCACCGGCGCCCGCGGGCGCTTCAAGGCTCACTACCGGTTCCGCTACATCACCGGCGCGGCGCGGATCCGCCTGCGCGCGACGGCATTGCCGGAAGCGGGGTGGCCGTACGCCGCCGGCTCCTCGCCGCCGGTGACGCTCGTCGTCCACGGCGGCTGACCCACCCCCGCCGGCTGTTCCTTATGCGCCTGTGAGGCGCATAAGGAACAGCTAACCTGCGGGCCATGTCGAAAGCGACGCTGCAGACCAATGCCGGGCCGATCACCGTCGAGTTCTTCGACGACGATGCGCCGAAAACCGTCGAGAACTTCCGCAAGCTCGCGGCCGACGGGTTCTACGACGGACTGATCTTCCACCGGGTCATCCCCGACTTCATGATCCAGGGCGGCTGCCCGGAAGGGACCGGGACGGGCGGGCCCGGCTACACCTTCGAGGACGAGTTCAACGACCACAAGGTGGCCCGCGGCGCGCTGGCGATGGCCAACGCCGGCCCCAACACCAACGGCTCGCAGTTCTTCATCGTCACCACCGGCGCGGCGCCGTGGCTCGACGGCAAGCACACCGTCTTCGGCGAGATCGTCGACGGGATGGACGTGGTCGACGCGATCGAGAAGTCGGAGACCGACGCCCGCGACAAGCCGCTCGAGGCGAAGACGATCGAAAAGGTCGAGCTTGCCGACTAGTCAGTCGGCGGCTTCCTCGGCGGCGCGCTGTTCGCGCCGTCGCCTGATGCTCATACCCGGTCGCCACAGGGCGACCAGGCCCGCCACCAGCGTGACCAGGAAGATCTGGCCGAGCAGCATCTCGATCCCGGCCAGCATCCGCCCCGGCTGCCCACCCGGCACCAGGTCGCCGTACCCGGTCGTGGTCAGCGTCGTGTAGCTGAAGAAGATGTAGTCGCTGTGGTGCAGGTGGGGGTGGTTTTCGAAGAAGGGGCTGCCCTGGATCCGCCCGATCGCCTCGTAGACGAAGGCGAAGAGCAGGCCGAGCGCGGTGTAGACGCTGATCGCGCCGAGGATCGTGCGGGCGTTGACCTCGACCGACGTGACGACCCGCACCAGCACCGCCACCATCGCCGCCGTCAGCAGCAGCACCTGGGCCAGCGCCCCGACGTCGAGCCAGTCGTTGTTGCCGGAGGCCGCCGCGATCACCGCGGTCAGCAGCCCGAACAGGCTCAGGTAGATCGCGAGGTGGACCCAGTGAGGCTTCACGTGGGAGCTGGTCAGCGCGACCACCGAGGTCGTCGAGACCCCCAGCATCACCAGCACCGAGCTCCAGCCGCTGTTGCCGAGCAGCGAGGTCAGCACGTAGGTGACGACGACCAGGACGAAGACCAGGCCGAAGGCGTCGGAGACCCGTTCGGCGCGCGCCAGCCACCGTTCCCCACCGGGAGCGCGAATGCCGGACCGGTCCATGTTCGGTCGGTTCGGCCGGGCGGCGGCTTTTCCTGCTCAGAAGCTTTGGGCGCGCTCGTCGATGCCCGCGACGATCCGGCCGACGATCGGATCCTCGAACCCCGGCTCCGCGGCGAGCTCACCGGTCGCGTCCAGCACCCGCGTGACGAACTCTCCCACTCGCTCCCGCAGGAAGCGGCCGGACACGTTCGCTTCCTCGGCCTGTCGCGTCCAGGCCTTGGAGTCGACTTCGTCGACCTTGCGCGCGCCGTCGATCGACATCGCCAAGCGCGTCGTCAGCTCGCCGTAGGCGGTGGTCGAGATCAGGTCATAGAGCGGCGCGAGGCTGGGCGCGAGCGAGTAGTAGAGCAACGAGTAGTTCTTGCCGTGGGGACAGCGGCGCGCCGCCGGCCTCGACGTACGCGTCGTCGTAGCCGACTGGATGTTGCCGTTCGCCTTCCGTCGCAGGGCCCCCGCGAGCGTTCCGTTCAGGAAGACGTCAAGAGCCGGATCCGCCGCGCGTCTCCACTCCGACGTTCAGGCCCACGGCATTCGCCGCGTTCAGCGCGATCTCCAGTCGCACGCCCCGCTTGCCGCCCTCCAGTTGCCCGACGACCTTGCGGTTCACGCCGATCGCCAGCGCCAGGTCATCTTGCGTCAGGCCCAGATGGCGTCGCCGCTCCCGCAGCGTGACGCCGAGCGCGGTGGGGGTGTTGACGTAGTCCATCCACGAAGCGTAGCCCAATGCGACCGATCGGTCGCATTTATCGCAAATCGGCCGGTCCATGGCCACATTGCGACCGTTCGGTCCCGTTTTCCCTAAATCCTTGCCTCCGCAGCCCAGATGCGACCGATCGGTCCCACCTGGGCGCAGGCTACCGGAAGCAAGCTGCTTGACGGAGGGGGTGGGATTCGAACCCACGAGACGCCGTAAGACGCCCAACGGCTTTCAAGGCCGCCGCATTCAACCGCTCTGCCACCCCTCCTGAGGCTGATTGGATGGTGCCATGCGCCGTCTCCTCGTGCTTGCCTCGGCGATGGTCTTCCTCGACCTGACCTTCTTCACGGCGATCGCGCCGCTGCTGCCGGAATACGTCGACGACCTCCATATGTCGACCGCGCAGGCGGGGATCCTGTCGGCCGCGTACGCGGCGGGGACGCTGGCGGCGTCGCTGCCGGGCGGGTATCTGGCCAGTCGCTTCGGGCCGCGGCGCACGGTGATCTGGGGGCTCTGCGGGCTCGGCGTCGCCAGCCTCCTCTTCGGCATCCTGGACTCGCCCTGGCCGCTCGACGCGGCGCGCTTCATCCAGGGCATCGCGGGCGCCCTGATCTGGTCCGGCGCGCTGACCTGGATCATCAACAGCTACCCGGAGGACCAACGCGGGCGGGTGATCGGCACGGCGCTCGGCACCGCGGTGGCGGGGTCGCTGATCGGCCCGGCGCTCGGCGCGCTCGCTGGGCAGGTCGGCACCGAGCCGGTCTTCGCCGCCGTCCTCGTCGTCTCCCTCGCGCTCGCCTACCTCGCCGCGCGCCTCCCCGACACCGTGGTGCGGGAGGACCAGCCGCTGCGCGAGGTCTTCGACTGCCTGGTCGACCGGCCGCTGGTCGAGGCGGCGGTCTTCGTCAGCTCCCCGTCGCTGATGTTCGGCGCGATCGACGTGCTGCTGCCGCTGCGGGTCGACGCGCTCGGCGGCGGCCACGCGCTGATCGCGGTCGGCTTCATCGGCGGCGCGGCGATCGAGTCGGTGCTGGCGCCGCTCGCCGGGCGCATGTCGGACCGCGTCGGGCGGCGCGCGCCCTACGTCCTCGGCATGGCGATCTGCGCGGTGTCGATGGTCTTCTACGCGTTCGCCGACTCGCTGGCGACGGTGATCGCCTCCCTGCTCCTCACCTCGCTCGGCTCCGGCTTCTGCTTCGCCCCCGCGATGACGCTGATCTCCGACGCCGCCGAGGCGAGCGGCCTGCACCAGGGCTACGCGGTCGGCGTCACCAACATGGCGTGGGCGGCGGCGCAGGTGTTGGGCGGGGTGGCCGGGGCGGCGGTCGCGGGGGTGACCGGGGACGGGGCGCCGGCGATCGCCATCGCCGTCGTCTTGGTGCTGACGATCCTCTACGCGTTCCGCTCCCTCGGGCCGGAGCCGGTGGCGGTGGAGGGGTAAGAATTCACCCGATGATCCGGGGAGGGGAGTGGAGGAACTGGGCGGGGGACCAGCGCTGCCGGCCGGCGCGGATCGGCGCGCCGCGCTCGCGCGAGGAGCTCGTCGAGGCGGTCGGCGCGGCGGCGGCCGGGGGGCAGAAGGTCAAGGTCACGGGATCCGGTCACTCGTTCACCGAAGCCGCGATGACCGAGGCGACGATGCTGCGCCTCGACGCGTTGCGAGGGGTGCTCGACGCCGACCGCGAGAGCGGCCTCGTGCGCGTCGGCGCCGGCACCGTCCTCCGGGATCTGAACGAGGAACTGGCGGCGCTCGGCCTGGCGCTGGAGAACCTCGGCGACATCGACGCGCAGACTCTGGCCGGGGCGATCTCCACCGGCACCCACGGGACCGGGGCAAGCTTCGGCAACATCCCGGCGCGGGTCGAGGCGTTGGAGATGGTGCTCGCCGACGGCAGCGTGCGCGAGCTGGGCGCGGCGGGCGACCCGGAGCTGCTGCGGGCGGCGCGGATCGGGCTCGGCGCGCTGGGCGCGATCAGCGCGGTGACGATCCGCTGCTTCCCGGCGTTCACGCTGCGGCGCGTCGACTCGGCGCACCAGCTCGCCGACGTCCTCGACCGCTTCGACGAGCTGGCCGAGCGCAACGACCACTTCGAGCTCTTCACCTTCCCCTATTCCGACCGGGCGCTGGTGCTGGAGCGCAACCGGACCGCGGCGGCGCCGAAGCCGAAGAGCCGCGTCGTCACCGCCCTCAACGACGTGCTGCTGGAGAACTGGGCGCTCGAGGCGATGGCCGCGACGGGCAAGGCGATGCCGCGGGCGATCCCGGCGCTGGCGAGGTTCGCGGGCCTGGTCGCGACCGGCACCGACAACCAGGACCGCAGCGACCGGATCTTCGTCAACCGGCGCGACGTGCGCTTCACCGAGATGGAGTACGCGGTGCCGCGCGCCGACGGCCCGACCGCGGTGCGGCGGGTGATCGAGTGGGTGCGGGCGAACCGTTATCCGGTCTTCTTCCCGATCGAGGTGCGGGTGGCGGCCGGCGACGACGCCTCGCTGAGCGCCGCTCACGAACGCGACACCGCCTACATCGCCGTCCACCAGTACCGCGGCATGGAGTGGCGCCCGTACTTCGAGGCGGTCGAGTCGATCATGAACGACTACGACGGCCGCCCCCACTGGGGCAAGCGCCACTTCCAGACGGCCGTGACCTTGGCGCCCCGCTACCCGAGGTGGGCCGAGTTCCAGACCGCGCGCGACGAACTCGACCCCGGCCGCACCTTCACCAACGAGTACACGGAGCGCGTCCTCGGCCCCTGATGTTGATGGGCCGAAAACTAGACATATAGGCAAGTTTTCGGCCCATCAACCTGTGTCACAGGAAGGTCTTCCCTTCGCCTCGGTAGGTCGGAACGACGTCGACGATGCGGTCGCCTTCGACCAGGTGGAGGACGTCGAAGCGCTCGCAGAGCTCGCCTGCCTTGGCGTGGCGCATGTAGACGCGGTCGCCGACCTGGAGGTCCGCGGCGGGCGCGCCGAGGAGCGGCGTCTGCACCTCGCCCGCGCCCTCCTCGGGGTCGAGCTCCAGGCCCGCGGGCAGCCACGGCGACGGCAGCCGCGCCGCGTCGCCCGCGCCGGAGGCCAGGTAGCCGCCGCCGAGCGCCGTCGCCATCTCCGGCGCCGGCTTGCGGACGATCGGCAGCGCGTACCCGGCCGCCGGGGCCAGCGTGAAGCGGCTGTAGTTGTCGAAGAGGGTGGGGGCGTAGAAGCCGGAGCCCGCGGTCACCTCGGTCACCGCCTCCTCGGCGCCGGTCGTCTCGAGGCTGCCGGTGCCGCCGCCGTTGACGATCGGCAGCTCGCAGAACTCGCCGATCGCGGCGACGATCGCGGCGCGGCGCTCGGCCAGCTCCTTCGCCGAGCGCCGCTGCATGAAGCGGATCGCCCGGGCGCGGAAGCGGCGGCCGGGCGGCTGGTCGCCGACCCCGGCGATCTGGCCCTCGTAGGCCATCAGCGCGTCGAGTTCGATCTGGGGCCGGCGTTCGATCTCGCGCGCCAGCGCGACCGCCTGCTCGACCGTGTGGACCGGCGAGCGCTTCGGCCCGATCTTCACCCGCCCGCCGAGCGCCCACCAGCTTGCGTCGACGTCGATGCAGACGCGGATCGACGGCCCGTCGGCGCCGAGCACCGCCTCGATCGCCTCCAGGTGCTCGACGCAGTCGACCATCACCAGCGGCGCCCGTTCGGGGTCGGCGGCGGAGCGCAGCGCCAGCTCCCGCAGCGCCGAGGCGTCCGCGGTCGGGTAGGCGAGCAGCAGGTCCTCGTGCCCGAGTTCGGCCAGCCACAGCGTCTCGGCGAGCGTGAAGGTCATCAGCCCGCTGAACCGCGCATCCCGTCCCATGATCTCCTCGATCAGCGCACGACAACGCAACGACTTCGTCGCGACCCGGATCGCCTTGCGCCCCGCCCGGTCCAGCATCTGGTCCGCGTTCGCCCACATCGCGTCCAGGTCCACAAACGCAAAGGGAGCTTCGATCTCGGCGAAGATCCGCTCGTATCTCTGGTGCGACTGCTGGGGCGGCGAAGACACCCGGCCACCCTATCCCCGCGCTCCCGTCCCAGTACCTACAATCCGTCCCTCGCGGGCAGGGAATCCGGCTCGCGGTGTCCGGAGAGGTGGCCGAGTGGCTGAAGGCACTCGCCTGCTAAGCGAGTAGGGGGCGCAAGCTCTCTCGAGGGTTCGAATCCCTCCCTCTCCGTCTGGGGGATTCGAGGGCGCCTCGCCGCGAGCGCGCATCGCGGTCGTCCTAAGGTCCGCTCCACCGACCCGCGGTCGTCTTAAGGTCCGGTAGCCGGACGTTAGGTCGACCGCGTTCTGTTGGCCGGACATAAGGACGACCGCGGGTCCGAGGCTCGCGGTGCTTCGGCCACGCGGGACGTTCGGGCCGCAGCGTGCTTGCGCGGTCAGTGCTTCGCGGCGATGACGACCCTCGCGCCGCGGGCGGGAATCATCGTCACGTTGCGGTGCATGGCGCGCTCGGGGGCCGGGCGGTCGGCGACGAGGTCCAGGCGGCGCGCCATCGCGGTGAGGACGACGCGTTGCTCGGCCATCGCCAGGGCGGCGCCGAGGCAGCGGCGGATGCCGCCGCCGAAGGGGATCCAGTCGTAGGTGCCGGGCTTGCGGCCGAGCCAGCGCTCGGGGCGGAAGGCAAAGGGGTCGGGGTAGACGTCCTCGCGGTGGTGGACGAGGAGGATCGACATCGCGATCGCGGTGCCGGGCTCGACTCCGTAGTCGCCGAGGCGCCAGGGGACCTGGACGCGGCGGCCGATGATCGGGATCACGGGGCGGTTGCGCATCGTCTCGGTGATGGTGGCCTCGACGCGCTCCTCGGCGGTCTCGCCGGCGACGCCCGTGCCGCGGCGCACCGCCTCGACCAGCGCCGCGTGCGGCTCCGGGTTGCGGGTGAGCCGCTCCCACGCCCAGGAGAGGGAGTTGGCCGTGGTCTCGTGGCCGGCCAGGACCAGGGTGAGGAGCTCGTCGCGGAGTTCTTTGTCGTCCATCGCCTCGCCCTCCTCGGTCCGGGCGAGCAGCAGGGTCGAGAGGATGTCGTGGCGCTCCTCGAGGTCGGCGGCGCAGCGGCGATCGCGGATCACCGCGTAGGTCGGCCGGTCGATCATGTCGATCGCCATCTTCATCAGCCCCATCGGCTCCTCGCGCCCGACGTGGAGCAGTTCGGTCAGCTGCGAGGTCGGCCAGGTGGACGCCGCCACCGCCTTGCGGATCGCCGTGCGCAGCGCCTCCTCCGGCGTCCCCGGCGCGGGCCTGCCCTCGATGCCGAAGATCCCGGCCATGATCACGTCGAGCGTGATCGCCTGCATCCGCGGCGCCAGCGCGATCGTCTCGCCGACCGGCCAGCGGTCGATCTCCCGCTCCGCCGCCGCGCTGATCATCTCGACGTACTGGGCGATCGCCTCGCCGTGGAAGGCCGGCAGCAGCAGCCTGCGCTGGCGCAGGTGGCGCGGGCCGACCGCGGTCAGCACCGAGTTGGGACCGAGGATCGGCCGCAACGGCGACTCGCCGGTCAGCGACGGCGCCTGCTCGGGCTTCGCCATGAAGAGCGACTTGACGTGGTCCGGGTGGCTGGTGATGACCGGGCCGCCGGGGATCACGCCGCGCATGCGGAACACTTCGCCGAGCTCGCGGCGCGCCTTGAAGACGAACTCGATCTGGCGCACCGAGAAGCGCGCCGTCTGCGCGAGCTTCGGCAGCCGGATGTCCGGCGCGGTCGCGAGCGTCGCCAGCTCTGCCTCCTCGATCGGCCCGGCAGGGGAGGGAGGCGCGGCGCCGACGAGCTCCGGGAAGCGCGGCCCCTCGGGCCCTTTCTCGTCCTCGGGATCGCGGCGGTTCTCGACTGCGCTCGGTGAGGTCGCCATCGCGGGGAAGGCTACAGGGATCGATGTCACGGTCAACCGGAGCCATCTCACACACCCGCGCGTGCCGTCGCGGTCGACCTTTCCGGCGCCCCCCTGATCGGCGAATCCGATCACCGGCCGTTCACGCTTCCGGCGCCCCGGTGACTACTCTGGAGCGCGATGTCGTCTTATCCGCTCGCCAAGCCCACCGCCCACCTCGACCGGCGCACCAAGATCATCGCCACCGTCGGCCCCGCCTCCTGGGACCTCGGCGTGCTCGAGCAGCTGATCGCGGCCGGCGCCGACGTCTTCCGCCTCAACTTCTCCCACGCCGGCCCGGACAAACACGCGCAGACGATCGAGACGATCCGCAAGGCCGCCGACACGCTCGGCCGCGAGGTGGCGATCCTCGGCGACCTGCCCGGCCCCAAGCTCCGGATCGGCAACATCCGCGACGACTACGCCGAGCTCGAGACCGGCATGCACGTCACGCTCACGGCGCGCCAGGTCGAAGGCGACCGCCGGACGATCCCGGTCTCCTGGTCGGGCGTCACCGGCCTGCAGGAGAACCAGCTCGTCTACCTCGCCGACGGGGCGATCCGCCTGCGGGTGGGGGCCGGCGACGGCGACGGGGTCGACGCCGAGGTCGAGGTCGGCGGCACCCTCTCCTCACATAAGGGGATGAACATCCCCGGCGGCGCCGCCGAACTCCCGGCCGCGACCGAGCGCGACCTCACCTGGGTCGACTTCGCGGTCAAACATGGGATCGACCTGATCGCCGTCTCCTTCGTCTCCTCCGCCGCCGACCTGACGCCGGTCGAGGAGCGCCTGCGCGGCCTCGGCTCCGACATCCCGCTGATCGCCAAGATCGAGCGCCAGCAGGCGGCGGTCAACGTCGAGGAGATCGTCGCGGCGGCGACCAGCGGCATCATGGTCGCGCGCGGCGACCTCGGCATCGAAGTGCCGCTGGCGGAGGTGCCGATCCTGCAGAAGCGCCTGATCCGCACCGCCGGCCGCTTCTCCAAGCCGGTCGTCACCGCCACCCAGATGCTCGCCTCGATGGTGACCGCGCGCCGGCCGACCAGGGCCGAGGTGACCGACGTCGCCAACGCGATCTACGACGGCACCGACGCGGTGATGCTCTCCGAGGAGACCGCGGTCGGCGACAACCCGATCGAGGCGGTGCGCGTGATGGACCGCATCGCCCGCACCACCGAGCCCGACCTCCCCTACGGCGAGTGGCTCTTCAGCCGCACCGACCAGGCGACCCACGACGTCGCCGACTCGGTCGCCCAGAGCGCCGTCGGCGCGGTCTACCGGCTGGGGCTGAAAGCGCTGGTGGTGCCGACGACGAGCGGCCGCACCGCGCGCATCGTCTCGGCCCACCGGCCGAACGTGCCGGTGCTGGCGATCTCGCCGCGGCTGGAGACGGTGCGCCGGCTGGCGCTCCTCTTCGGCGTCACCGCGGTGCAGAGCGACTCCAACGAGGACATCCGCGGGCTGCTCGACGACTGCGCCGCGATCGCCGCCAAGCACGGGGTGGCGCACTCCGGCGAGCTGATCGGGATCACGGCGGGGCTGCCCGACCAGGAACTGGGGACGAACCTCTTCGAGGTCCACCGGGTCCCGTGAGGTGGCCGGGAAGGCCGACGAGCCGCGGTCGGGGGCGTGGTGGATAGATTCATCAGCTGATGAGCGACCGTCAGCCTCTTGTCCGAGTTCAAGCCGACCCCGGCGGCCTCACCGTCCTCACCCTCGACAGCCCACCGCTGAACCTCTTCGACCGGGCGATGATGGACGACCTCGCCGCCGCCATCCTCGGTCTCACCGACGAGCCGCCGCGCGCCGTCCTCATCAACGCCGCGGGCCGCGCGGTCTCCGGCGGGGTCGACGTCAACGTCTTCGCCGGCCTCACCCCCGAGCAGGGCTCGGAGCTCTGGACCGGCCTCCTGCAGATGATCGACGGGCTCGAAGAGCTGCCCTGCCCGGTCGTCTTCGCCGCCCACGCGCTCACCCTCACCGCCGCCTTCGAGGTGGCGCTCGCCTGCGATCTGATCGTCGCCACCCCGGGCGCCAAGTTCGGCCTGGTCGAGAAGGTCGTCGGCCTGACGCCGTCGATGGGCGGGACGCAGCGGCTCGCCGAGCGGGCCGGCTCGGGGCGCGCGCGCCAGTTCGTGATGAGCGGCGGGATCTTCGACGCGGCCGAGCTGGAGCGCTGGGGCGTCGTCAACGAGATCTATCCCGAGGGCGAGTTCGAGGCGCGCTCCCGCGCCCTCGCCGAGGAGCTTGCGAGCGGCCCGACCAAGGCCCACGCGATGACCAAGCGCATCCTCCGCCGCTTCCGCGAAGGCGGCCTCCCGGCGGCCGACGACGTCGTGCGGACCGAGGCGGCCGACCTCTTCGCCACCGAGGATCTGCGCAACGCCGTGCGGACCTTCCTCGAGCACGGCGGCCCGGGGCACGCCGAGTTCAACGGCCGGTAGGCGGGTAGGGTCGGCCGATGGACATCGACTTCGACGCGATCGCCAAGGGCATGGCGGTCGCCGTCCCCTACGTCTCCCACATGGGCATCGAGGTGACGGAGATGTCGGAGGGCGCGGCGACGGCGGTCCTGCCCGATCGGCCCGAGCTCCACAACCACGTCGGCAGCCAGCACGCCGGGGCGCTCTTTGGCGTCGCCGAGACGGCGAGCGGGGCGGCCTTCGTCGGCGCCTTCGCGGCGCGGATGGGCGACCTGACGCCGCTCGCGCGCGGCGCCGAGATCGCCTACGTGAAGGTCGCGCGCGGCGCGGTCGAGGCGAAGGCCAAGCTCGGCGTGCCCGCCGCGGAGGCCCTGGCGACCCTCGACAAGGACGGCCGGGTCGACTTCTCGGTCGAGGTCGAGATGACCGACGGCGAAGGCGAGACCGTCGCCACCGCGACCGTCGACTGGAACGTCCGACTCAAAGACCCAGAGTCCTGAGCGCGGCGGGAGTTCAGGTGGCGGCGATCCGGATGTCGGCGGTGACCGTGTGGCGCTGGGTCGCCGCGGAGGAACGCCGCGCCGTGCTGCTGTCCGAGGTCGACTGGACGGTGGAGCCGGGTCAGCACTGGGTCGTCCTCGGGCCGAACGGCGCGGGGAAGACGACGCTGCTCAACCTGGCGGCGGCGGTCTCGCATCCCTCCGAGGGCACCGTCGAGGTGCTGGGGGAGACCCTGGGCGCGGTCGACATGCGGAAGCTGCGCGAATCGATCGGCACGCTGGAGCCGGGCCTGTCGCGCAAGATCCGCGGGCGCTACACCGGCTTCGAGGTGGTCCTGACGGGGGCGACCGGGAGCATCGCCCTGCTGCACGACCGGGTCACCGACGACGACCGCGCCAGGGCCGACCGCCTGATGGACGAAATCGGCGTCGAGCCCCTGCGGGAGCGCCGCTTCGAAGACTGCTCCCAGGGCGAGCGCCAGCGCCTCCTCCTCGCAAGGTCCCTGATGGACGAGCCCGACCTCCTCCTCCTGGACGAGCCGACGACCGGCCTCGACCTGCCGAGCCGAGAGCGCCTCATCGCCTCCCTCGACGCCATGGCCGAAGCCAACGGCCACCTGCCCACCGTCATCGTCACCCACCACCTCGAGGAGATCCCGGCCACCACCACCCACGCCCTCCTCATCCGCGACGGCGCCATCGTCGCTTCGGGCGAGATCGCGACCGTCCTCACCAGCCAAGCCGTCTCCACAACCTTCGACATCGAGGTCCAAGTCGCCCACCACACCGGCCGCTGGGCCGCAATGGTCGCCCGCAGCTAGAATCTCGCGTTCCCGCGGAGCGGCCGCCTCCACAGCCCCGCCTCCGCCGGCACGCGCCCGTAGCTCAGCCGGATAGAGCGTCGGTCTACGAAACCGAAGGTCACTGGTTCGAATCCAGTCGGGCGCATCTGACGGCAACCGCATTAGCGCGGGATGCGGGTGCCGACGATCGGCGCGGGGTTAGCAATGTGGTTCCGTGGGCACCAGGTTTGGATCAAGTGCTCTCGGAGTGCAAGCCAACCCGGAGCACGGGTGTTCCGGGTCGTCGCGGCGACAGGAGGTTCCAGAAGTTGAGTCAAGTCGCGAGTTGTGGTGTAACGGACTCGCCGGCACTTCTTCATCCCTCCAGGGCCGCCACCTCGCTTCCGTCCTCGCGATCGACTCCTTGTCGAGATGGTCCCTGGTCAGCAAGCACTCATATTCTGCTCGATCAGCAGGGCACCGACGGGGCGGATCCCCGAGCGGTCGTCCGGGAAGATCCCGACGACGTCCGAGCGCCTGGCATCTCCTTGTTTGTTGGTCGAGCGCCGCTTCGGCCGATAGGCTGCAGCGGAGCGGTAGAACATGAGCAGAAACGCCATCCTCATCCTCACTGCTTTCTGAGAAGAGCCAAAACGGGCCGATTCGCTCAAAGCACGTGGCCGGCGCAGTCGTATTCCGAAGCACTCAAGTTCCTCATCGCGCGTGTCGAAAGTGTGTTGAAGGAAGTTCTGACCGCGCCTGGAAAAGTGCGGCCCTGAAAACGCGAGCCAGGGAGACCTGAATGCGGAAGTTGTCGGTGGCCCTGGTTCTAGGCCTTGCCCTTGCACTTGCACTCTCTACCGCCGCCGTCGCCAGCGCCGGTGACACGTCCGCGCCGCCCTCCAGCGCCCCCGGCAGTCTCGGCGGTGGCCGTGACGGCTACCGCGAGTGCACGCCCTACTTCAGCGAAGGCGCCGGGCAGATCTGCACCCTCAACCGGATCCGGATCGGCGATCTTAACTGCAGCTTCAGCGACCGCGAAGCCCACTGCGGCGGCTACGCCACCACGGGCTCGTTCCCCTGGGGCACGACGGGTGATGCTCACGACCCGTACGTGTTGGTCTCCTGGCATCCGAATGGGAGCGGCCGCCTCCTGACCCTCACCTCCTACGGCCACCAATACGATGGGAGAAACCCGAGAGCCAAGCTGGAGGGCTACGTCGCCGGGCCCGGTCGCAAGGAGTTCGATATCCACGAAGCGATCGCGGGCAACGACGAAGGCTTCCCCAACGGCGACGGCTTCTACACGCCGAACCTGCCCGGACGGGAAGCGGGGACGCCCGGCGGACCGCTCTATATGAAGTGGACCGCGGTCGGTCTCGGAGGGGGCAGGTCCGAAGTCGAGATCTGGGGCTTCCTCTACCTCAACGGGCGCTAGGCCCAGGAGACGACGATGAAACTGCGCACGATCCTCCTCGCCTTGCTCGCCTCCCTCGGCTGTGTCGCCCTCGCCGGGCTCCCCGCTGCGGCCGGCGCCCACGCCAGGCCCTCGAAGCCCGGACGCAAGCTGAGGATCACCTCGGTCAAGGTCGGCTCCAGGGTCGGCCCGCTCATCGTCCGCGTCCACAGCACGGGCACGAAGCGGTTCCAGTTGAGGGTCAACGGCCGCCGCGTCCCCGACGCCTTCTACTTCTCCGGCGCCCACACCCAGGTCACCGAACCGCGCGCCGATGCCCTCCGCCCTGGCACCGACAAGCTGCAGATCACCGGCCCCGGCGGCGCCAGGGCGACCCGCAAAGTCCACGTTCCTGGCCGCTTCCTGACCGTCGAAGCGGGCGCCGATCTCGCCACCAGCGCGAAGATGAAGACCACGATCGGCGCCCCGCCCGCCGCCACCGGCGCCCCCGCCGACACCCGCTACGACTGGACCATCGTCTCCGAGCCGGACGAGGCGAAGGCGACGCTCGACGACGCCGACGGCGCCCGGCCGACGCTCGACCCGGAGACCCCAGGCACCTACGTCCTCCAACTGGAGGCGGACCCGGGCTCGGCACCGCCCGTCTTCGACCAGGTGCAGGTCGGGGTCGACCTCTCGGCGCCCCCGATCGGCGTCCCGATCAACACCAGCGATGCGAGCAAAAACGGCGCGATCGTGATCGGGGGCCAGGTTCTCGGCGGCAATGACGGCGGCATCGCCTACGCGGTCCTGCAACGGACCACGGGCGCGACCCTCGCCTCGGGCAGCGTCAGCTCCGACACCGCCGGCATCACCCAGCTGCAGAGGATCGCCGACGAGAAAGGCACGACCAAGAACACGTACCTGATGATCATCAGCGGCCGCTCCGAGCTTGATGAACCTGCCGTCGCCGCCCTCACCAAGCTCGCCGAAAGCCTCGGCTCAGGCCTTTTCCCGGAAGAAGACTTCGGTCTGCTGCGCTCCGGCGTCGGGTTCAGCGTGATCGGCATACCGGGCGCCCCCGCCGGGGCGGCGACGGTCCGTATCCCGGGCCGCGAGGAGCCGAGATCGTCGCCGGCGATCGTCGGGTACCTCGAGCAGAACCAGGCAGTCGATTTCAGTGGCTCCAACGTCTGGGAATACGTCTCACCCGAACGCCCGAGCTTCGACACGCGGGCCGCCGGCAGCACCGCGACCCACAACGTGATCAAGGTCGAAGGCAAGGACCCGTTCATCGGCGACCTGCCGGCCGACGTCACCGCCGGCTTCCATGTGGTCGCGTTGAACAGCCTGACCCTGGACACGTTGGCCAACGTGATCGTCCCGACCAACGGCAGCGGCGGCAACGTCGCCGATCGCGGGCGGCAGGAAGCAGCGGCGGCCAAGCTCTTCAAACTCTTCAACTTCTCCGGCCACCCGCTGGTGCTGGTGCAGTCTGTCGGCAACCCGAAGGGGGCCGGACCAGAGTGGACGAAGGTCGCCAACACGTTCGGTCGGCTCGGCGTCAACCGCCAGCTGGTGATGGCGCTCGACGGCTCGACCGGATACGCGGTCGTCGACCGGGTCGGCTCGGAAGCGCCGCCCGCAGAATCGTCCACCGCCTACGACCGCGGCCCCTACGGCGTCCCGAAACTCCCGCCCTTCGCCCGCCTCGTCGGCTCGCTCGCGCGCGGCCGCGCCGCCGGCTTCGAACCGACGGTCAGCAGCACGCCGACGGACGAGAACCCCAACGGCGGGGTCAACCTGGGCCTGATCAAAACCGTCTACCAGCCGCTCCAGGATTGGCCGGCGCTCCCCGGGCCGACGGCCGAATCGAAATTGGCGGAGGAATACATCTGCGGTCAGCTCCACTTCTGCGGCACGGCGGCGGCCGAGTGCCCGACCGTCCGCAAGTGCTTCTGGATGGCCTATAGCGAGAACTGGGAACACGCCGAAGACGTCATCGGCCGCATGCGCTTCCCCGAAACCCAGACCGGCTTCAACAAAGGGACGTTCGAAGCCGTGCGCCAAAAGCTCGAAGAAGAGGCGGGCGATGTCGCCACCGTCAAGAGCTACCTCGCCACCCTGCGGGCCCCGCTCGAACGCCAACAGACCCGCGCCTACGTCGACCTGCAGGCGATCGGCACCGAAATCTACGACTCGGTCCAGCGCCCGCCGGGCACCAACTCGAAGGCCTATGCCCTGGGCCTGATCGGCAAGGCCGTCGCCGTCGGCGCCTTTGCCGGGCCGCCGGTGAGCACCGCCGCCGCCGGCCTCTCGGCGACCTTCGGCCTCGCGGCCTACCTCTCGACCGAAGCGGGCCAGCCGATCCTCGGCACCGAGGTCAAGGTCAAGGCGCAGTCTCTCGCCACCGACATCCTCGACCGCGTCGACGCGGCCGGCCGAACCTTGCGCAGCAACGGCCTGCTGATGGTCAGCGATTACGGCAAGCTCACCACCGCCGCCCGGGAAATCCGCGGCAACCGGGAATGGAAGCCCTCCGACGACCAGTCCAAGGTCGAAGCCCAGCTCCGCACCGGCGCCAAGCAGTGGTTCTACGAAGCCCTGATCCCGGCCGCCTATCCGTACCTGATCCGTAGCCCCATGAGCAACGCCAGACAAGCCAACTGCTCCTCTTCCACGGGCCGGCAGGGTTGGCCGAACCAGCCCGACGTCGACCAGATGCAGGCGATCACCGGCTACGACAACAACGGCAACCCGATCAGGAGCGTCTTTTTCTTCACCAACGGCTACGGCGGCGGTTCCTCACCCACCTCGACGCTCGGCGACAAGATGTTCAAGCCGCTGACCGAGGGCGGCCTGGAAATGCAGAAGCTGAACTTCTTCACCCCCAGGGTGTGGAGCGGCGAAATCTTCCACGCTCTCCCCGGGCAGGAAAAGTGCGAAGTTGGCTTCCTGCCCGACCGCGGCTGAGGCGAGCGGGCGCGGCGCCCCGGGGGTTTCGGGTGCCGCGCGCCAATGCCGACCGGGTTTGACGGCGGTCATCGTTTCTCTCTGATCGCATCAAGTGCTCATGCCGCCTTCACCAGTCTCTCCGGGGGCTTGTTGAACACCTGCGCGGTAAACGGGGCGGACGGAGTCAAATGCTGGGCGAAAACGGACACGGCCCGCTCGGCGACGGCACCACCAACAACAGCAGGGCTAGCGCACGTAGCCCTGCCAGTCGATCTGCGCGACCAGTTGACGGCCGAGGACTTCGCCTTCCGCGCCGAGGGCGAGGACTTCGTGCGGTTCGCGGTCGGGTTCGGCGAGGAGGACGAAGCCGCCTTCGACGCCTTCGACCTGCAGCGGCGGCCCGGAGGTATAGGTGAGCTCGACCGCCGTCACTTCTTTGGCCGCGATGCCGAACAGGGGGACGTGGCCTTCGGCGTCGGCGTGCCGCATCGCCCCTGGACCGAGGACATACAACGGGGCGTCGCCGAGTTCCGCCGCGCTTTCGAAGCCCATGCCGAAACCGGTGTCGCCGAAGTCGAAGTTCAGGCCGCCGGAGGGGCCGATATAGGTATAGAGCTTGTAGCCGCCGGCTTCGGCGATCACCCGCGGTTCCTTCGCTTGGTGGGGATCGTCGAGATATTCGAGATATTCGGGCATTTTTTCATCGGCCTCGAGCGGCTTTCCGGGGGCCTCGGCGGAGTCGCCGCCGAGCCAACCGGAGAAGACGCCGCCGACGGCCCCGCCGGCGTCCTCGAGCGCCGCGCGGGTGGTGGGGACCGAGTAGAGCGCGACGGCGAGCAGGAGGAGGGCGGCGAGGGCGACCGTCATAGGGCGACGCCAGATCACGGGAGCGGTGCCCTTCGAGCGCCTGGTCGTCGGTCCGACCCTGGCGAGGACCGCGGCGACATCGGCATCTGACGGCTCGAGCGCACGCGCCGGCGCGAACGCGGCGCGGATCAGATTGTGATCTCGATCGGTGAGCATCATCGGCCTCCTTCGAAGGCGAGGGCGACCTCGGCGAGGCGAGGGTCGCGGCGGAGTGTCTGGCGAGCGCGGGACAGGAGCGCGTGGACGGTGCCCTTGCGGCAGCCGAGCGCGGTGGCGATCTCGGCGTCGGAGAGGTCGTGCACGTAGCGGAAGGCGAGGGCGAGGCGCTGCCGTGGCGGCAGCCCGGGGAGAGCGGCGGCGAGGGCCTGGCGCGCCGCGATCACCGCATCGCGGTCGACCCCCTCCGGCACCGTCGGCTCGGCGGCTTCGGGCAACAGGGCAAGCGGCGTCTCGAGCGTCCGCGCCCGCCGCTGGCGCTGCAGCCGCCGCAGGGCGTGGCGCACGGTGATGCGGTGGACCCAGGCGTCGAAGGCCTCGGGATCGCGGAGTCTGCCGAGCGAGCGCAGCGTGTCGACGGCGACGTCCTGGGCGATGTCGGCGGCCTCCTCGCGGTTTTCGAGGAGCGCTGCGGCGGTGCGCTGGGCGAGGCGCGTCGCGCGTCGGGCGAGCGCTTCGGCGGCGGCCGGGTCGCCGTCGCGAAAGCGACGGACCTCGGCGGCCGTCGATCGCGGCTCGGCGGTGTGGGAGTTCGCGTCCATCTATAAGCCTAGTGCGGGGAGGGCAGTAAAAACTTGCACCTCGACGGCGGACGGACCGCCGGCTCTGTTCGCAAGGGTCGACCGCCTTGTTCTTGAGCCGCGAAGAGCTCTATCCGTGGGGCACGGAATGGGGCACGGTGCCACACGGAGCCCAGCCAATCCCAGCCGAGTCCGATTCGCCGAAAACCTCCTGAAACCTAGCTCTACATTCCCCAGCCGAGTCTCCGGCGCGGCCTACGAAACCGAAGGTCACTGGTTCGAATCCAGTCGGGCGCATGCGTGTGGTGGAGGAGCGATCATGGGATTCGGGCGATCGGCTCGTCGGTGGCCGCGAGTCGGAGGTGAGTATCGGGACTGTGCGGCGGAGAATGGGACGAACATTCAAACGATCGTTTCCCGGGGTCGGGGGTCGGGTACGAGCGAATATTCCGTTCGCGAGGGGAAGGGTTGAGATGAGGAAGATCCGGGTTTCGTTGACGGGGCTGTTGGTCGCCGCGGGTTTGTTGGCGTTCGGGGCTCCGGCCGCGGTTGCGGCGGAATCGCTGGCCAACACCGGCAGCCCGCCCTCGCCGTTCCCGCAGAACAAGCAGAACGAGCCATCGGTGGCGGTGGACCCGGTGCACCCGGAAGTGATGGTGGCCGGCTCCAACGACGAGATCGACGAGCCGCCGTGCGAAGGCAGCGAATGCCCGTTCGTGCAGGGCATCGGCAACTCCGGCGTCTATTTCTCCTTCGACGGTGGCACGACTTGGACGCAGCCGACCTACTTCGGCTACAGCGACCGGACCGGGACCCCTGGCACGGGTCCGATCGGGACGCTCCCGCATTACGACACGAACGGCCTCGTCTCGGACGGGGACCCGACGCTGGCCTACGGACCGGCTCCGAGCGGCAACGGCTTCTCCTGGGAAGCCGGGTCCCGCCTCTACTACGCGAACCTGACCTCGAACTTCGCCACCAAACGCAGCGACTATACGTTCAAGGGCTTCGAGGCGATCGCCGTCTCCCATACCGACGACGCGGCCGCCGCGGCGGCGGGCGACGCCTCGGCCTGGAGCGAGCCGGCCATCGTCACCACCCAGAACCAGACTTCGGCGACCTTCTCCGACAAGCCTGCCTTCACCGCCGACGACGCCGCCACCAGCCCCTACTTCGGCAACGCGTACGTCTGTTACAGCCGCTTCCAGGGCGAAGGCCCGGGGGTGACGATCTCCTTCAGCCGCTCCCGCGACGGGGGCGAAACCTGGTCGGCGCCGATCAAGCTGAGCCGGCACAACGACGCGCGCAAGCCGCCCGACCGCCAGGGGTGCGCGGTGAAGACCGACAGCGAAGGCAACGTCTACGTCGTCTGGGAGGACGTGATCAAGAAGCAGAGCGTCTTCGAGATGGCGCGCTCCTCCGACGGCGGCGCGACCTTCCCGCAACCGACCGTGGTCGCCGACGTCACCGATGTCGGCACCTTCGACGGAGTCCGCTCGATCTCGTTCGACGGGATCGCCGGCGCCCGGACCAGTTCCTTCCCCGGCCTCAGCATCGCCAACGGCGCCCCCAGCGGTATCGGCGCGCCGAACACGATCGCGCTCGGCTGGTCCGACGGCTCCGAAGGGCTGAACCACGAGCACGCCTTGGTGCAGCTCTCCGCCGACGGCGGTGCCGAATGGTCGACGCCGACCGCGGTCGAGGAACCAGGCGACCGGCCCGACTTCGCCTTCGTCGGCATCTCGGCCGATGGCACCGATCTCTACACGGTCTACGACGGGTTCCTCGATCCGTTCCGCGAAGACACCACCTCGAGCCGTCGCTTCCAGGGCGTGGTCAGGCACTCGGACGTGAGCGGGGCGAGCCTCGGCGCGACGACCACCCTCTACCGCGGCGCGATCGGCGACTCGCGCGCCTCGGCCTCGAACGGGCTGATCGACGGATTCCTCGGCGATTACAACAGCGTCGCCGCGACCGACGATGGCTGGATCGCAGTCTTCAACGACGCTCGCGACGCCGCCGTCTGCCCGGCGGTCGACACCTTCCGGCAGGAAACCGTCGACGGGGTCAAGGGCGCGGAAGCGCCGGCACCGGGGACGGAATGCCCGCCGACCTTCGGCAACACCGACATCTGGTCGGCGAACGGGGCCGACCCGACCCCCTGAAGCCGCTCGGTGGCCGCCGGTCGGTGCCCTACGGGGTCGGCGCGGGGGGATCTCGCTTCATCGCCCCAGCCTCCAGTAGCGCCCCTTCTCTCCCCAGGCGAGTTCGGCGTCCTGCAGGACGGCAAGGTGATGGTTGACCTCGCGCAGCGAACGATCGCCCGACAGTTGTTCGTGCAGCTCGGGATGCTGCACTCCTGCCGGTCGAGC
>Ga0207652_10000331_pt1 | contig 49024 bp, 50 predicted proteins | sample KBSC63BmetaG_FD_184334 | JGI IMG/M metagenome (GOLD analysis project Ga0207652, IMG submission 184334) | Corn rhizosphere microbial communities from Kellogg Biological Station, Michigan, USA - KBS C6-3B metaG (SPAdes) (version 2) | ecosystem: Host-associated > Plants > Roots > Rhizosphere ... | reverse complement strand
GCCCGCTCCACCGGCAACGATGCCATCTTGGTGTGCGAGCGCGGCTTCTCCTTCGGCTACAACAATCTGGTCTCCGACATGCGCTCGCTGTCGATCATGCGCGAGACGGACTGTCCCGTCGTATTCGACGCGACCCATTCGGTACAGCTTCCCGGCGGCAAAGGCACCGCATCCGGCGGTCAGCGCGAGTTCATTCCGGTGCTGGCGCGCGCGGCCGTGGCCAGCGGAGTGTCGGGGTTGTTCATGGAGACCCACCCCGAGCCGTCCAAGGCGCTTTCGGACGGACCCAATGCGTGGCCGCTGGATCGGATGGAGCCGCTCCTGATCACCCTGAAACAGCTGGATGAGGCCGTGAAGGCCCGCCCGCTCGAAGAAACTCTGTTACGGGCTTCGCCCGAACTCCTCACGGGGTCCAAAAGGACCCCGTCCATTTAGCTCAAGAACGACATCTCGAACGAGGACAGAGGCCTCTACTCACATGAGCCGAATCACCGACATCCGCGCCCGCGAGATCATCGATTCACGCGGCAACCCCACCGTCGAAGCCGACGTGATTCTCGATTCGGGCGCGACCGGGCGTGCCGCCGTCCCCTCGGGCGCTTCCACCGGAACGCGCGAGGCCGTGGAGCTGCGCGATGGCGACAAGAAGCGCTTCGGCGGCAAAGGCGTTCTGAAGGCGGTCGAGCACGCCAACGGCGTGCTCAAGCAGGCGCTCCTGGGGCGCGACCCGCGCGATCAGGCGGGTCTCGACGGCCGCATGATCGAGCTGGACGGCACAGATACCAAGGGCAAGCTGGGTGCGAACGCATTGCTTGCCGTGTCGCTGGCAACGGCGCACGCCGCCGCCCGGGATGCCGGCGAGCCGCTGTACCGCTACCTCGGGAGTGCGCTGATCAAGGGGGGGCGGGAGCCGGTGATGCCCGTGCCGATGATGAACATCATCAACGGCGGTGCGCATGCCAACAACAGCCTGGATATCCAGGAGTTCATGATCCTCCCCGTCGGCGCACCGAGCTTTCGCGAGGCCCTGCGCTACGGCTGCGAGGTGTTTCACGCCCTGAAGCAGATCCTCAACTCCCGGCACCTGTCGACGGCCGTCGGCGACGAGGGAGGCTTCGCGCCGGACCTCGAGTCCAATGAGGCCGCGCTGGGGGTGATTCTGCAGGCAGTGGAGCAGGCCGGCTATCGGCCGGGCAGGGACATCTACCTGGGTCTGGATGTCGCCTCGTCCGAGTTCTTCAAGAACGACCGTTACGAGCTGGAAGCGGAGGGGCGCGGGTTCTCCGCGGCCGAGTTCACCGGCTACCTCGGAGACCTCGTGGCGAAGTATCCGGTCATTACCATCGAGGATGGGATGAGCGAGTCCGATTGGGACGGGTGGGGCGAGCTCACGCGCGCGCTCGGCAAGCGCATCCAGCTCGTCGGTGACGATCTATTCGTGACCAACACCCGGATCCTCCAGGAGGGCATCGAGCGCGGCATCGCCAACTCCATCCTGATCAAGCCCAACCAGATCGGGACGCTGACGGAAACGCTGGCCGCGATCCACATGGCGGATGAGGCCCACTATGCCTCGGTCGTCTCGCACCGCTCCGGGGAGACCGAGGACAGCACGATCGCCGATATCGCGGTGGCGACGGCGGCCACCCAGATCAAGACCGGCTCGCTGTCGCGCTCGGACAGAATGGCCAAATACAACCAGCTGCTGCGGATCGAGGCGGAGCTGGGCAAAGTGCGTTACGCTGGCCGTGACGCGTTTCCTGTCAAGATCTGACCCGGATCAGCTACACTCCCGCCAGCGCTGATCAAACATAATGAAGTGAGGCAGACGATGGCACGGGGGAGAGTTGCGAAGCTGGCAGGGGCGCAGCTGCTGCTGATCGGTGCCCTGGGAATCGCGCAAGCGCACAGCCATCATCGCGTGCACACGGTGGCCGACGGTCCCGGACTGCGCTCCGCATCCGCCCTGGTCATCGATGAGACGCATTCCTCGGTCCTGTATTCACGCAACGCCGAGGTCGCCGCGCCGATCGCCTCCATCACCAAGCTGCTGACCGCCCTGGTGATCGCCGATGCCCATCTCCCCCTGGATGAGCGGATCCAGATCACCCAGGAGGACCGGCATCTGCACAAGGGGTCCTTCTCGCGCCTCGCCATCGGCACGACCCTCAGCCGCGGCGATCTCATCCACCTGGCCCTGATGGCGTCGGAGAATCGCGCGGCCCATGCCCTCGGGCGCACGTACCCCGGCGGCCTCGATGCGTTCATCCCCGCGATGAATGCCAAGGCCAAGGCGCTCGGCATGACGAGTGCCCACTTCGTCGATCCCACCGGGCTGTCCGAGGAGAACGTGGCCAGTCCCGAGGATCTGGCCAAGCTGGTCATGGCGGCCTCGCATGACCCGACGATCCGCGAGTATTCGACCGATCGGCGCTACGCGGTCGCGGTCGGCCGGCACAAAGTCGAGTTCCGCAATACCAACTCCCTGGTCGGCAATCCGACCTGGGACATCGTCGTGCAGAAGACCGGCTACATCAGCGAGGCCGGCAAGTGCCTCGTCATGCAGGCCATCATCGATGACCGCACCGTCGTCATGGTGCTGCTGAATTCCTATGGGCGCTACACCCGCACGGCGGATGCAGTGCGCATCAGGCGCTGGATGGAAGCCAAGCTGAGCGAGCACTCCTCGCACACCAAGGCCTGATCTTCGGCCGAGGACGTTCCGGGCGCGATCACGCTGCGCTCGATGGGCTACGCCGCAGGGAGGAGGGCGAGCCACCGAACAGGCGCGTGAAAACTCTCCTCATTCTCTCGGGATGCTCGAAGCCTACCAGGCGGGCGACTTCCTGCACGGAGCGTTGGCCGCTCTCCAGTGCGGCGCGAGCCGCATCGGCACGCAGTCGCTCCACGGCTTTCGCCGGTGTGAGTCCGGTCTCTCGCTGAAATTCCCGTGAGAAGTGCCGCGGGCTCAGGCACACCCGCGCGGCCAGGGTGTCGACATCCAGATCATGCGCGAGATGCGCGCGCATGTACTCGAGCAGCGAAGCGAAACGGCCTTGCGGGCTTTCCATCTCCAGCAGTGCTGAGAATTGGGACTGTCCCCCGGGGCGGCGGTGGTACACGACGAGCTGCTGAGCTACTCGCCTCGCTGTGTGCTCGCCCAGATCTTCTTCTATCAGCGCCAGGGCGAGATCGATGCCCGCGGTCACGCCTCCGGACGTCCAGAATTTTCCGTCGCGGGTGAAGATGCGATCCGCATCCAGGCGTACCTGTGGATACCGCCGCGCAAAGTCGGTGCTGCGACTCCAGTGCGTCGTCGCCACGCGTCCGTCCAACAAGCCTGCGGCGGCCAGCACATACGAGCCGGAGCACACGCTGGCCACTCGACGCGAGTGCTCTGCACAGTCCCTCACGAATAGATGCGTCATGAAGCAGTTCACGGCTTCGCGCGTGCCTTCTCCACCTACGACGATCAGCGTATCGACAGCCGTTGCGTCGCCGAAGCTCACGGACGTGAGCGTCGCACCGGAGGAGCTCGGGGTGTCCCCGGGACTCGCTGCAATGATTCGCCCGTGGTAGGTGTCATGGTGATAGCGGTTCGCGATCTCGAACGCCGCGATCGGCCCGGCGGCGTCCAGGAGCTGGAACCGGGGGAAGATGAGGATGGCGACCCTGTGGGGCATGGTCTGATTTCCCTGGGCATGTCCGAAAACGAGGGAAAGACGTCATTTCGGACATGATTCTAGATTTTAGGATGTGCGTGCGCGAGTCCTCCCGAAGCGCCGAGCTGCCCCGAAGTGCACTCGATTGGCCATGAATTCGCGAGAAGCTGCCTCGAATGTCCCGCAACGCACCGGAAATGGCAGCGCAACGCTGCAGGAGAGTTCCGCCGATGAGCCCCACCCGCTATCCCCCGTTCCCGGTCGTCTTCGCGCTCTACCCGCAGGTGACACAGCTGGATTTCACCGGGCCGGCGGAGGTGTTCTCCCGCCTGCCTGGAGCCCACCTGACGCTCGCCAGCGTGACCGGCGGTCTGCTGGAGACCGAAAGCGGGATCACCTTTGCACACGTCAAGCCGTTGGCTGAGGTCAACGACTGTTCCCTCCTGTGTGTACCCGGAGGGTTCGGGACGACTGCCGCGATGGAAGATCCGGCTTACCTGAGCTCACTGCGGCGGTTGGCCGCCCAGGCGCGCTACGTCACCTCCGTCTGCACCGGTTCCCTGCTGCTGGGCGCCGCCGGACTGCTGCGAGGCAAACGTGCGGCGTGTCATTGGGCATGGCGAGAGCTGCTGGCCACCTTCGAGGCCATGCCCGATCCCGCGCGCGTCGTGCGAGAAGGCAACTTGTTCACCGGAGGAGGCGTGACCGCAGGCATCGACATGGCGCTGACCGTCGTGGCGGAGATCGCCGGAGCGGACTTCGCGCAGACCCTGCAGCTCGCGTTGGAGTACGCGCCCGATCCTCCGTTCACCACGGGTCGACCGGAGGCCGCCCGGCCCGAGATCGTGGCCGCGGTGCGCCGCCGGCTCGATTTGCTGGGTGCGAACAGAGAAGCCGCCGCTCGCAGAGCTGCAAACGCTCTAACAACTTGATCGTCCACGCTTCGCGAGAGCGCCGGTGTCTGATACGCTCTCAGATGCATGAAATGGCTCGCTGCAGCCTTGGTTGTGGTCGTGGTGCTCCTGCAATACCGGGTGTGGGTCTCGGGTAGCGGAGTCCACGAAGTCGATCGCCTGCAACGGGCCGTCGCGGCGCAGCGGTCGGAAAACGAGCAGCTGGCCGACCGGAACAAACAGCTCGCCGCCGAGGTCCGGGATCTGAAGACCGGCATGGGTGCGTTGGAAGAGCGGGCTCGCAGTGATCTGGGCATGATCGGGAGCCACGAGACTTTCTACCAGGTCGTGCCGAGCCGCTCCGCGACGGCGGCCACCCGGGCCCCGACACGCACGGCCTCGCGCTAGCCGCCAGCCGCTGAAGTCACCATGCGCTACTGGCTCATCGTGCCGGCCGCAGGCGTCGGTCGCAGGTTCGGCGAGCAGACCCCCAAGCAGTACGTGCCCCTGCACGGTCGCACTCTCCTGGAGTGGTCGCTTGCGCCCTTCAGGGCAGACTCGCGCTGCACCGGAATTGTCGTCGCGCTCGCCGCTGGCGATCCGCATTGGCCTGCGATCGCCAGGAAGCTCGGCAACGTCACCGTCGCCCCCGGAGGTGCAGAGCGCAGCCACTCGGTGCGCAATGGCCTCGCGGCGTTGCAGGGGCAGGTTGCGGCGAGCGACTGGGTGCTGGTGCACGATGCCGCGAGACCCTGCCTGCCGGCGGCAGACCTGAACCGCCTGGTCGAGCGTCTCGACTCGCACCCGGTCGGTGGCTTGTTGGCCGCGCCGGCAGCTGACACGCTGAAGGCCACAGGTGAGGACTTGCAGGTGGTGCGCACGGTGGATCGGTCCGGCCTTTGGCGAGCGCTCACGCCGCAGATGTTTCGATACGGTCGCCTGTGCGAAGCCTTGGACGCGGCGCTGGCGTCTGGGCGGCTTCCGACGGATGAATCACAGGCCATCGAATGGCTGGGTGACCACCCGCAGATCGTTGCGGGCTCTGCGGCCAACCTCAAAGTCACCTCTCCGGAGGATCTGCTCGTGGCCGCCGCATTACTGCAGGAGACGCGCGCGTGAGAATCGGTTTTGGCGTGGATGTCCACGCGTTTGGTCCCGGGGACTTCGTGATGCTCGGCGGAATTCGTGTCCCCTACACGCGCGGCGTGCTTGCGCACTCCGATGGCGATGTGGTCCTGCATGCCTTGTGCGATGCACTCCTCGGAGCAGGGGGGCTCGGGGACATCGGACAGCACTTCAAGGACACCGATCCGCAGTGGAAGGGCGCCGACAGCAAGCGATTCGTGCGCGCCGTGCTGGAAATGCTGCGCGCGCGTCAGCTGCGGGTGGGCAACGCGGACCTGACCGTATTGTGCGAGGCACCCAAAGTGGGTCCCGTCAGGGATCAGATGCGGCGGCAGATCGCAGAGCTGCTCGAGGTCACGGAGGACAAGGTCAACATCAAGGCCACCACGACGGAGCGGCTGGGTTTTCTGGGCAGGAGCGAGGGACTCGCCGCCCAGGCGGTGGTACTGCTGGTTGATGCTTAGGGAGGCACTCGATCCTGTTCGAGCCTACGGTGCGCCGCTCGGTCGCGGCGTTCTCCGGGCGGAGCCGGAAGACTTCCTGGTGGAGGAGCAATTGGGCTTTTCCGCTGCAGGGTCCGGCCAGCATGTGCTTCTCAAGGTTCGCAAGCGCGATGCCAACACACAGTGGGTGGCCCGCGAGCTGGCGCGTGCGTGCGGCTGCCGCGCTCTGGACGTCGGATACGCGGGGCTCAAGGACAGGCACGCCGTCGCGCTTCAGTGGTTCACTGTGCCCCAATCACGCATGACGTTGGACGGGTGGACCGCCGTGCGCGGACAGGGGTTTGAAGTTCTCGAAGCGCACGCCCACACCCGCAAGCTCCCCCGGGGTGCCTTGGAGGGAAACCGCTTCGAGATCAGGATCCGGCACATGCAAGTCGACGATGGGGCGCTGGCGACCCGATTGGCGGAGATTGCCGCGCACGGCGTGCCGAACTATTTCGGGCCGCAGCGCTTCGGGCGCGACGGCGCCAATCTTGCGCGCATGAGCGAAGATCCACGTGCTCTCGCCCCCGAGCAGCGCAGCTTCATGCTGTCAGCTGCACGGAGCCTCGTGTTCAATGCCGTCGCCGCGGAACGCGTGGCCGATGGGTCCTGGGCTACCCTGGAAGCCGGGGATGTCGCCAACCTCGATGGGCGCGGAAGCGTCTTTGCTGTCGAGCCGGAGGCCCCCTCGTTGCTCGAGCGATGCCAGCGGCTGGAGCTGCATCCCACCGGCCCACTGTGGGGGCGCGGCACGCTCGCCTCGACTCATCGGATCCATGCGCTCGAACGTGCTGTGTCGGCGCGTTTCTCCCAGGCCTGCGCGCTGACGGAGCAGGCGGGGATGGAGCAGGAACGCCGGGCACTCAGGCTGGCGGTCCGCGACCTGCAGTGGCAGCGGGATCAAGCGGGCCTCCTCATCCACTTCCGCTTGACGCGCAGCGGCTTCGCGACGACGGTGCTGCGGGAGATCGTGGACTACGGGGACAATAACACGTAGACCGCGCCCGTTCCCCCATCGACGGGCCGGGCCGAGACATAGGCGACCACAGCCCCGGTGCGCCGCAGGACCCCACTCACGGCGCTCTTCAGGACCGGCCCACGGTGTCCCGACCGCAGTCCCTTGCCATGGATGATGCGAACGCACCGCATTTGGCTGTGCAGAGCGTCCGCCAGAAAGTCCCGCAGCGCATGCTTGGCCGCGACGACGCTGTGTCCGTGGAGATCCAACTCGGCCTCCACGCGGTACTGGCCGCGCCGCAGCTTGCGCAACACAGGGCTCTGCAGACCGGCGCGGTGGAACACGAGCTCATCCCCGGCTGCCAACGCGGGGTCCTCGTTCCCCCCGGAGAGGCTCTCCTGCAAGACGGCATGCCGGTCAGCGCGCGTGAAGCGCGCACGGGGCGCCGGTCCCCGTCGCCGCGAGGCCGGACGCTCGGAAGCCATCGGCTTGACGTCCCGTACCGCTTCGCGGAAGAGACGGACGTCGTCGTTTTCAGGGTCCGACTTCACCCTACCTCCGGATTCAGTATAGTTACGCGCCTTCGAAAAGGCTCCAGCCTGGCAGCGCCACTCTTGAAGATTCTGGTCAGCAACGACGACGGCTTTCGTGCCGAGGGCATCCGCGCCCTGCGGGAGGCTCTCTCCACGCTGGCCGAGGTAACCGTGGTCGCGCCGGACCGCAACCGCAGCGGCGCCAGCAACTCCCTCACGCTCGATGTGCCTCTGCGCGTGTTCGAGGCTCCGGAGCCGAAGGTGTACTTCGTCCCGGGCACCCCGACCGACTGCGTACATCTGGCCATCTCAGGGCTGTTCGATTTCGAGCACGACATGGTCGTCTCCGGCATCAATGACGGCGCCAACCTGGGCGATGACGTGCTCTACTCGGGGACCGTGGCGGCCGCCATTGAGGGGCGCTTCCTGGGTCTGACCACGATTGCCATGTCGCTCTGTACCTCCCCGGAAAGCGGTCGGCACTTCGCCACGGGCGCAGAAGTAGCGCGCCGGCTGGTGGCCCACCTCATGCGCAAGCCGCTCGAGCCGACTTTGATCCTCAACGTCAATGTGCCCGATGTTCCCTTCGAGAGTCTGCGCGGCCTGCGCACCACCCGGCTCGGCTATCGACACCGCTCCGAGCGGATCGTGCCGGCAAAGGATCCGCGCGGTCGCCCGGTCTACTGGGTGGGACCGGCAGGCTCGCAGCAGGATGCCGGACCGGGGACCGACTTCGATGCCGTCGGCAAAGGCTACGTATCGGTGACGCCCCTGCAGATCGATCTGACCCGTCACGCGGCATTGCCTGCCGTGGCGAGTTGGCTGGAAGGAATCGATGGCTGACGTGCGTCTGACGGGGATAGGCATGACCTCCGCGCGCACGCGCGATCGGCTGGTGCAGCGTTTGCGCGAGCAAGGGATCGTGAACCTGCAGGTGCTGGATCGGATTCGCAATGTGCCACGGCACATCTTCGTGGACGAGGCGCTGGGCACGCGCGCGTACGAGGACACGGCCCTGCCGATCGGCTTCGGACAGACAATCTCCCAGCCCTACATCGTTGCCCGAATGACGGAAGCGCTGCTCGAAGGAGCGCCGCCCAGGAATGTCCTGGAGGTCGGGACCGGCTGCGGCTATCAGACCGCGGTCCTGGCACCGCTGGTGGAGAAGCTGCACACCATCGAGCGCATCGAGCCCCTGTTGACGCGCGCCAAGGAGCGGATCAAGGAGCTGGGCCTGCGCAACGTTCGCTTCCGCCATGGCGACGGCGCCCTCGGCTGGAAGACCCAGGCTCCCTTCGACGGGATTCTCGTCGCGGCCGCACCGCTCACGGTGCCCGAAGCCCTGATTCAGCAACTGGGCGTCGGGGGGCGTCTGCTGGTCCCGGTCGGGCCGGAAGGAGAGCAGGAGCTGATTCGGTTCACGCGCCGTGAGCAGCGCGTCGAGCGGGAGTCGCTCGGCGCGGTGGCCTTTGTGCCCCTGCTTGGTGGAACAGCATGAGGAAATCGACCTAACTTAATGACTTCATTAAAGTTAGGGTCAAAACAGCAAATCACTTGCACGTCGAACTACAACCTGTTTAACATGTTGCCTGTCGCTCGACGACGACAGCCTCTCGAAGATGGATGCGAGGGCCCGGAAGAAGACACAGGGAGGAGGGCGACGACACAAAAGCAATAAAGACGGCGAGAAGAACAAAAAAAGACGCAATTGTTCGAGTCTGTCAGCTTCGAATGATTGTTGGATGGTTGACCTTGCCTCCCCCCTGTGTCTTCTTCCGGGCGCCACGCGCCCGGAGGCTCATGAGAAGAACAACGCGGCCGCCACCCTCCGGTCCTCCTGCACCAGCACGTTGAACGTGCGGCAGGCTGCACCCAGGTCCATCGCTTCCAGTCCCACTCCGCGCTCCGCAAAAGCGGATCGAATCGGCTGCGGTGCGAAGCGCTGCACGGGGCCCGTCCCGAGCAGCACCACTTCCGGCCGCAGAGCAAACACTCTCTCCAGGTGAACGGGCGAGAGCTCCGCGAAGCTCGCCGGCTCCCAGTCGGCAATGAGCGTGTCTGCGGTGATGATGCAGCTGCAGTGCAGGCGCAGCTCTCCAACTCGGACCTCGGTGGGCGAGTAGGAGCGGATCAGGTTGCCCTGCGGGCGCGCTTCGAGCGTGAGCTTCATGGCAATGGCGAGTGTGGCTGGCAGTACGATACCGGTCATGCGCGAAATCGTCATCGTCATCTCGGATCTGTACTTGTCCGATCTGCACGGGCCGGACACGCCTGCGACGCCGCCGGTCGCACTGCCCGGCATGGATCGGATCGCCAGGTTCGGCGAGCGGTTGCCGCTGGATCGCGGCTGGCGTGACTGGTTGGCCCGCTGGGTCGGTCGGCAGGATCTCGAGCAAGCGCCCGTGAGCACCATCGCCGGGGCCGGTCGAGCCGATGCCGCCGCAACGTGGATGGCCACCCCGTTGCATCTCGCCGCCGGGCTGACGACTCTGCATTTCGATACGCGCGGCATCTTGCGTTTGTCCGCCGCAGAGCTCGAGGAGCTGGCGCTCGACTTCGCCCGGGTATTTCACGATGTGGGTCTCGTGCCGTTGGCCTCCGGCGAGTTTCTGCTGCTGCAGTCGGTAATCCCCGCAGCGACCACGACTGAGCCGGCGCGCATCGTCGGCGGCAATGTCGCGGACGCCTTGCCGCAAGGCGCAGGTGCTCCCACTCTGAGGCGGCTCGGAGCGGAGATCGAGATGTGGCTGTACGAGCACCCGGTCAATGTGGCTCGCGCCGGCCGCGGGGAGCTGCCTATCAGCACTCTGTGGATGTGGGGCGGTGGAGGGCGGCTGACCCATCGCAGCACTTCCGGCGACTTACCTCGTGCGTTCGGATCCGACAGCTACCTGCAGGGCCTGTGGCGCTTGTGCGGCGGGGAAGCTCAATCGCTTCCGCCACAGCTGGATGCAACCTATGCTGGCAGTGTGGTGCTGGTAGTGGAAACGGGTCGGATATCGCTGGGGGAGCTGGATCGGCGCTTCGTGGCGCCGGCGCTCGAGCACCTGCAGCGGCGCGACCTCGAGCGCGTGTCGATTCTCGCCAACGACCGGCTCCTGGTCCTGGCCTCGGGCCACCAGCTCAAGTTCTGGCGACGGGCGCGGCCGGCCCTCGAGCGCCTGCGATGACCTTGAGAATCGTTCGCCGGGTCTGTGAGCGGCCCGGGCAGCTCGGCAGCCACTTCCATCCCGTCCTGCAACGGATCTATTCCGCGCGGGGCGTTCGAGACGCGACCGACCTCGACGTGTCGCTCGAACGGCTGCTTCCGGTCGGCACCCTCGAAGGAGTGATGCCCGCGGTAGAGCTGCTTCTGCGCCACCGCGTGCAAGGACGCGTTCTGGTCATCGGGGACTTCGATGCGGACGGCGCCACGAGCACGGCGCTCGTGCTGCGCGCTTTGCGCGCTTGGGGATTTGCATCCGCGGACTTCCTCGTCCCCAATCGCTTCGAGTTCGGCTACGGGTTGACGCCCGAGATCGTGGCGCTGGGCGCGAGCCGAGCGCCCACGCTGATCATGACCGTCGACAACGGCATCTCCAGTCACGCCGGTGTCGCGGATGCGCGGGCGCGAGGCATCGACGTGCTGATCACCGACCATCATCTGCCGGCCGCTGAGCTGCCTGCGGCCAATGTGGTGGTCAATCCCAATCTGCCGGGCAGCCGATTTGGCAGTCGCGCGCTGGCGGGCGTCGGTGTGGCGTTCTATGTGCTGGCGGGGCTGCAGCGTGCGCTGCAGAACGCCTCGCTCCTTCCTTTGGGCGCACCCTCCATCGCTTCGTACCTCGATCTTGTGGCCCTCGGGACGGTGGCCGATGTGGTTCCCCTCGATCTCAACAATCGTGTGCTCGTCTCACAGGGACTCAGGCGCATTCGTGCCGGTCGATGCGTGCCCGGCATTCGTGCGCTGCTCGAGGTTGCGAATCGGCGGACGGCGGAGTTGACGGCCACCGATCTGGCTTTTTCCGTCGGACCGCGCCTCAACGCCGCCGGTCGCATCGACGACATGAGCATCGGCATCCAATGTCTGCTGGCGGACGATCCGGGCAGCGTGCAGAGCCTGGCGGAGCGGCTCGAGGAGTTGAACCAGGAGCGCAAGAGCATCGAGGCGCGCATGCAGGCCGAGGCGCTCGCGGCGCTGCGCAGGGTCACGGACTTCGGGCCGTTGCAGCGCAGCGGCGTGTGTCTGTTCGACCCCGGCTGGCACCAGGGAGTGGTCGGGCTGGTCGCCAGCCGCGTCAAGGATCGGCTGCGGCGCCCGGTGATCGCCTTTGCGCTCGCCGCCGAGGAGACGTTGCGAGGCTCGGCGCGCTCGATCGAGGGCATCCATATTCGTGACGTGCTCGACTCCATCGCGGCCCGCCATCCGGAGCTGATCAGCCGTTTTGGCGGTCACGCGATGGCCGCCGGACTGACGCTGGAGCGCTCCAAGCTCGACCGTTTCGCGGCGGCCTTCGACGAAGAGGTGGCGCGCTGGATGAGCCGCACTCCCGGCACCGATGCGATCGAGACCGACGGGGAGCTGACGGTGCAGGAGATTGCGCTGGAGACCGCTCGCGCCCTGCGTGCGGGAGGCCCGTGGGGACAGGCCTTTCCAGAACCCTGCTTCGATGGGACTTTTCTGATCCGCGAGGCGCGCGTCGTCGGCGAGCGGCACCTGAAGATGTGGGTCGAAGTGCCGCGCACCGGCCGCTCGTTCGATGCGATCGCCTTCAACCACATCGGCGAGCAGGCGCCGTTCGTGCCGCCAGCCGGCACCGTCCAACTGGTCTACCGCCTGGATGTCAACGAATTCCAGGGCGAGCATCGCCTGCAGCTGCTGGTCGATCACCTGTGGAATTTGTGACGTCCGCCGTTTAGCATTCCCCTCCATGGAGCTCAATCAACTCAAGCGACAGCTCAAAGACCTCGGGGAGCGCATCGGCTCCTTACGGGGGTTTCTTTGAGTACGATCAGAAGAAGGAACGCCTCGAAGAGGTAGGCCGCGAGCTCGAAGACCCCGCCGTGTGGTCCAACCAGGAGCGCGCCCAGGAGCTCGGTCGCGAGCGCGCGCGCCTGAGCAGCGACGTCGAGGAGATCGATCGCACATCCACGGGGATCGAGGAAGCCTCCGAGCTGCTGGAGCTCGCCGAGAGCGAAGGCGATGAGGCCGCCGCCCGCGACATCGAGGGCGACGCGGGCCGCCTGGAAGGCATGGTGCGCCACCTCGAGCTGAAACGGATGTTTCGCGGCGAGATGGATTCGCACAGCGCGTTTCTCGATATCCAGGCGGGCGCCGGTGGCACGGAGGCACAGGACTGGGCGCAGATGCTGCTGCGGATGTACCTGCGCTGGGCTGCCGCCCGGGGCTTCGGCGCTGAGGTGATCGACTCCAATCCCGGCGAAGTCGCCGGTATCAAGAGCGCCTCCGTGGAGATCAAGGGAGACTACGCCTACGGCTGGCTGCGCACCGAGACCGGTGTGCATCGCCTGGTGCGCAAGTCGCCTTTCGATGCGGGCAACCGCCGCCACACCTCGTTCGCTTCCGTGTTCATCTCCCCGGAGATCGACGACGACATCAGCATCGAGATCAACCCGGCGGACCTGAAGACCGACGTGTACCGCTCCTCCGGCGCCGGCGGCCAGCACGTCAACAAGACCGAGTCGGCGGTGCGCATCACGCATATGCCCACGGGCATCGTGGTGGCCTGTCAGAATGAGCGCAGCCAGCACAAGAATCGCTCCACCGCCATGAAAATGTTGAAGGCCAAGCTCTACGAGCTGGAGGTGAACAAGCGCAACGCGGCAGCGAAGGTGCTGGAGGACTCCAAGTCCGACGTCAGCTGGGGCAACCAGATCCGCTCCTACGTGCTGGACCAGTCGCGTATCAAGGATCTGCGAACGGGGGTCGAGGTGGGCAATACTACGGCCGTGCTCGATGGCGATCTGGATCAGTTCATGGAGGCTTCGCTGAAGGCGGGCGTCTGACCACTCATGACTCAGGACTCTGACGAGAACAAGTTGATCGCCGAGCGGCGCGCGAAGCTCGAGCAGCTGCGCCGCGCCGGCAACGCTTTCCCCAACGACTACCGGCGCAATGCGCTGGCGGCGCAGCTGCACTCGGCATTCGGGGACCGGGACGCGCAGTGGCTGGAGTCCAACCCCGCGCGTGTGAATGTCGGCGGCCGGATGTTGTTCAAGCGTGTGATGGGCAAGGCGAGCTTCGCCAAGATCGCCGATCGCACCGGGCAGATCCAGCTGTTCCTGCAGCAGGATGCGCTCGGGGAAGCCTACGAGGCGTTCAAGAGCTGGGACGTCGGGGACATCGTCGGCGCGGCCGGAGTGCTCTTCAAGACCAGGACCGGCGAGCTGTCGGTGCGCGTGGATACGCTGCGCCTGCTGGTGAAGTCGCTGCGGCCGCTCCCGGACAAGTGGCACGGCCTGGCGGACACCGAGACGCGCTATCGCCAGCGCTACGTCGACCTGATCGTCAACGACAGCAGCCGCAACGTGTTTCGCACTCGCACGCGCATCATCCGCTTCCTGCGGGACTTCCTGGATGCGCTCGACTTCCTCGAAGTCGAGACGCCGATGATGCAGCCGATCGCCGGCGGAGCCACCGCCAAGCCCTTCATCACCCACCACAACGCGCTCGACATCGACATGTACCTGCGCATCGCTCCGGAGCTGTACCTGAAGCGCCTGGTGGTCGGGGGTTTCGAGCGCGTGTACGAGATCAACCGCAACTTCCGCAACGAGGGCCTCTCGACCCGCCACAATCCGGAGTTCACGATGCTCGAGCTGTACCTCGCGTACGCCGACTATCGCGCGCTCATGGACTGGATCGAGAAGGCGGTGCGGGGGCTGGCAGATGCGCTCAACGGCAAGCAGCAGCTCACCTATCAGGGCCGGGAGTACGACCTCAGCAAGCCCTTCCGGCGGCTGACGATCGAGCAGGCGCTGATCGCCAACAACCCCGGCATCGATCCGCTGTCGCTGCGCGATGTGACCTACCTGCGCACGGTCTGCGAGCGGCTCGGCATCCCCGTGAATGCCCTCGACGGGGCGGGCAAGCTGCAGCTGGAGATCTTCGAGAAGACCGCCGAGCACACCTTCATGGACCCCACCTTCGTGCACGCCTACCCGGCGGAGGTGTCGCCGCTGGCACGCGCCAACGACGCGGATCCGTTCCTCACCGATCGCTTCGAGTTCTTCCTGGCGGGCAGGGAGATCGCCAACGGATTCTCCGAGCTGAACGATCCGGAGGACCAGGCGGCCCGCTTCCGCGCCCAGGTGCAGCGCAAGGACCGGGGCGACGAGGAAGCGATGGTGTTCGACGCCGACTACGTGCGCGCGCTCGAGTACGGCATGCCGCCGACGGCGGGCCTGGGGGTGGGCATCGATCGCGTCGTGATGTTCTTCACCGACTCCCCCTCGATCCGCGACGTGATCCTCTTCCCCCACATGCGCCCGGAGGACGGTTGACCGACCGTCCCATCGGCGTATTCGACTCCGGGGTCGGTGGACTGACCGTACTGAAGGCTCTGCGCGCGGAGCTCCCGCACGAGGACTTCATTTATCTCGGGGACACGGCGCGTCTGCCCTACGGGACCAAAAGCCCCGAGACCGTCGAGCGCTACTTTCTGCAATGCGCTGAGGCGCTCGCCGACCGTGAGGTGAAGTGCCTGGTCGTCGCTTGCAACACCGCTTCATCGGTTGGATTGACCCACGTGCGGGAGCGCATCACCAACCTGCCGGTGGTCGGTGTCATCGAGCCGGGAGCCGAAGCGGCGTGCGCGGCTTCCAAGTCCGGACACATCGCCGTGATCGCCACAGAGCGTACCGTCAATGGTGGTGCCTACCAGGATGCGATCCTGAGGCGACGGCGGGATGCGCGGATCACGGCACGCGCGACTCCCTTGTTCGTAGCGCTTGCCGAGGAGGGGTTGTGCACCGGTCCCATCGCGGAAGGCGTCGCGCGCCACTATCTCGACTCCATGTTCGTCGGCCGGCTGTCCGCTCAAAGCATCGACGCCACGGTGCCCGACACACTGCTGCTGGGGTGCACCCACTTCCCCATGCTGGCCGAGACGATTCGCCGCGTCGTCGGATCCGCCGTCAGCATCGTCGATTCGGCCGCCACGACTGCGGCGTCCGTGGGCAAGATGCTCACGGACACCGGGCTGTCGCGCTCCTCCGGCGGTGGCAGTGTCCGCTTCCTCGCAACCGACTCCATCGAGCGTTTCGTGAAGGTCGGGGGCGGATTCCTCGACCGACGGATCGCCCCCGAGGAAGTCGCGCTCGTCGATCTATGACTTGATGGGAATCCAGATCTCCAGCCCCCCTTAGAACGCGAGCTGGAAGCGCGTCAGAAACGCCCGCTCATCCGGCCGGTCGGTGCCTCCAGCCCCGCCCCCGTCGAACTTCGTGTGCTCGTAGTCGAACATCCACCTGACGTACTCATCCAGGTACCAGTTCAATCCGATGCCGTAAGCAAAGGCCCGCCGAGGCGCGACGCTGGGGTCGGCAAAGGAGCTCGCGCCGCCGGCAAAGGCGGCCCGGTCGATGCGCAGCTCCTGGAGACGGGCGACCAGCTCCCACGCGCCCCATCCCGATCCCTGGCGGCCCGGAGTGAAGCGGCTCCTGGGGATGAAATTGTTGTAGGACTCGCGCTCTCCGGTGAGGAAATAGGAAGCAGAAACCTGCCACGCCGAGTTGTCGATGGTGTCGGAACGCTTCAAGGCCGTGCTCACCTGGCGGCTGACATCCTGACTGGATCGCACGTACTCCGCGAGCAACCCGAAGCTGCCTGCGTAGTAGAAGAGCTGCGGCGCCAGCCGCTCGCGACGTCCGTCCGCGTACGTGGCCGACGTGCCCGTCCGATAACCGAAAAAGCTCTGGGTCGAAGTGGTTTTGTACGTGGCCAGCAGCGTATTCGTCGCACTGCCGGTGGCGTTCACGTACGTCCCGCCGACGCCGAAACCCAGGCCGCTGAGATAGGGATTGCCGGAGCTGAGGAACGGCTGCGAGAACAAGCGTCCTTCCACATCCTTCTTGCCGTCGTTGTCCACATCGGGCGACGCGTTCGCATCGGTGCTGCTGCCATCGGTGACGCCGTCGAAATACCCGACCGCGTAGCTGAGCGCCCCGCCGAACAGGTCCCCGCCGAGCTGCACACCCAGATCGCGGTTGGGGACGAGGTCGCTCGGCAGGCCCAGCTCCAGGAAGCGGTTGTACTGATCGGGCTGCAGCCTCTCCAGGCCGACCGGGCCTTTGAACTTGCCCGCCTGCAGCGTGAACCAGGGCCGGAAGCGCCCGGCGACATAGGCATCCACGAGGATGGCCTTGCCCTGGCCGAAATCCGGCATGACCCGGAAGTCGTAGATGTTGTCCACCGTGCCTTCGAGGTAGGGCCGAGCCTTGCGCACCAGGAAGGTGTCCGCGCTCTGCGGCGTCCCTTTGTCGGAGAACCAACGGCCATCGACCTGCAGGTTGGCGCGGAAGCGGATGATGTTGGCGCCATCGGCGCTTTGCAGAGCCAGCTGCCGTGCGCCCGATCGCGAGCTGGGGGCCGGCGCGACGGAGTTGGAAGTCTGCGGCCCCAGCTGCGATACCCCGGGTTGAGATACCGCGGCGGCTCCTCCTCCTGGACTCACACTCGGCGCTGCGGTGTCCGCGCCGGAGGCTCCATTGCCGCCTGCGGTTGCACTGCTCACGGCGGCGCCGCCGCCAGGCTCCTGCGCGGCCTGCAGCTTCTGCTCCAGGCTCTTGATGCGCTTGTCCTGTTCGTCCAGGCGCCTCAGCAGCGCGGCGACCGAGGGATCGGAAGCTGTCTGAGCGAGGGCCGCACTCATGGGTAACGCGAGCGCCGCGACGACGCCCAACCAAACGCGAAAATTCATCGAGGTTCCTTAGCGAGAGCGTGGGAGCATGCTAAGGAGGGGGTGGTTATGCCGTCAGTCGGACGGCAGTCACAGAGCGGTTACGTAGCGGCTCACTCCGGTAGCATGTAGGGAAGGGGAAGCGAATCCGCCTCCAGCGTCGCGGTGTCGGATGGCGCCGACGGTGCCGGTGGCGCCAGCGGCGCGCGCGGTGCCGGCGGCGCTGGTGGTGCCGGCGGCGCTTCTGCCGAGCCGGTCTCAGCCACGGCGAGAAACTCGCAGCGTCCGTCATCCAGTTGCACGGCGTCGACGACCTTGAACGGGCGTCCGTCGGACAGCTTGCCGCTGTCGCCCGGCGCCAGTGTCTGCGGCGCGCGAGTGACAAATCGTTGCAGGCGCCGTTTTACCCGGCCGCGATAGTGCGCGCGCGCGATGACCTCCTGCCCCGTATAGCAGCCCTTCTCGAAAGACACGGCATCGAGCGCATCCAGATTGAGCATCTGCGCCACGAATTCCTCCGAGGTGGCTGCAAAGACCTGGGCCTGAGCCGATGCGACGTCGAGTCGGTGCCACTCCCGGGGATCGCCGTTGAGGAGGGCACCGACCGGTGAGTCGGCAGGCAAGACGATCAGCCATCGCGCCTTCCCGACGAGCGCGTGAGGAGTCGCTGCGGGCGCACCCATCGAGGCCAATGCATCCGCTGCAGTCTCGGCATCGATAACGCCGAATGCGCGCCACGCCGTGCTCTCATCCGCGATTTTCACTTTCGCGCGCAGTACGAACTTCGCCAGTCGCGCAGCCACCGTGGACGCCAGCTCGCGAGGCAGCACTGCAATGACATCCTGCGCACCGAGCCACAGCAGCCTGATCACGGCGATCGTTCGACCTTGCGGATTGTGATAGCCAGCGAGCAGGGCGTGCTCGGGAGCAAGGCGCGTCAGATCGTTCGATAGTTGTCCCTGCAGAAAGGGGATCGTGTCCGCGCCGTGCACGCGGATCATTCCCAGATCGTCCAGCCGGACAAGGAGAGGTTCAGTGGGCATTGGAGCGCGAATTCTGGCAAAATGAGCGCCTGTATGCGAATTCCTTCCGATCATCTCGAGGCGCCGCCGCGCCCCGACGCTCCCTCTCGGTCCGCTCCCCCCATCCCTGCTGCAGAGCCGGCCTCGGCGCCTCCTGCGGTGCAGGAGATCGGCGGCCCCGCGGGCCCCGAGCCGACGCGTTACGGAGACTGGGAGCGCAACGGCCGCTGCATCGACTTCTGATCCAGAACAATGACCGAACGACCGCTGTCTCCCCACTGGCAGGTGTACAAGTTCAAGTACACGCTGACGACTTCGTTCCTCAATCGCATCACCGGCGTGGTGCTGTCGCTCGGATTGATCGTCCTCGCCTACTGGCTGATGGCGGTGGCCAGCGGCGGCCGTGCGTACACGCAGGCTCTCGCGGTGCTCTCGATGCTGATTTTCAAGCTGCTGTACGCGGCGCTGCTCGTTTCTTTCTGCTATCACCTGGTGGCCGGTATCCGCCACCTGATCTGGGATACCGGACGCTACATGGAGCGGGCGCAGTCCAAGCGCAGCGCCGCCATCATCAGTGTCGTCAGCGTGCTGCTGATGGCCGTGTGCCTGTACTTCGCTTTCTTTGCCGGAGCGCACGCCCCATGAGCCTGCGCAGTCCGCTCGGCCGCGTGCTCGGCTTGGGCTCGGCAAAGGAGGGCGTGCATCACTGGTGGGTGCAGCGCCTCACTTCGGTCGCGCTGGTGCCGCTGGCCGTGTGGTTCCTGGTGTCGCTGCTCTCACTGCCTGCGCTCGACCACACGACGGTGATCGTCTGGATGGCCCAGAGTTGGACCTCCCTGCTGCTGATTCTGTTTGTGCTCATCGCAACGTGGCACTCGCAGCTCGGATTGCGCGTGGTGGTCGAGGACTACGTGCATGGCGGCGCGAAAACCGTCGTGCTGGTTCTCGTCACGTTCGCGCACGCACTCATTGCCGTGGCCGGAGTTTTCGCCATCCTGAAAGTCGCCTTCGGGGGCTCACCGTGAGCGCCTACGAGTTCATCGACCACAGCTACGACGTCATCGTCATCGGAGCCGGAGGTGCCGGCCTGCGAGCGACCCTCGGGCTGGCCGAAGCGGGCCTGTCCACGGCCTGCATCTCCAAGCTGTTCCCGACTCGCAGTCACACCGTTGCCGCGCAGGGCGGCATCAGCGCGGCTCTGGGCAACATGGGCGAGGACGACTGGCGCTGGCACATGTACGACACCGTCAAGGGGTCGGACTGGCTCGGGGACCAGGACGCGATCGAATTCATGTGCAAGGAGGCCCCGGCGGCGGTCATCGAGCTGGAGCACTACGGCCTGCCGTTCTCACGCACCGCGCAGGGCAAGATCTATCAGCGTCCCTTCGGCGGCATGACGACTCATTACGGCAAGGGTACGGCGCATCGTACGTGCGCGGCGGCGGACCGCACCGGACATGCGATGCTGCACACGCTGTACCAGCAGTCGATCAAGCACTCGGCGACGTTTTTCGTCGAGTATTTCGCGATCGACCTGATCATGGAGAACGGCGTGTGCCGTGGTGTGGTCGCTCTCGACATGAACGAGGGCAAGCTGCACCGCTTCCGCGCACACACGACCATCCTGGCCACGGGCGGCTACGGACGCGCCTATTTCTCCTGCACCTCGGCGCACTCGTGCACGGGCGACGGCAACGGCATGGTGTTGCGCGCGGGTCTGCCGCTGCAGGACATGGAGTTCGTCCAGTTCCATCCGACCGGCATCTATGGGGCAGGGTGCCTCATCACCGAAGGTGCGCGCGGCGAAGGCGGGTATCTCACGAACTCCAAGGGCGAGCGCTTCATGGAGCGCTACGCACCCAACGCCAAGGATCTCGCTTCGCGTGACGTGGTCAGCCGCGCCATGACGGTGGAGATCCGCGAGGGACGCGGTGTCGGCCCCGAGCACGACTACATCCAGCTGCATCTGGAGCATCTGGGGCCGGAGGTGATCCACGAGCGCCTGCCGGGGATCGCCGAGACGGCGCGCATTTTTGCCGGCGTCGAGGTGACCCGGGAGCCGATTCCGGTGCAGCCGACGGTGCACTACAACATGGGTGGCGTCCCGTGTAACTACCATGGCGAAGTGCTGGTGCCCAGGAACGGGGACCCCGACTCGGTCGTGCCTGGACTCATGGCCGTTGGCGAGGCCGCCTGTGTGTCGGTTCATGGCGCCAACCGGCTGGGGTCGAACTCGCTGCTCGATCTGGTGGTGTTCGGTCGCGCCGCAGCCCACCGGTGTGCCGAAATGCTCGAGCCAGGCGCGGGCCACAAGCCGCTGGCGAAGGACGCGGGCGACGCTGCCGTGGCGCGCCTCGACCGGCTGCGCCAGGCCAAAGGATCGCGGCCCACCGCTGCGATCCGTCTGGAGATGCAGAAGACCATGCAGGCGGACGCCGCCGTGTTTCGCACGGGCGCCTCGCTCCAGGAGGGTATGCAGAAGCTCGCACGCACGTTTGAGACCTTCGCCGACGTGCGGATCTCCGATCGCTCCCTGGTGTGGAACACGGACCTCATCGAGACGCTCGAGCTGGAGAACCTGCTGATACAGGCGACCGCGACCATCCACTCGGCCCACCATCGGACGGAGAGCCGCGGAGCGCATGCCCGCGAGGATTTTCCCGAGCGCGACGACGCCCGCTGGATGAAACACACCCTGGTGTGGGTCACAGGTCCCGGGCAGGTGCGCTTCGACTATCGGCCGGTGCATCTGTCCACTCTCACCGATGAGGTGGAGTCCATTCCGCCCAAGGCCAGGACCTACTGAATGGCACGGTACTTTCTTCCGCCGAACTCCAAGATCCGCACCGGCGTGACGCACAAGGCGCCGCAAGGCGCTCGCGAGGGCGCGCGGGAAGTGCGCACCTTCCGCATCTATCGCTTCGATCCGGACTCGGGGGAGACCCCGAGACTGGACTCCTTCGAGCTCGACATCCGCAGCTGCGGGCCGATGGTGCTCGATGCCCTGATTCAGATCAAAGCGAGCATCGACTCCTCGGTCGCTTTCCGTCGCTCGTGCCGCGAAGGCATCTGCGGCTCGTGCGCGATGAACATCAACGGGGTGAATCGCCTCGCGTGCACGACGTACCTGAAGGACCTGGGAAGCGACATCCGCATCTATCCGCTTCCGGCCATGGGCGTGGTGAAGGATCTCGTGCCGGATCTGACCAATTTCTACGCGCAATACGCCTCCGTAAAGCCATGGCTGCAGGCACGCACTCCGCCGCCGCCGGACGGGGAGCGTCTGCAGTCCAAGGACGAGCAGGAGAAGATCGACCGCCCGGGAGCGTGCATTCTGTGCGCCTGCTGCTCGACCGCCTGCCCGAGCTACTGGTGGAACAGCGATCGCTTTCTGGGGCCCGCGGCGCTGCTCGCGGCCTACCGCTGGATCGTCGACAGCCGCGATGAGGCCACCGGCGAGCGGTTGGATGAGCTGGAGGATCCCTTCCGGCTGTATCGCTGCCACACCATCATGAACTGCACCGATGCCTGCCCGAAGGATCTGAATCCGGCGAAAGCGATTGCCGAGATCAAGAAAATGCTGGTCGAGCGGCAGTCGTGATGTCCGACACTCCTGCCGCAGCTCCCGCCGAGCTCGAGACCGAAGCACGGCGGCTACTGTGGCGGTGCCGGCGCGGCATGAAGGAGCTCGATGTGCTGCTGGAGCGCTTCGCGCGCCGCCATCTGCCGGCCGCCGGCGGTGGCGAGCGGGAGCTGTTCGCGCGCTTTCTCGAGCTTCCGGACCCGCTTCTGGCCGAGTACCTGCTCGGCGATCGCGAGCAGGCCGCACAGCTGGGCGGGCCCCCGGAGTTCCACTCCCTGGCCCTGCGGATCACAGGTTCGATAATCGAACCGGCATCCCTGGTGGACAACTGTTAGACTGATCCCAGGATCGTTATTCCGTTTCGCGCGCCCCCTGAACTTTCAATCCGGCTCAGGGTCTATTCACGCCGTGGCGCAGCGGCCTTCTTGATGGGAGTAGAGGGCGCCATGAGCGCCGATGTGAGTGACTTGAGCTTGGTTCGCCGCGTACAGCGTGGCGACAAGGGGGCCTTTGATGCGCTGGTTCTCAAGTACCAGCACAAACTCGTCAAGCTGGTCATGCGGTATGTACGCAACCCGGCCGAAGCGGAGGACATTGCGCAGGAGGCCTTCATCAAGGCCTATCGGGCGCTGCCGCAATTTCGCGGCGACAGCGCTTTCTACACTTGGCTCTACCGCATCGCCATCAACTCGGCCAAGAACGCCGTCGTCTCCCGCGACCGCTCGCCCATCGACTATGACCTCGACCGCAACAACCCCGATGAGTCCTACGATATGCAAGGCCGGATGAAGGACTCCGAGACCCCCGAAGGGTTGGTGCTGACGGATGAGATCCGCTCGACCGTCAACGCGGCCATCGAGGCCCTGCCGGAGGATCTGCGCACCGCGATCGTCCTGCGCGAGCTCGAGGGCTTGTCGTACGAGGAGATTGCGGCCTCCATGGACTGCCCGGTAGGGACCGTGCGTTCCAGAATTTTCAGGGCGCGGGAAGCCATCGACCGCCGCCTGCGTGAAGTCTTCGAAGGCGGGCTCGGTCGCGCGGAGGAATTGGGATGAACGAGGAGCTCGACAGCCAGCTGTCCGCCATGTTCGACGGCGAGCTGCCCATGGCTGAATGCGAGCTGTTGGCGCGGCGGCTCTCCCGCGACGAGCAGCTCAAGGCCCGCTGGGGCCGCTATGCCGTCATCGGAGCCAGCATCCGCGCCGAACGCGGAGTGCGGCTCAACGCCGACCTCGCGCGCCGCGTGAGCTCGGTGATCTCCAAAGACCCCAACATTGCCGTCCGGTTCGTGGAGCGCCAGGCGGCACGGGCGGCCTCGAAGTGGATCCGGCCGGTGGCCGGCTTGGGCGTCGCAGCCGGGGTTGCCGCGTTGTCGATTCTCTGGATGCGCGCGCAGGTGCCGGGCGAGACCCCGGAGCTGGCACAGGTCATACCGGCCGCACCGGCCGCAGCCATCGCAACCTCCACGGAGCCCGACAGTTATGTCGTTCCGCGCCCGAGCCCGCGCCCGTCGCTCGTGCCGGCCACTCAGCTCGCCAACTATGTCGTCGCCCACAGTGAGTTCTCGTCTCCCGTCGCCCGGCGCAACCTATTGTCCGCTTTCATGACGGGCGAAGCGGGAACCGCCGGTGCTTCCAATGGGTCGGAGGAGGGATCCGAGAACGTGTACGACGATGCGAAGAACCCTGCTCAATAGCGAACGACTCGGGTGGATGGCGCTGTGCCTGGTGGTGCTGAGCGCAACCTCCGTCCGGGCGGCGACCCCGACCCCTCCCGCGCCTGCCGCCGCCGCGCCCGATGAGCCAGCCCAGTGGCTGGACCGCATGAACAAGGCGCTCACCTCGACCAACTACGACGGCACCTATTCTCTCTGGCTCGGCGGCAAGGTCGAGCTGCTGCGGATCATCCATCGCGTGAAGGACGGCGTCATCTCCGAGCGGCTCGTCTCGCTGGACGGCTCGGGTCGGGAGTTCATCCGTACCGGCGGGGACCTCACGTGCTACCTGCCCGACAAGCGCACCGTGCTGGTCGAGCGCCGTCCGGCCGAAGAATCGCTGTTTGGGAATTTCCCCGCCATCAACGCCCAGACGGTGAGCTCGTACGACATTCGTGAGGTGGCGCGAACGCGGCTCAACCGGCGCGCCATGCGAGTGATCCTGGTGGCGCCGAAGGACGAATATCGGTACGGCTATCGCCTGTGGATCGATGAGTCCACGGCCATGCCCTGGAAGACGCAGCTGTGCGATGCGCACGGACGCGTGATCGAGCAGACCGTATTCGCCAACCTGACACCGGCGGCGCACATTCCCGACTCGGCGTTCAAGCCGGACATGTCCACCGAGGGCTTCCGGTGGCTGCGGACGGAGACGCCCGGGCCGCCGAAGGAGCCTGTCACCTCCACCTTGTTGTTCTGGAGCGCGCTGAAGCTGCCCCCGGGGTTCAAGATGACCGTGCACTCGGCGCAGGTCCTGCCCGGCTCGAACGACCCGGTCGATCACCTGGTATTCACCGACGGGATGGCCTCCGTCTCGGTGTTCGTCGAAGCCCATTCCGCAGATGGCGCGCCATCGGTGAACGAGGACGAGTCTGCGACGGTGGGTACCTCTTCGGCTTTCTCCACCGTCGTCGATGGGCACAAAGTCACGGCCGTCGGCGAGGTTCCCCCCGCGACCGTGCGCTTCTTCGCAGACTCGGTGAAGCGGCAGGGCGTGACCATGTCGCTCTCCGGTCCCCCCCGGCACTAGGGATGTCCCGCCTGACGCTCGTGCACCGCGATGGCTGCGGTCTGTGTGACGAGATGATTGCGGACCTGCAGGCACTCGGGCGCTCCCTTGCGCTGCCGCCGGTGGATGTCGTGGACGTCGACTCCGATCCGCAGCTGCAGCGCCGCTACGGCGTTCAGGTCCCGGTCCTTCTGCTCGATGGCGCCAAGGTGTGCCATTTCCGCCTGGATGAGGATGAGCTGCGGCGCCTGCTGCGCCCGCGGGGCTGATCCCGCTAAGTCCCTGAAAAACGGTCGAACGGTCGCTATAATCCGCGCGCCGCTACGGTACTGGCGCGGCGCACGCGACAGACATCCCATTCATGCGGCTCATACGTAATTTCTCGATCATTGCGCACGTCGATCACGGCAAGTCGACCCTGGCCGACCGGCTCATCCAGCTTTGCGGGGGCCTGGAGGCTCGCGAGATGCAGGATCAGGTGCTCGATTCGATGGAACTGGAGCGGGAACGCGGCATCACCATCAAGGCCCAGAGCGTCACGCTCTACTACCAGGCCGCCGACGGCGAGCGCTACCAGCTCAACATGATCGACACCCCCGGGCACGTGGACTTCTCTTACGAGGTGTCCCGATCGCTGGCCGCTTGCGATGGGGCTCTGCTGGTCGTCGACGCTTCCCAGGGTGTCGAGGCGCAGAGCGTCGCCAACTGCTACACCGCCATCGAGCAGGGCCTGGAGGTCCTGCCGGTCATCAACAAGATCGACCTGCCGTCCGCCGACCCCGACAAGGTGTCGCAGGAGATCGAGGACATCATCGGCATCGACGCAACGGACGCGCTGCGCGTGAGCGCCAAGACGGGGGAGGGCGTTCCGGAGCTGCTCGAGTCGCTCATCCGCCGCATTCCTCAGCCCAAGGGCGACCCGCAGGCGCCGTTGCAGGCGCTGATCATCGACTCGTGGTTCGACAACTACGTGGGCGTGGTGTCGCTGGTCCGAGTGATGAACGGCAGCCTCAAGAGCGGCGAGAAGATTCGCGTCATGTCCACCGGGCGCAGTCACACGGTGGACAAGCTGGGGCGGTTCACACCGAAGTCCGTTGTCGAGCGCGAGCTGGCCACCGGCGATGTGGGCTTCGTGGTCGCGGGCATCAAGGAGCTCGATGGCGCTCCGGTCGGTGATACCCTCACGCTGGAACACAATCCGAGCGCACAGCCGCTCCCAGGCTTCAAGCAGATCAAGCCGCGGGTGTTCGCCGGACTCTTCCCGGTCAATTCCGAGGACTACGAGAGCTTCCGCGATGCCCTCTCGAAGCTGCGCTTGAACGACTCCGCGCTGCACTACGAGCCGGAGGTGTCGGGCGCGCTGGGCTTCGGCTTCCGCGTCGGGTTCCTGGGGCTGCTGCACATGGACATTGTGCAGGAGCGCCTCGAGCGCGAGTACCAGCTCGATCTGGTCACGAGCGCGCCGACGGTCGTGTACGAGGTGGCACGCACCGACAGCAAGCTGGAGTACGTGGACAATCCGGCCAAACTGCCGCCGTCCAACGAGATCGAAGAGATTCGCGAGCCCATCATCATCGCCAACATCCTCGTGCCCCCCGAGCACGTCGGATCGGTGTTGCAGCTGTGCACCGAGAAACGTGGCACGCAGAAGAAGATGCAGTACCTGGGCACGCAGGTGTCGCTGCAGTACGAGCTGCCCCTGGCGGAGGTGGTGCTGGATTTCTTCGACCGCCTGAAGTCGGTGAGCCGCGGCTACGCCTCTTTCGATTACGAGTTCAGCCACTTTCAGGCCGCCCCGCTGGTGAAGCTCGATATCCTCATCAACGGCGACACGGTGGATGCACTTTCGATCATCGTGCATCGTGACAACGCCTACCATCGCGGTCGCGAGCTCGTGGACAAGATGCACGAGCTCATCCCGAGACAGATGTTCGAAGTGGCCGTGCAGGCGGCGATCGGCAGCGCCATCATTGCGCGCGCAACCGTCAAGGCGTTGCGCAAGAACGTGCTCGCGAAGTGCTATGGGGGCGATGTGACCCGCAAGCGCAAGCTCCTGGAGAAGCAGAAGGAAGGCAAGAAACGCATGAAACAGCTCGGTCACGTCGAAATCCCTCAGGAGGCTTTTCTGGCCGTCCTGAAGGTCGGCCGCAAGTCATGAGCGGCGTCCCATGTTGATTCAGATCGTCACCATCGTCGCCTGGATCGCCATCCCGGCCGTGCTCATCGGCGCCGCCGATGATTGGTTCCGCCGGCCGCTGCGGCGCATCGCGGCCGCTCCCCAGCCCGCATCCGACCCGCCGCTGATGGCGGCGCTCTACCTGGCGCTGCCGCTGTTCGTCGCCGGCGCGATCATCCGGTTGCTGGTCGCGGAGCGGCTGGATTTCAGCTCCGTGTTGTTGGGGATCACCGTCGCCACCGGCATCGTGTGGGGCCTGGATGCCGCGTTCTTCCGCAAGCGGCGCTTCGCGGCGGCGAACGCCGGGGGCAAGGACTTCCAGAGCATTCCCGAGCCGACCACCGTCGACTATGCGCGCAGCTTCTTCCCCGTCGCGCTCATCGTGCTGCTGCTGCGCTCGTTCATCTTCGAGCCCTTCCGGATTCCCTCCGACTCGATGATGCCGACCTTGCTGGATGGGGATTTCATCATCGTCAACAAATACACGTACGGGCTGCGCCTGCCGGTGCTGGATCACAAGTTCGTGGACATCGGCGAGCCGCAGCGCGGGGATGTCGTGGTGTTCCGCTACCCGGTGGATCCGTCGGTGAACTTCATCAAGCGCCTGGTGGGCCTGCCCGGGGACCACATAGAGGTGGACAGCGACCGGATCACGGTCAACGGCAAGCCGGTCCCCTTCACCGTGGTCAGCCAGTACAACGACGGCTGCTACGTCAACTTTCAGCTCGCCCGCGAGCAGCTGGGAGCCCACGACCACCAGGCGATGCTGTGCCCGGTGGACATCGATTTCCGTCCCGACCCGCTCCCGGGGTGCAACCGGCGGGACTCGCGCGGCTATTTGTGCGGCGGAGACCAGGGGGCCCCGGGTTTGTTCCGCGAAAGCAAGAAGTTCGTCACGGACGTCCCCGCGGGTATGTACTTCATGATGGGGGACAACCGCGACAACAGCGACGACGGACGGTCCTGGGGCTTCGTGCCCGAGGCCAACCTGGTCGGCAAGGCGACGCGGATCTGGTTCAATTGGGATTGGGGCCGCTCGGGCGGCCCGAAGTGGAAGCGGATCGGTATGGCGATCCAGTGAGGTTTGCATGCGCGCGCAACAACGGGGTGTCACCGCAATCGGCTGGCTGTTCCTGCTGACTCCGCTCGCCATCGTCTTCTATACCGGGGTGCGCCTGGCGCCGATCTACCTCAACTACCTCAAAGTCTCGCACTCACTGGATGCCGTGCAGTCGGAAGCCGCTCCCGAGAGCACCAATGCCAAGACCATCGCCATTTCTCTCGGCCGGCAATTCGACGTGCAGAGCATCGACTATCCGACCGTGAAGGACATCAACATCACCCGGCAGGGCAGGTCCTGGGTAGTCGATGCCTCGTATGACGACCAGGCGCCGCTGTTTGCCAACATCTCCATCCAGGTTGCCTTCCACAAAGTGGTGCAGATCGGGAACCCCGGCAGTGAGCAGTAACCTGGGAGGCTCGTGACGGGCGAAGAGTGGCCGGGCTCCTGGGTGCGGGCGCGGCTCGCCTATGAGCCGCGCGATGCGAGTCTGTTTGCCGCGGCGCTCACACACCGCAGCGCCTCGGGCCGCAACTATGAGCGGCTGGAGTTTCTGGGGGATGCGGTGCTCAATCTGGTGGTTGCGCAGCGCCTCTACCGCGCTTTTCCGGAGGCCTCCGAAGGGGACCTGAGCCGCCTGCGTGCGCGTCTGGTCAGCAGCGAGCCGCTGGCCCAGGTCGCCGCGGGTATCGCTCTGGGGGATGCCCTGCAGCTGGGCTCCGGAGAGCTCAAGACCGGCGGCTTCCGCCGCGAATCCATTCTCGCGGATGCGTTCGAGGCGGTGTGCGGCGCGCTGTTTCTGGACGGCGGCTTCGAGGCCGTCGAGCAAGTGATCCACAGACTCTTCGAGCCGCGCATCGCCTCCCTGCCGGCCCCGGCGTCGCTCAAGGATGCCAAAACGCGCCTGCAGGAGTATCTGCAGGGCCGTGGCCATACGCTACCCCGCTATGCAGTCGAGCGCGTCGAAGGCGAGGCTCACGCACAGACTTTCCACGTGATCTGCGAAGTCGCGGATCTGGGTCTGCGTGCGCAGGGCAGCGGCCTGAGCCGCAGGCGTGCCGAGCAGGAGGCAGCCGAGCGGATCCTGAACGACATCGAGACACCATGACAGAAAGCTTCCGCAGCGGGTTCGCTGCCCTGGTCGGCCGGCCGAACGTCGGCAAATCGACCCTGCTCAACGCCCTGGTCGGACAGAAGGTGAGCATCGTCACGCCGCGTCCGCAGACCACGCGCCACCGCATCCTCGGGATCGTGAATCTGCCGGCTGCGCAGGTCGCTTTCGTCGACACTCCAGGCTTGCACAATCATGCCGCGCGTGCCCTCAATCGCGCGATGAACCGGACGGCGGCCACTGCGCTGGAGGACGCCGACCTGGTGGTCCTGGTGGTCGAGGCGCTCAAGTGGACCTCCGAGGACGATCTGGTGCTGGCGAGGATCGTGAAGTCGGGACGGCCGGCGATGGCCGCCGTGAACAAGATCGATCGTGTGCGTCCGCGCGAGCGACTGCTTCCATACGTGGCGCAACTCGCAGGGCGCCATGATTTCCTCGCCATCGTGCCCGTAGCCGCCCTGAAGGACGACAACGTGGAGGATCTGAAGCAGACGATCGCGAAGCACCTGCCGGCGGCCCCGGCGATGTTCCTGGACGGGGAGGTGACCGACCGCGGCCTGGAGTTTCGCATCGCGGAGCTCATTCGTGAGAAGCTGACCCTGGAGCTCAATCAGGAAGTCCCCTACGGCATCGCCGTGGAGGTGGAGAACATGACCGAGCAGGACGGCCAGCTGGCCGTCGATGCTGCCATCTGGGTCGATCGGGAGGGCCAGAAGCCGATCGTGATCGGCGCACGCGGCGAGCGTCTGAAGCGCGTGGGCCGCTCGGCGCGCCTGGCCTTGAATGGCATGCTCGGACGGCGTCTGCACCTGAATCTGTGGGTGAAGGTGCGCGAGAACTGGGCGGACAATGCCCGAGCGCTCAAGGCCCTGGGACTGGAATGAGCCGCGAGCAACGCCGCATCCAGCTTGCACCCGGCTACATCCTGCATCATCGGCCGTATCGCGATACGAGCCGCATTCTCGAGGTTCTGACTCGCGATCACGGACGCCTCACGCTGTTCGCGCGCGGTGTACGTGGACCGAAAGCGAAACTCGCCTCTATCCTGCAGCCGTTCGAGCCGCTGCTGCTGTCCTGGAGCGGCCGCGGTGAGAGTGCGCAGCTCACCGGGGCCGAGAGCACCCATCCCGGCGCGCCGCTGCCGCCGGCGGCCCTGATGTCTGCGTTCTATCTCAACGAGCTGCTGCTGAAGCTCACCACCCGGCACGATCCTCTGCCGGGCCTGTTCGAGAACTACCACACGACACTGCAGGCTCTGCGGCTCGGGGAGGCGTTGGCGCCGCGTCTGCGGATCTTCGAGAAGCGCCTGCTGGAGGCGCTCGGCTACGGGATCGATCTGAGCGCGGAGGCTCAAACCGGCCGCCGCATAGAGGCGGATGCGTACTATCATTTCAGGCCGGCGCGGGGATTGTTGCCCTCGACAGCCGACGCCGTGGGCGCGGTGGCGGGACACTCGGTGCTCTGCCTTGCCGCGGAGCAGCTCAGCGAGGAGGGAGCGCTCGAGGATGCGCGCCGGCTGCTGACGGCGGCGCTCGCGGAGTGTCTGGAAGGGCGGGAGCTCAGGACCCGTACCGTGGCCAGGTCGATTGTTCGGCGGGAGATGGGTAAATGACGCAGGGCTCGATCGCACTCGGAGTCAACATCGATCACGTGGCGACGTTACGCCAGGCGCGCCGCGGGCGCCTGCCGGATCCGGTGCACGCCGCGTTGACGGCGGAGCTCGCCGGCGCCGACAGCATCACGCTGCATCTACGCGAGGACCGCAGGCACATCCAGGACAACGATGTGAGAGTGCTGCGAGGTCTGCTCAAGACGCACATGAACCTGGAGATGGCCGTCACCGATGAGCTGGTGGCGATCGCTTCCGATGTCGGTCCGGAGGATTGCTGCTTCGTCCCCGAGCGGCGCGCGGAGGTGACCACGGAGGGTGGCCTGGATGTCAGCAGTCAGCGGGCGCGGGTCAGAGAAGCCGTGGCTCACCTGAGCGCGCAGGGTATCCGGGTGGCGCTCTTCATCGACCCGGATGCGAGCCAGATCGATGCGGCCGCAGAAGTGGGCGCGGCCGTCGTGGAGCTGCATACCGGCTCGTACGCGGAGTCGATCGGATCGCGCCAGGCGACGGAGCTGGAAAGGCTCCGCGCGGGTGCGCGGCATGCATCGAGCCTGGGCCTGGAGGTGCACGCGGGACATGGCCTGGACTATCACAACGTGCAGCCCATCGCCTCGCTCCGCGAGGTCGTCGAGCTCAACATCGGGCACGCGATCATCGCACGTGCCGTGTTCGACGGCCTTGCCACGGCGGTGCGCGACATGAAGGCACTCATGGTGGCGGCCCGTTGATGAACATTCTCGTCTTCGACATCGAGACCATTCCGGACGTCGATCTGGGCCGGCGGCTGTACAACCTGGAGGGGCTGAGCGAGGAGCAGGTGGCGAAAGCCATGTTCACGCTGCGCCGCAATGCGACGGGCGGGGAGTTCCTGAGTCTCGAGCAGCACCGTGTGGTTGCGATCTCCTGCGTGCTGCGCAGCCGGGAGGGGTTGCGTGTGTGGAGCCTCGGGGATCCGAGCTCGACGGAAGCCGAGCTGATCGAGCGGTTTTATGACGGCATCGAGAAGTTCACTCCGGACCTGGTCTCCTGGAACGGCTCGGGGTTCGATCTGCCGGTGCTGCACTATCGCGCCTTGCGGGCCGGGATCCAGGCCACACGCTACTGGCAGACCGGGGATGACGACTCGGCCTTCCGTTACAACAACTACCTGAGCCGCTTCCACTGGCGGCACACCGATTTGATGGACGTGCTCTCGGGCTTTCAGTCCCGTGCGCGGGTATCTCTGGAGAACGCTGCGTGCCTGCTCGGCCTGCCCGGAAAGCTGGGATTCTCCGGCGCGCAGGTCTGGGGAGCCTGGCTGGCCGGGGATCTGGCGCGCATCCGCCGCTATTGCGAGACGGACGTCCTCAACACCTATCTGGTGTACCTGCGCTTCGACCTCATGCGCGGACGCCTCACTCCCGAGCGCCACGCGGAGGAGCTGGAGAGGGTGAAAGACCTGCTGCGCGCCGGCAAGGAGCCCCATTTCGCGGAATTCCTGCATGCCTGGGGAGGATGAGGTCGGAAGCGTCGCCGCTCTCACGCAACAGGGGGAGGGGGTCGTTCGCGCAGGCAAGACCGCGTTCGTCGCAGGCGCGCTGCCAGGGGAAACCATTCGCTTCCGCCGCACGCGCCGGCACCGTCAGCATGATGATGCCGAGCTGCTGGAGGTGATCGAGCCTTCGATCGTCCGTGTGGCTCCCAAGTGCAAGCACTTCGGAACTTGCGGCGGCTGCGCGCTCCAGCACCTCTCGCCGGAGGCGCAACTGCAGGCCAAGCACACCGAGCTGCGTGAGAGTTTCGAGCGCGTGGCGCACGTGGCGCCGCAGGAATGGCTCGAGCCGTTGCGGGGCCCGGTCTGGAGCTATCGCCGCCGTGCGCGCCTGGGCGCGAAGTACGTGACCAAGAAGGGACGCGTGGTCGTAGGCTTTCGCGAGCGGCTGGCTCCGTACGTCGCTGACGTCCAGCGTTGCGAGGTGCTCAGCCCACCGGTAGGCGAGAGCGTTGGCGCTCTCGCCGGCCTGCTGATGGGCCTGAGCATCCGCGAGAAGTTGCCGCAGATCGAGGTGGCGGTCGCCGACAATGCGGTCGCACTGGTGTTACGCGTGTTAGAAGCTCCAACGCCGGAGGACCGGCGCAAGTTGCTGGAGTTTGCGCAGGCCTACGGCGTGCGGTTCTACCTGCAGCCCAAGGGCCTGGACAGCGTGCACCCGCTCAGCGATGAGACCGTCGAGCCCCTCCTGTATCGCCTGCCACAGTTCGACCTGGAGCTGGAGTTCGCGCCGACGGACTTCGTGCAGATCAACGGCGCCGTGAACGAAGCCCTGGTCGCCAAAGCCGTGCAGCTGCTGGAGCTGTCCGCGGACTCGACCGTCCTCGACCTGTTTTGCGGGCTGGGCAATTTCACGCTGGCGCTGGCGAAGCGGGCTCGCCACGTCGCCGGCATCGAAGGCGACCGGGTGCTGGTCGAGAGGGCGCGTGCCAACGCACGCCGCAACGGCATTCAGAATGCGGAGTTTCATGTCGCCGATCTGTCGCAGGCGGTGGATCGGGCGACACCCTGGATGCAACAGCCCTTCAGTCACGTCCTCATCGATCCGCCGCGCGCGGGCGCGCGTGAGATCCTGCCGGCGATCGCGGCCCTGCGCCCAAAGTCCCTCCTGTACATCTCCTGTCACCCCGGCAGCCTCGCGCGCGACGTCGGCATACTGGCCCACGAGCTCGGCTTCACTGTGCGTGCCGCGGGAGTGCTGGATATGTTTCCTCATACCGCTCATGTCGAGTCGATCGCACTGCTGCAATCCGGCGGGAGCCGGTCATGACGCTCGGTCCGCTGATGATCGACCTGAAAGGCGTCGCGGTGGCTCCGGAAGAGCGCGAGCTGCTGCGCCACCCGCTGGTGGGCGGTGTTGTGCTGCTCGCTCGCAACTATGTCGACCCCGAGCAACTGACGGCGCTCGTTGCGGCCCTGCACGCACTGCGGACACCCAGGCTGATCGTAGGGGTCGATCAGGAGGGGGGGCGAGTGCAGAGCCTCGTGCAGGGGTTCTCGCGCTTGCCGCCGATGCGCCGCATCGGTCAGGAATACGACCTGAATCCGCGCGCCGGCCTGCGGATGGCCCGCAACCTCGGATGGCTGATGGCCGCGGAGTTGCGAGCCCATGGAGTCGATCTCTCCTTCGCTCCCTGTGTCGATCTGGACTATGGAGTGAGCGAAACCATTGGCGACCGCTCCTTTCACCGCCGTGCGGACGTGGTGGGCCAGCTGGCCGTGGCGTACGTCCACGGCATGCGGGATGCGGGCATGGCCGCCATGGCAAAGCATTTTCCGGGGCAGGGGGCCGTGGTGGCGGATCCGCAGCAGACCCTCCCCGTGGACCGCCGCGACCTTGCGGACCTGACGGACGACATGACCCCGTACCGCGCCCTCATCGCCAACGGGCTCCCAGCCGCCAAAGTGGCGCACGTGCTGTTCCCCGCTGTGGATAGCGTTCCTGCCAGCCTCTCGGGGCACTGGATTCGCGACGTGCTGCGCGGTGAGATGCGGTTCCAGGGGGTAGTGTTTGCGGACGATTTGTCAATGGGGGGTGCCGCGGCTGCGCAGGGGGACGTGGTGAGCCGCGCCCGGCAGGCGTTGTCGGCAGGTTGCGACATGCTCCCGGTCTGCAACGACCGCCCGGGCGTGGAGGCCGTGCTTCGCCGGCTGGACCTGGATCCGGAGCCCGCTTCCCAGATGCGCCTCGTACGCCTTCACGGGCGCGACGGTAAGACACGGGAGCAGCTAAAGACGACGCCCGAATGGACGATAAGCCAGGAAATGCTCGCCCGGTGTGCCGCAGCGCCGGCTCTCAACCTGGAGGCGGGTCAGACATGAGCATGGGCAGGACATGAACAATTGGTTGGCAGCCGAGTGGCGCAGCGTCGTGGACAGTGCTCCTGAGGGCATTGTCATTTGCGACGCCACCGTTGCCGACCATCCCGTGATCTATGCGAACGCGGCGTTCGCCCAGATGTGCGGGTATCCGGTTGCCGCGATCCTTGGAACCAATCTACGCGTGCTGCAGGGTCGCGACCGGGACCAGGAAGCGCGCCAGAAAATGCGCGAGGCCGTCGAACGCGGCGAGCAGACCAGGGTCCTGGTCAGGAACTATCGCCCCGACGGCACTCTGTTCTGGAATGAGTGCGTCATCCAGCCGGTGCGCAGCGCGGAAGGCAAACTGACCCACTTCATCGGCTATCACCGCGATGCCAGCGAGCGCCTCAAGAGCTCCGAGAAGTCCATACAGGGCCTGCCCCCCTGGCTGCGTGAGGACCGTCTCACGGGTCTGCATTCGCGCGCGTACTTCGAAGAGCTGCTGCTGCGCGACTGGCAGTTGGCCCAACGCGACTCGCACGAGATCGGCCTCGTGTTGTTCGACATCGACGACCTCAATGCCTACAACGAGACCTTCGATAAAGCGGCCGGCGACGCTTGCATCCGCCGCGTGGCACGGGTGATAGGCGCTTCCTACCGACGGGGTGGGGACCTGGTGGGGCGCTGGGAAGGAGGGACCTTCGCCGTACTCACGCAGGGCGATGCCGCGGAGAAAGCCTCGCACTACGCCCAAGTCGTGGCACAGCGCGTCCGCGATCTGCTGATGCACCATCCCAAAGGCGGTGCGGCACGCTACGTGACGATCAGTGCGGGTGTGGCCAGCCTCGTCCCACCGCGCGAATTGCCGCTGGAGTCGCTGCTGAAAGGATGCAAGGCTGCGTTGAAGCGCGCCAAATCGCGCGGCAAGGACAGCATCTCCACCGCGGAATCAGTCGATTTCCATTAACGACCGGGCGGCCTGGCACCTTGCGCCGGGGTCACCAGCGCAATCACTCCAAACGCCGGGTGGTCGTAGTAGTTGCGCTCATAGAACTTCACGCGCCGGCTCTGGTTCATGATGAACGTCGTGCCCGGCGCCGCACCCAGTCCCGCGGGAGGATCGGGCGGGGCGTAGCTCAGCGCCATCCCCAGGTGCAGGAACTGCCCGCGTTCCAGGAAGACCGTGCCTGACAAGCCGGGGACATCGATGCCCAGCTTCTGCACCGTGAACCCTGCGCGCGTGCCCCATGCACTCGCTGTCTGTGACCAGGCGACATGCGCGATCGGTACGTAGGCACCGCTCGAGCGCAGCTTGTTCTCGATTTCCGACAGTTGGAACTGCGAGGCCGGCAGGAGGTTCACGAAGCGTCCGACCGAGGAGCCGCCGCCGGACTCGGCGCCCGCGACCGAGTCCTCGGAGGCGGCGCCTTCCGCGCTCCAGTTTTCCGCACCGCCCTGCGCAGAGGTGCTGCGGAAGACGATCATCTCGATGTTGTAGGTGGGCCCGGGGGCCGCCTCCTGCGAGCTCGCGGAAGCGCCGATGCACAGGGCGAGGAGGGCCAGGAGCACAGAGGAGACGCGCATGCGGGCGATTCTACTCACTTGGCCGGCGCTTTGGCGCCCAGACGTTTCATCAGATCCGCGGCAAACTCGAAGCGCGCCTCTTCCTGAGGAAGCGGTCGTGATACACGCAGCTTGAGCGGCCCCTCGAGCCGGTACTCGCGCGGCGCTTTTTGCACCAGGCGGACGACCACCCCGGGGTCGATCGAGTGTCGCTCTTCGAACACGACCGTGCCTCCCTGCGGACCCAGATCCAGGCGACGCATGCCCAGCGAGCGCGCCACCAGCTTCAGCTTCGCGATGCGGATGAGCGCCTGTGAGACCGGCGGCAGCGGGCCGAAGCGGTCGTAGATCTCTGCGGTGAGCTCATCGAGCGCGGTATCCGTCTCGGCGGCGGCAATGCGTTTGTACAGACCGAGGCGTACGTGTACGTCCCCGACATAGCTCTCCGGCAGAAAGGCAGGCAATCGCAGCTCCACTTCCGTCGCCGCCGCGAGCGGCTTGTCGAGCACGGGCTCGCGTCCTGCCTTGAGCGCCGCGACGGCCTGCTCGAGCATGTCCAGGTACATGGCGAGGCCGACTTCCGTCATCTGGCCGCTCTGCTGCTCGCCGAGCAGCTCTCCCGCGCCGCGGATCTCCAGGTCGTGCGTCGCCAGCACGAAGCCGGCGCCCAGCTCTTCCATCGACTCGATGGCCTCGAGGCGTTTCGCCGCATCGCCCGAGAGCGCCTTGCGGGGCGGAGCGACGAGGTAGGCGTAGGCGCGGTGGTGCGAGCGTCCCACGCGGCCGCGCAGCTGATGAAGCTGTGCGAGGCCCATATGGTCGGCGCGATTGATGATGATGGTGTTGGCCGTCGGTACGTCGATGCCGCTCTCGATGATCGTGGTACACACCAGCAGATTGAAGCGGCGGTGGTAGAAGTCGACCATCAGTTGCTCGAGATCGCGCTCGCGCATCTGTCCGTGCCCGACGCGTACGCTCGCTTCCGGAATCAGTGTCTGAATCTCGGCCGCGATCTTCTCGATCGTGCGCACCTCGTTGTGCACGAAGTAGATCTGTCCACCGCGGCGCAGCTCGCGCAGGGCCGCCTCGCGCAGCGTCGGGTTGTGCCACTCGACCACGAACGTCTTGATCGCCAGACGCTCGGCGGGGGGCGTGGTGATGAGTGAAAGATCGCGCAGGCCGCCCATCGCCATGTTCAGCGTGCGCGGGATCGGAGTTGCCGTGAGCGTCAGAACGTGGACGTTGGCGCGCAGCGCCTGCAGACGCTCCTTGTCACGCACGCCGAAGCGATGTTCCTCATCGATGATCAGCAGCCCGAGATCCTTGAAGCGCGCGTGCGAGTGCAGCAGCCGATGGGTCGCGATCACGATGTCGATCTGGCCGTTCTCGATGCCCTCGATGGTCGCCTGCGTCTCCTTGGCGTTGCCGAACCGCGAGAGGGCGGCGACCTTGACCGGCCACTCTGCGAAGCGATCGCGGAAGTTGGTGAGATGCTGCTGGGCGAGCAGCGTCGTCGGGGCGAGCACCGCCACCTGCTTGCCGGCCTGGGTGGCCACGAACGCCGCGCGCATCGCCACTTCGGTCTTGCCGAAGCCGACGTCGCCGCACACGATACGATCCATCGGCCGCTCGCTCGCCATGTCGGTGAGCACCTGGCGGATCGCTTCGGCCTGATCTTCGGTCTCCTCGAACGGGAAGGCCTCAGCGAAGCCTCGGTAATCGGCCTCGCTCAAGGGGAGCCTCAGGCCACGCTGGGCCTTGCGTCGCGCGTACAGGTCCAGCAGCTCCGCGGCAATGTCCCTGATCTGCTCGGCCGCGCGGCGGCGCGCCTTGGCCCATTGGTCGGTGCCGAGCTTGTGCAGCGGAGCGCTCTCCGGGGCCCCGCCGGTGTACCGGCTGACCAGGTGCAGCGAGTGGACGGGCACATACACCCGGTCCCCGTCCAGGTACTCCAGCACCAGGAACTCGCCCGGCTGGCCGGCCACCTCCATGGGCTGAAGCCCCACGTAGCGGCCGACGCCGTAGTCCTCGTGAACGACCGGCGCGCCGGGGTTGAGGTCCTGCAGACTCTTGAGGATGGCTTCCGGATCGGCTGCGGCGCGCTTTCGACGCCGCTCTTGCCGTGCGCGCGCGCCGAACAACTGCGCCTCGGAGATGACGGCAATGTCCGGAAGTGTGAGGCCCTGCAAGTCGGGCGCCACCGTCAGGGCCAGCCGCGCCTTGCCGGCGGTGAACTCGCTCCAGCCCTGCACGGGTGTCGGGGTATGGCCGTTGGCCCGCAGCATCTCCTGCAGCACCTCGCGTCTGCCCGGCGAGTCGGCCGCGATCAGCACTCTGCCGGGGAAGTCGCGCAGGAAGGCTTCCAGGGGCGCGAAGGGCTGCTCGGCCCGTGGGTCGATTCGCAGCTCGTGAGGGGCGGAGGTGGGGAAGTTGCGCAGGGTCGGCTCGACACGTGGCCTGACGGGTTCGCTGTCCACAGCTGTGCGCGCGGGTTCGCTCGCTGGCGGCTCGAGGACGGCCTGCAGCTCCGTGTCGGCCTTGAACGCGTTCAACGTGATGCTCGCGAAGGGCTCGAGCTTCGCATCGAGCTCCGGCGGCTCCAGGAACAGCTCCGCGGGAGCGAGCACCGGCCGCTCGATGTCGTGCCGGCGGTCCTCGTAGCGGGCCTCGATGTCGTGCCAGGCCTTGGCGAGGGCTCCAGGGAGCGCCGCATCGTGGACGATGACGGCATTCGAGGGGAGATAGTCGAAGAGAGTCGCGGTGCCTTCGAAGAACAGCGGCAGATAGAACTCGATGCCCGCGGGCGCCAATCCCTCGCTCACGCCGCGGTACAGACTCGAGCGCGTCGGATCACCCTCGAAGCGCGTGCGGAAGCGACGTCTGAACTCGCGCACTGCATCGGCATCCAGCGGCACCTCGCGCGCGGGCAGCAGACGCACCTTCTCGAGCGAATCCAACGAGCGCTGCGTCTCCGGATCGAACTGGCGAATCCCCTCGATCTCGTTGTCGAACAGATCGATGCGCAAGGGGGCTCGAGAGCCCATCGGAAAGACATCGAACAGCGAGCCGCGAACGGCAAACTCGCCCGGGCTGCCCACCTGGCTCACGCTGGCGTAGCCCGCTTCGACCAAGCGTTCGCGCAACGGCTCGAGCGCGAGCGGCTCGCCTACACCCAGCTCGAACGCCCGCGCCTGCACATAGTTGCGCGGCGGCAGGCGCTGCAGCAACGTCTCGGCGGCGACGATCAGACAGCCGTGCCGCGCCCGGGGCAGCTCGAACAGCGTCAGCAAGCGCTCGGAGATGATGTCCGGGTGCGGTGAGAACAGGTCGTAGGGGAGGATTTCCCAATCCGGGAGCGTCAGCAGCGGCAGGCCGTCGCCGGCGAAGAAGCGCAATTCCGCAGTCAATCTCTCCAGCTCGCGCGCAGCGTCGGCGATCACGACATACAGTCGCTGATCGGCGCGCGTCGCATCGGCGAGCGCCAGCGCCGCGGCACTGCCGTAGAGCTGATGCCAGCGGATCCGTCTCGCGGAGGAGGTGGGTACGGGAGGGTCGAGCACGCGCCTGTCGGAGTCAGGCCTAGGCAGAGCCGGCTGCGCTCACGTGCATGCGCGTCTGCAGCGGCACACAGAAAATGTCGATCGGGTTGGAGCGGCCGCGCAGCTGCATCGGCGGAAGCTCCGTGGCGCTGATGTCGAGGCCCTGTGCGTCCAGCGATTGCTTGAACGTCCGTGAGAACAGGATCTCCCCCGAGCGGGCCCGCTGGCACAGCCGCGAGGCGACATTCACGGTGTCGCCGATGATCGTGTAGCTCATGAAGGACGGAGAGCCGACATTTCCAGCCACCACGTCTCCCTCGTTGATACCGATCCCGAGCCCGGCATCGATATGAAAGCGGGTTTTCCAGTTCTGCGCCAGCAACGCAAACCCATCGAGCATCTCCCGCGCGGCCTGTACGGCTCGGGCACAGCTGTCGGGCTGCTCCAGGGGGACGCCGAAGCCGAGCATCAGGCAGTCGCCGGCCATGTTGAACACGGTGCCTTCGTAGCGGAAGGTGATCTCGGTGAGGAGCGAGAAGTATTCGTTCAGCAGGGGCACGACTTCGTGGGGAGCGAGCCGCTCGGACAGGCTGGTGAAGCCGCGGAGGTCTGCGAATAGCACGACGGCGTGGGTGCGCACCTCGGCCGCGGTGAGCAGGCTCTCGCGCAGCTGTGCGTCTTCGAGGATCTTGTCCGCCAGCTTCGGGGAGACGTAGCGTCGGAAGGTGCGCCGCAGCACTTCCTCCCGGCGTTTGATTTCAGCTTCGAGCTGGTCGGCGGCGATTTTTCGCCGCACCGCTCCGGCACGCAACAAGGCCTCGATTCGCGTCTTCAGCGACCCATCCGCCGACACAGGGCAACACCTAAATTCTTATCAGTGTCGCCAAAGGCTACCACTTTGTGAGGCGTTACGCCCAATAGTCTCAAGGCGCTACGCCCCAGTTCTCATGGGGTTCTTGAACCTGGGCGGGAGGCGGGGCCTTGCCGGCCGGCCGCGTTCGAGATCAGCCCGAGGTCACCACCGTATCGATGACGCGGTCGCGCTCGAAGAACACGGAGAAGCCGTTGTAGTCCCAGCGCGTGATGGGCGGCTGATGGGCTGTCCCTGGCGAGGACACTGTAGGATGGCGCTCCGTGGGGGCGCCGAAGCGCTTCTCGACGTCCGCCATGGTGCTGCCGCGCTTGGGCGTCTGAACTGACGTCTGCTTCACGGCGACCTGGTCGTCGACCACGACGGTATCCGCGACCGCCAGAGCGGTCACAGCGAGGCTGGCACAGAGCACTGCGAGCACCCGGAGTTGCATGGCTCTCTCTCCTCTTGCGCGCGCGTTGCGCGCTCTGCGTCGACCCTGGGCATGTCCCCCCCGGGCATGCCCGTGCGCCGCATGCGGCGCACCCAAACACACAAGTCACTATAGCACCGCAGGAATTCTGTCAAAGCGCGCCGCTACCGGGAACTGCGCCGCGCATCCGGAATCTGTGACACAGGTCCCGCATTTGCGGCGCTCCGCTTGCCCCGCGATCCCTGCCGGGATTGCGGCTCACCGCGGGCCGATGTGGTTAAATCGCGACGATGTTCCATCCCCTGTCGCTGTTCGTCGGACTGCGCTACGTCCGGGCTCGAACGCACAAGTTCTTCGTCTCCTTCATCACCTGGGCGTCGGTCGTCGGCGTGTGCGTCGGGGTCGCCGCGTTGATCGTGATCCTCTCGGTCATGAACGGCTTCGAGGATGAGCTGCGCGATCGGCTTCTGTCGCTCACCGCGCATGCACGTGTGGTCGCACGCGATGACGCGCATCCTCCCTCCGACGAGCAGTGGCGGCAGGCGGAGGCCGTTATCCGCGCCTCCAAAGGGGTTCTCGGAGTGGCTCCCTATGCGGAGCTGCAGGCCCTGGCCGAGCGTACGCCGGAGATGCTTCCGGTACTGGTCCGCGGCATCGACCCCCAGGCGGAGCTGAGTGTCACCGATCTCGCCGGTGCCATCACCCAAGGCAAGCTGTCCGATCTGCTCCCTGGTGAGGACCGGGTGCTCGCCGGGCCGCTGGTGTCGGAAAGACTGGCGCTCGGAGTCGGAGATACCCTGACGCTGCTGATCCCGAGGGTGGCGGCGGATGGCACGCTCGACTCCAAGCTGCGCGAAGTGACGGTGGCCGCCCTGTTCGATGCCAGCCAGGCGGATACCGAGACCGGCCTGATATTCGCGCCGATCGACGATGTCAGGGCGCTGGCGCCGCAGGGCGATCATGGCCTGCGCGTGCGCTTCAACGACGCTCTGGCGGCTCCGGCGCTGGCCGCTGGATTGCGCGCGCGCCTGCCTCAGCAGTTCCAGGTCATCGACTGGACGCAGGACAACGCCAGCTACTTCCGCGCGATCCGCATCGAGAAGACCATGATGGCGCTCATTCTCATGCTGATCGTCGCCGTCGCGGCATTCAATATCGTCTCGATGCTCGTCATGGTGGTCACGGACAAGCGTACCGACATCGCCATCCTGCGCACGCTCGGTGCCTCGCCCCGCCGGATCATGGGCATGTTCATGACACAGGGGCTGGTGATCGGGTGGCTCGGAGTGGGGCTGGGCGTGGCTCTCGGGCTTGCGATCGCCTTCAACGTCGCCACCATCGAGCCCTTCCTGGAGCGCACCTTCGGCTTTCATATCCTGGACGCCGATATCTACGTGAGCGCTGCGATCCCCTCCGACGTCAAGTGGTCCAACATCGTAGCCATCAGCGTCGTCGCCCTGGCGCTGACGGGCTTCGCTACCCTCTATCCCGCCATCCGTGCTGCGCGCACCGCCCCCGCGGAAGCGCTGCGTTACGAGTAGCTCGTGGCCTTCGCTCCCTACGAATGGTTGATCGGCACCCGCTACCTGCGCTCCTCGCACCGGCGGGGTTTCGTGTCCTTCGTCGCGCTGATGTCGGTGCTGGGCCTGATGCTGGGAGTGGCGACGCTGATCGTCGTTCTGTCGGTCATGAACGGCTTCGAGCGGGAGCTGCGCACTCGCATGCTCAGCGTCACCTCGCACGCCACCCTCACCGGCCTGGATGAGACCTTGCCGGACTGGCACCTGGTGCAGCAGGCGGCCTTGAGGCAGCCGGGGGTGCAAGCCGCGGTGCCGTACATCGAGGCGCAGGCGATGCTCTCACACGGCACCAAAATCGCCGCCGCCTCCCTGCGCGGCGTGATTCCTGAGGAAGAGCGCAAGGCAACCGGCATCGCACACAACCTCAAGAGCGGGCGTATCGAGGATCTCGTGCCGGGGAAGTATCGGATCATCCTCGGCAGTGCGCTCGCCCGCGAGATCAACGCGAGAGTCGGGGATTCCGTGGTCGTGATCGCGCCCAGTGGGACAGCGACTCCGGCCGGAGTCATTCCACGACAGCGGCGCTTCATGGTCAGCGGCGTGTTCGAGTCCGGCATGTACGAGTACGACCGCGGCCTCGGGCTCATCAACATGACGGACGCGGCGGTGCTCTACCGCATGGGGGAAAAGGCCAGCGGCATCCGCTTGGCCGTACAGGACCCGTTCCGTGCTCCGGGGATCGTGCGGCGCCTCGCGCTCGCGCTCGGTGGAAACTTCCTCGTCACCGACTGGACGATGATCCATAGCAACTTCTTCAAGTCCATCCAGACGACCAAGACGATGATGTTCGTGATCCTGCTGATGATCGTCGCGGTCGCGGCTTTCAACATCGTGGCGACCCTGGTGATGATCGTGAAGGAGAAGCAGTCCGACATTGCCATCCTGCGCACTCTGGGCGCGGGGCCGCGCAACGTGCTGGCGGCTTTCGCGATCCAGGGGGTGATGATCGGCCTGGCCGGCACGGCCGCGGGCGCCGCGCTGGGCACCGTGCTGTCCAATCATCTGGAATCGCTGCTGGATTCGCTCCAGCGGCTGTTTGGCGTCCAGTTCATGGATGCCAGCGTGTACTTCATGAGTGAGTTGCCGGCGTACGTCGAGCGGGGCGATGTCCTGCGGATCTGCTCGGTGGCGTTCCTGCTGTGCGTGCTGGCCACGATCTACCCTGCCTGGCGGGCCTCGCGCACCGCGCCCGCAGACGCTCTGCGTCACGAGTGAACCCTCTATGAATGAAGTCGTTCTCGAAGCACGGGACGTCCACAAGAGCTTTCGTCAGGGCCCGGTCACGCTCGATGTCCTGCGGGGTATCAATCTGGCGGTGCGCTCCGGCGAGCGCATCGCGATCGTCGGTGCGTCCGGCTCAGGTAAGACCACGCTGCTGCAACTGTTGGGGGGACTGGACAAGCCGACATCCGGCCACGTCATCGTGGACGGCCGGGACATTCACGAGCTCGGTGAAGAGGCCCGCGGCGAGCTGCGCAACCGCGCGATCGGCTTCGTCTACCAGTTTCACCATCTGCTGCCGGAATTCTCCGCCCTCGAGAACGTCGCCATGCCCCTGCTGGTGCGGCGGATGAAGGTCGCCGACGCCCGCGCGCGCGCCCGGGCTCTGCTGGAGCGGGTGGGGTTGGGCGAGCGCCTGGAGCATCGCCCCTACCAGCTCTCCGGAGGCGAACGTCAGAGGGCCGCGGTGGCCCGTGCCCTGGTGACCGAGCCGAGGCTGGTGCTGGCAGATGAGCCGACCGGAAATCTGGACGGGACCAACGCGGAGTCGGTATTCACCCTCATGCTGGAGCTCAACCGCGAACGCCGCACCAGCCTGGTCGTGGTCACGCACGACCTCAGGCTCGCCGGCCGGATGGAGCGGCGACTGGAGATCGAGCAGGGAGTGCTGAGTGAGCGCACCTCCGCCGGCGAGCCGGTGCAGGCGACGGGGGTCTTAGCGGCTCAGGCGACGGTGGAGGCTTCGCGCCGCGACCGGTAGCGGGCGGTCACCCGCCAGCGCCACAACAGCTCGAGCCCCATCCAGCCAAGCACACCGGAAAGCGCGCTGCAGGTGAGGCACCCCAGCAGGAAGGGCTTCCAGAGCGGCCCCAGCCCGTTCTGCAGCCAGTCCCAGCTCGGCTCGAAGCTGAAGAAGTGAGGTTCCAGCCCCAGCAGCAGCGCGCCCACGCGGTAGGCGGCGTAGTACACCGGGACCATCGTCAGGGGGTTCACGAGCAGCGGCGTCGCGAGGGCGACCGGAAGATTGATCCGGCAGATGATCGCGATCAGGCACGCGGTGAACATGTGGACGGGCAGGGGGATGAAACAGATCGCCAGGCCCACGCCGAAGGCAGCGGTGACGGCTCGGCGGTGCGGCGCCCACAGGCAGGGGTCGGCAATCCGGGTGCCGAACACCTTGAGATACCAGCGGTTCTGCAGCGAACCGGGCGTTACCGCCAGGCGTTTGAGCAGTCTGCGAGGCATGGGGTACTGCACTCTACCAGAACGTAAGGGAGTGTTCCGGGCCTGGGCACGGGGTGGCGACAACGGGGGTGCACTGTGACGCCCGTCTCCGCTTCGCCGCGGGCTCTTGTCCGGCGCCCCCTGATCGGGTAGGCGGGGGTGAGGGGCGTTGCCTTGAGCGGTTGGCCGGCTCCGGTATGATGCCTCCCGCTCAACTGTGTGGGGTCACTTGGATGTGGGAAATCGTGCGGGCCGGCGGCCCGCTGATGTGGCCGATCATTATCTGCTCGATCGGCGCGGCGGCCATCGTGCTCGAGCGTCTGTGGACGCTGCAGGACCGTCGGGTGCTGCCGCCGGAGCTGACGCAGAAGGTGTGGCAGCTCGTCGAGACCAACCAGGTCACGGACAAGGTCATTGCGGCGCTCGAGCAGAACTCCCCGCTCGGCAAGCTGCTCGCCGCGGGGCTCGCCAACCGGCACCGCCCACGGGAAATCATGATGGAAAGATTGGAGGATACCGGGCGGCACGTGGTGCATGAGCTCGAGCGCTTCCTCAACACTCTGGGCACCATCGCCGGCATTTCCCCGCTGCTCGGCCTGCTCGGCACCGTCACCGGCATCATCCGCTCCTTCAACGCAATCCAGGCCGGTGGCATGGGCGATCCGCGCGCCCTCTCGGGAGGTATCGCCGAGGCTCTGATCGCTACCGTCGCCGGGCTGTGCGTCGCGATACCTTCTCTCATCGCCTACCGCTACCTGCGCGGCAGGGTCGACGGCATCGTCATCGAGATGGAAAAGCACGCCATCCGCATCGCCGACGCGGTCGAGGCCGCCGGGCGCCGCGAGCGGTCTGCGGCCTGATGAATCTCAAGCCTCGCAAGCACGAGGAGCCCGAGATCAACGTCGTCTCGCTGATCGACGTCGTGCTGCTGCTGGTGGTGTTCTTCATGCTCTCCAGTAGGTTCACCGACGAGGGCCGGCTGCGCGTGCACTTGCCGCAGGCGAGCGATGTGCCGACGGCAAAGCCGGCCAGCGAGCCGCTCGTCGTTACGGTGACGCAGCAGGGCAGTTATCGGGTCAACGACCGCGAGCTGATCAACTCCAGCCCCGAGACGCTGCGTGCCGCGTTGGTGAAGGAAGCGGGCGCGGCCCGCAACATGCCCGTGACGCTGCGCGCCGACGGGCGCGCCACCCACCAGTCCGTCGTCACTGCGATGGATATCCTCGGCCGTCTCGGCTTCGTCGAGATCAATGTGGCCACGGTCCAGGAAGAGCCGGCGGGGAAGCGTTGAAGGACACCGCAAGACCTGCGCCCCACGAGGCGTCGGCCCTGCCGAGCCCCCTGCAGACGTATCGCCGCCTGCTGACCTATCTTCGCCCGCACCGCCCACAGTTTGCACTGGGCGTGCTCGGGGGCGTGGTCTACTCGCTCGCGATGGTGAGCTTCCCGGGGATGGCCAAGGTCTTCGGCGACACGCTGAAGCATCCTGAACCCGGCGCGGTCGTGTGGATGCCGCTGCTGCTGATCCTGATCTTCTTCTGCCGCGGGCTCGGGGATTTCACCCAGACGTACTTCATGGGCTACGTCGGACGGCAGATCGTGAAGCGCATCCGCGGCGAGATCTTCTCCAGCACGCTGCGACTGCCGGTGAGCTACTTCGACCGCAGCTCCTCCGCCGCGATGCTCTCGCAGCTCACCTACAACACCGAGCAGATCGGGCAGGCGACGACGGATTCGATCGTCGTCGTGGTGCGCGCAGGTCTGACGATCATCGGCTACATCGGCTACATGGTCTATCTGAACGCGAGGCTGGCAGCGCTTGCGCTGGTGATGGGGCCGCTGGTGGGCTGGCTGATCTCCATCGTCAATCGCCACTTTCGCCGCTACGGCCGGCGCATCCAGGACTCGATGGTGGATGTCACGCGGGTGGCGAAGGAAGGCTTCGAGGCTCCGCGGTTGATCAAGGTCTACAACGCGGAAGCTCAGGTGAGCGGCCAGTTCGAGCGGGTGAACGAGTGGAATCGGCACTCCTTCATGCGGCTCGTCCTGACCCGCGGCCTGTCCAACCCGGTCGTGCAGCAGATCGCTTCCCTGGGGGCGGCGCTGGTGCTGTCGATCGCACTGGCGGATGCCGTGCACGGCCGCATGGAGATGGGTGAGCTGCTCGGCTTCTTCGTCGCCCTCGGCAGCATCACCCAGCCCCTGAAGGAGCTGATCGGCGTTGCCGGTCCGATGCAGCAGGCGGTGGCCGCCGGTCAGAACATCTTTGCGACGCTGGATGCGCCGTCCGAGCCCAACAGCGGCTCGCTGACCGTCGCGCGCGCGCGCGGCGCAGTTGAGATCGAGAAGGTTTCCTTCACGTATGACACCGGAGCCGGCGCCGCGCTCCACGATGTCAGCCTCAGCGTACCGGCGGGCCAGAGCGTCGCGATCGTCGGCCGCTCCGGGAGCGGCAAGTCGACTCTCGTGAGCCTGCTGCCCAGGTTCTACTCCGCGCAACAGGGAGTAGTGCGGATCGACGGGCACGATGTGCGGGATTATGAGCTGCACAACCTGCGTGAGCAGATCGCGGTCGTCAGCCAGGACATCGTCCTCTTCGACGACACCATCCGGAACAACATTACTTTCGGGCGGGAGGTGTCGGACGCGCAGGTGGAGCGAGCCGCCGAAGCTGCGCACGCGATGGAGTTCATCCGCACACTTGCGAACGGCTTCGACACGATGGTGGGTGATCGGGGTGTCCTGCTCTCGGGCGGCCAGCGTCAGAGGATCTCGATTGCGCGCGCCTTGCTCAAGGATGCGCCGATCCTGATCCTGGACGAGGCGACTTCCGCACTGGATGCCGAAGCCGAGCGGCACATTCAGGCGGCGCTCGCACAGCTGGTGCGCAATCGCACCACTTTTATCATTGCGCACCGCTTGTCGACGGTGGAGCAGGCCGATCGGATCATCGTGCTGGATCGCGGCGCGATCGTGGAGAGTGGCACGCATGCCCAGCTGATCGAGCAGGGTGGCATCTACGCACAGCTCTACAAGCTGAACTTCAACGACTGAGAATGGAGCAGCGGCTGACGCGGCTTTGGTACGGCGACGGGACACAGGCGGCGCCTCTGCTCCGTGGCCTGTCGTGGATCTACGGAGCCCTCGTGCTTGCGCGCTCCCGCGCGTACGCGGCGCACTGGCTGAGCGCGGAGCGGGTCGGCAAGCCCGTCATCGTGGTCGGCAACCTCACCGTCGGGGGCACGGGCAAAACGCCGCTGGTCGCCTGGCTGGCCGAGCGCCTGTCGCGGCTCGGACTGCGAGTTGGAATCGTCTCGCGCGGCTACGGGCGATCGTTCGACGAGCCGCACCTGGTAGAGCCCGATTCGAGCTGGCGCGAAGTCGGCGACGAGCCCTTGCTGCTGCGCCGCCGTACGGGGTGCCTGACGATAGTGGGTCGTGAGCGCGTGGCCGCTGCCCAGGCTCTAGTCGCGCACGGTGTCGATGTGATCGTTGCGGATGACGGGCTGCAACATCTGCAGCTGGCGCGCGACTGCGAGATCGTGGTCGTCGACGGCTCGCGTGGCTTTGGCAACGGCCGGTTGTTGCCGGCAGGCCCGCTGCGGGAGCCGGCGTCGCGAGCCCAGCGCGTGGATGTAACGGTCGTGAATGGTGAGGCGGAACATCGGTCGCTGGAACAGCAGCGGCCGGCGGCGACTTCCTTCATCACGATGATCATGGTCGCCGGGAACGCCCGCCGCATCGACGACGGTGCACCCGAACGGCCCCTGGAGAGCTTCCGGGGTGAGCGGGTTCACGCGGTGGCGGGTATCGGCAATCCATCGAGGTTCTTTCGCGACCTGCGTCAGCAGGGTATCGACATCGTGGAGCACGCGTTCGCCGACCACCATCCCTTCACGGAGCGCGATCTGGAGTTCGGCGATAGCCTGCCGGTGCTCAT
>Ga0207652_10000329_pt1 | contig 49068 bp, 40 predicted proteins | sample KBSC63BmetaG_FD_184334 | JGI IMG/M metagenome (GOLD analysis project Ga0207652, IMG submission 184334) | Corn rhizosphere microbial communities from Kellogg Biological Station, Michigan, USA - KBS C6-3B metaG (SPAdes) (version 2) | ecosystem: Host-associated > Plants > Roots > Rhizosphere ... | reverse complement strand
TTTTTAATTGTTTTTTAAAAAACAAAATAATTGCGAGAATTACAACCGTTAAAAGCATCCGGTAAGCGGTCAAAAGCCCTTCATTTAAGGTGATCAGTTTTCCTAAAATTGCAGTAAAGCCAGCAAGAATTACCGCAAAATGAAGTTGAAGGAATGCTTTTTTCAATGTTTAATCCGGACTTTCTAAAAATCGGATTGCAAAATTAGAGGAAGAAAATAGAAAATCGCTTTATTTATTCCTTCACTGTTTATAATTGTTAGAAAATGTTTGCCAGAAGTCAGACAATAATTGAAAGCTTTTAAAGATGTATGAAAACCGGTTGAGACAGTTATCCGGATAGAATAGTTGCACCCGATAAAACAAATTAACAATCCTTTTTATAAAAAAAAACCGGCCGATTGAAATGTACGAATCATAGCTTTATATTTGCCCCTTGTTAAATCCAAAATATGAACTATAAACGCACGAACAACATAACAGGTTGGGTGATATTTGCTATCGCAGCAGTTGTTTATTTATCAACCATAGAGGCTACCGGCAGTTTTTGGGATTGCGGTGAATTTGCTTCCAGTGCTTACAAACTTCAAATTCCACATCCTCCGGGAGCGCCTCTGTTTATCATGCTTGGAAGGATCTTCATGATTCCATTTTCCAATCCAAACAATGCGATCCTCGGTTTGAACAGCATGAGTGCTTTGATGAGTGCTTTTACCATATTGTTTTTGTTTTGGAGCATTACTCATTTTGCCCGTAAGATTTATGAGAAAAATAATATCAATCCGCTGACCAATAATCAAATCTTTACGATCATGGCTGCAGGAGCAGTAGGTGCTCTTGCTTATACTTTCAGCGATTCATTTTGGTACAGCGCCGTAGAATCAGAAGTTTATGCAAGTTCTTCTTTTTTTACTGCGATCGTTTTTTGGCTGGCACTTAAATGGGAACACGCGGTAACCATTGAAAAATTAGATGGAATTAAAGGAAATTTTACTGCTGCAGATAGGTGGCTGATTTTGATTTTTTATATGATCGGACTTGCAGTAGGCGTACATTTATTGCCAATTCTTGTTATTCCTGCTATTGTAATGCTGTATTATTTTAAGCGGTATACAGTAACCAGATGGGGAACGGTTTGGGCTTTTGTAGCAGCGTGCGTTATTACCGGAATTGTACAGGTGCCCATGATCCAGTGGACCATAAAACTGGCTTCTGATTTTGATGTTTTATTTACCAATAGTTTTGGCGCACCCTTTTTCACAGGATTTACTTTTTTCTTTGTATTGCTGGGATTGATTATTTTCATTTTAATAAGATTGTCAAAGAAAAAGAACTGGAACTTCTTACGGTTGGCGATGTGGGCTTTTGCATTTGTAATTCTTGGATTTTCCACTTATTTCACTACGATGATCCGTTCTTTGGCAGATCCGGCAATTGATATGTTTAACGTAGATAACCCACTCAGCCTTGAAGGATACCTGAGCCGTGAACAATATGGCGATTGGCCCATTCTGAAAGGACAGGATTTTACAGATGAACCCACTGATCAGAAATACGAAGATGTTTACGTAAAAGGAACAAACAAATATGAAAAGAAAGGTAAAAAGGTTGTAACGGTTTACGATCCATCTGATCTTCACTTTTTTCCAAGAATGTGGGACAACAGCAACGACCAGGGGCACGCAGATTATTATGCAAACTTTGCAGGCATTGGAAAAGATCCGAAGACAGGAAAATATTATTCCAAGCCTACGATGGCTGATAATATCAGTTTCTTTTTTGCTTACCAGCTCAACTGGATGTATTGGCGTTATTTCATGTGGAATTTTGCAGGAAAACAAAACGATCTGCAGGGAATAGACATGGGAAATGTGCGCGATGGAAACTGGCTTACCGGAATTTCTTTCTGGGACAATGCAAGACTCGGCGACCAAAGTAAAATGCCGGATACGCTCAAACATAACAAATCACACAACAGGTTATTTGCTTTGCCTTTGTTGCTCGGAATATTGGGGCTTATTTATCAATATCAAAAAGATAAACGTGATACGCTCGTGGTCTTTTTATTATTTTTCTTTACGGGAATTGCCATTGTTTTTTATCTAAACCAGGCAGGAAACCAGCCCCGTGAAAGGGATTATGCATACGTTGGATCTTTTTATGCTTTTGCCATTTGGATTGGGCTCGGAGTAATGTACGTGAAAGAGCTTTTCGAAAAATATATGAACAGCAGAACCGCCAATTATGTTGCAGGCGCTTTATGCCTGCTGGCAGTTCCGGTGCTGATGGCAAGCCAGGAGTGGAACGACCACGACCGCAGCCATAAAACATTAGCCAGAGATCTGGCAATTGATTACTTACAAAGTTGCGCTCCTAATGCGATTCTCATCACTTTTGGAGATAATGATACTTACCCGCTTTGGTTTGCACAGGAAGTATTAGGAATCAGAAGAGATATCAGGGTCATTAATTCCAGTTTGCTTGGTACCGATTGGTACATCAACCAGCTACGTTATGCGGTAAATAAAAGTGCGCCAATACCGGTTATCTGGACTCCGGAACAAATAATAGGAAGCAACAGAGATGCGATCTATTATTTCCCTGACTTGCCGGGAGCTAAAGTGGATCAGACTAAACCTATGGACCTGGATACCATGATGAAAGATTATGCAGGAAGTAATGATCCAACAAGAATGTATCAGAATGGGTCAGATTTTTTAAATGTTTTTCCTACTAAGAATGTAAAAGTTCCGGTGGATACAAATTTGGTAAGGCAAAACGGAACAGTAAATCCAGGCGATAGTGTTGTGAGTGAATTGGATTTTACGATTCCTAAAAATGCGCTCATGAAAAATGAGAGCGCTATTCTGAACATTATCGCTGCCAACCATTGGAAGCGGCCGATCTATTTCACATCCCCTTATAGTGATTTGGGCTTTCAGCAATATTTAAGAACCGACGGACTTACTTACCGGCTTGTTCCTGTTAAAAACAGCGAAGTAAATGATTCATGGGCTTATGATGTGATGATGAAAAAATTCCAATTCGGAAATGCCAACGTTCCGGGAGTGTATTTTGATGAAGAAAACCGGAGGCATTTGAATACCATCAGAATGCAGTATGCACAAGTGGCGAATGATCTTGCTGATCATGGAAAAATGGCCGACGCCAGGCAGCTTTTGGAAAAATGCGATAAAAATATGCTGCAGGAAAATTTCCCTTATGGAATGGCTTCGCGCAGGCAACAGCAGGATCAGATTTCAGGTCAGTTTTTATTAGCGGCTTATAAGTCAGGAGATACTGTTCTTGCAAAAAAAGTTTCAGATGCTTTACGAACAGACCTGGAACAGCAGATCATGTATTTCAATAGTCTTAACGACAATCAGCAGCAGGCTTTGGCTTATGAAAATGAGATCGTACAGCAACTTCTACAACAGATCCAGGGAATGGAGCAATACTTTCTAAAACCGGTTCAAACGATTACTCCGGAAAAAGGAAGTTCGATCATTAACATGCCGCCGCCGAAAAAAGATACGCAGGTACACGACAAAACACAATAGACGACTTTAATTATCTTTATTTAAATCCCGGTTCCGAGTTAGAACCGGGATTTTTTTTAAAAATTATAGTACAAGTATATGTGCGTCTTTAATTATCTTTAATGATCGCTTCATTTTACCAAACAAACACATGAACCAAATAGCTATCGAAAATTTATTTGTAATAGATATTGAAACAGTTTCTGAAAAGGAACATTTTCATTTACTGGACGAGGAATGGAAAGCGTTATGGACAGAAAAAATATCACGGTCGCTTCCTCCTGATACAAGTGCGGAAGATTATTATGGAATGCGCGCTGCAATCCTTGCTGAATTTGCAAAAGTTGCGTGCATCAGTTTTGGTTATTTCAAAAAAGAAAATAGCGCTTCCAACAGTATCGGATGGCAATTCAGGATAAAATCGTTGTGTTCTGACAATGAAAAAGATCTTTTAAATCAATTTATTGACACACTGAAGCAATTGCATGCAAATCATCATAATTGGATTTTTGCGGGCCACAATATCAAAGAGTTTGACGTCCCTTTTTTATGCAGAAGAATGCTCATCAATCATATTCCGATCCCGTCTTACCTTGATTTTCAAAATATGAAACCATGGGAAACGCCTGTACTCGATACATTGCATTTGTGGCGTTTTGGCGATTACAAACATTACACTTCTTTAAAGTTGCTGGCAGCGGTTCTCGGCGTTCCCTCACCAAAAGACGATATTGACGGCAGCCAGGTTGGAAATGTATATTGGAAAGAAAAAAACCTGGAGCGTATTTCTGTTTATTGCGAAAAGGATGTGGCTACAGTCGCCAATGTGGTTTTAAGATTCAAAGGATTGCCGCTTTTGAGAGACGAACAAATTGTGTTTGTAGATAGAAAATAACCAATGCGCCGTCTTTCAGTAAAGCAACAAATAATAAGATTTCCTCTTCGCGCAATTCATGCGCAAGGAGACATTTTATTAAAAAGGTAACTTTGAAGAATGAAATATCAAATTCTCGGAAAGTCTTCGCTCCATATCAGTAAAATCGGCTTTGGCTGTATGTCGTTAAAGCGCGATCAAAAAGATTTTAATCAAATCATTGATGCGGCAATTGATCTTGGGATCAATTATTTTGACACTGCCGATCTGTATGATAAAGGAATGAATGAAACGTTATTGGGAAAGGCTTTTAAAGGAAAAAGAGACAAAGTAATTATCGCAACAAAAGCTGGAAACCAATGGCGTGCCGATGGCAGCGGATGGGATTGGAATCCGCGGAAAGATTATATTTTGAAATGCGCGGATGAAAGTTTGAAAAGATTGCAGGTGGATTACATTGATTTGTTTCAATCACATGGAGGAACAATGGAAGACAATATTGACGAAACAATTGAAGCGTTTGAAATACTAGTAAAGCAAGGAAAGATCCGGTATTATGGGCTTTCGTCAATCAGGCCGAATGTAATACGGGAATTTGTAAAAAGATCCAATATTGTCAGTGTGATGACTCAGTATAATTTACTGGACCGCCGTCCGGAAGAAAGCACTTTGCAATTGTTACACGAAAATAATATCGGCGTTTTGGTAAGAGGCAGCGTTGCTTCCGGCTTATTGGTTAATAAACCGGCCAAACCTTATTTGAATTTTAATGAATCACAAGTCGCTGCTGCCGCAAAAGCAATTCAATCGGTTTCTTCCAATGAAAGAAATGCTGCCCAGACTGCAATTCAATATGTTTTAAAAAATCCCGCCGTTACTGCTGCTGTTGTCGGAATCAGAACGATGGAGCAACTTAAAGAAGCAGTTGAAACAATAGATAAAAAGCCACTAACAGAAGAAGAGATGAAAATTTTGAAAGAATCGGTTCCGGTAAATTTTTATGAACAACACCGGTAGTTTGTCATTTTCTAAACCTAATTCTTAGATTTGCTCAAAATAAGAAAACCGGATATTTTTTGATTTACTGCAACCAGGTAAGTCAGGAAACATTTTTCTTCAAATGCAAAATAGAAAAATCACTTTCGTCTTTTTCAATCGTGTTTTTTAATATCCCAAGTCCTTCAACTTCCATTTCGATCTCATCACCTGGCTGCAACCATTGTTCCTGATAATTTGGATCGTTTAGTTTTCCGGTTCCGTTCAATTCAAGGAAGCATCCTGTGCCAACTGTTCCACTGCCAATAATATCGCCGGGATATAATTGTACACCATAACTGCAACGCTCTATGATTTCCGCAAATGTCCAGTCCATATCTGCAAAATTTCCTTCACTTACCTGCACGCCATTCACGCTGCATTTCATTTTTAGATTGAACGCATTTCCTGTATGATTTTCTTTTGGTGCAATTTTAAATTCTTCCAATTCATCAGCAGTAACGAGCCACGGGCCTATGGCGGTAGCAAAATCTTTTCCTTTTGCCGGGCCAAGATTTAATTTCATTTCTTCCATTTGCAGGGTGCGGGCACTCAAATCATTCATGATCATATAGCCTCCGATATATTCATCCGCTTCAGACGCTTTTATATTTTTTCCCGGCTTGCAAATCACGATGGCTACTTCCAATTCAAAATCAAGTTTATTAAAATGGTCCGGCATACAAATAATTTTTCCCGGTCCTGTAATGCTGTTGTGATTGGTAAAATAAAAAACGGGAAACTGGTCAAATTCAGGGATCATTGGCGCATTTCTGTTTCTGCGGGCCGTAGCCACATGCTGCCGAAATGCATAAGCATCGCGGCAACTCGTGGGACTCGTTACCGGTGCTATTAATTCTACTTCATCAAGAGGTATTGCACGATAACGACTGGTTCCTTCTACTAACTTTCGATTGATAGAATGGGCAATTGGAAATGCATCTTCCCAATAGTTTAAAAACATCGTCATCGTTACAGGTAAATTCGGATTTAAATTATCCGTATCAAACAAAAATCCATTTACTAAAAGCGCCAATTGCTCCTGTTCTTCTTTTAAATAAGAAACTAATTTCATTCAATAAGATTTTAATTGGCTTGCAAGGTAATTATTTGCAGATCATAAAATGTCAGGGGGGATATCTGGCAATTTTTTTACCTCAATTGTTTACAGTTAGAATGGATGAATGGGAAAAGTTGGAACAATATTTCGTCTTATTTTTGCAACAGAAATGTAAGCGTATGAAATTTGAGAAAATCCATAATAAAGGTCAGGCGCAAATCTTCAGAAGCCAATATTTAGAATACTTTACTAAAACACATCCACTGGTTATCTGGGGATTATATTTACCGGTAATTATTTTTTTACCTTTTTACAGCGCGAGAAAATTTGATTATTCTTCTTTAACAATAACTGCAGTTTTTTTGACAGGTATTTTTTTCTGGACGTTTTTTGAATACATCATGCATCGTTTTGTTTTTCATTGGACAAGCGAAAATCCGCGCATTCAAAGAATTAGTTATGTTTTGCATGGAAACCACCATGAATTTCCAAGAGACAAACAACGTTTGTTTATGCCGCCGGTTCCCAGTCTTATTATTGCATCGATTGTATTTCTTTTAATCTATGCTGTTATGCGAACAAATGCTTTTGCTTTCTTTCCCGGCTTTCTCTTAGGTTATCTTCTTTATGGAAGTATGCATTATGCCATTCACGCGTGGAATCCTCCGTTTAAGTGGATGAAACCCATCTGGCGCAATCATCATTTGCACCATTACAAAAGTGAAGACAAAGGTTTTGGGGTAAGCACACATATTTGGGACCGCATTTTTGGTACCGGATTCGATTTAAAAAAGGAGAAAGAAAATAAAGAAGAAGTGCGCAAACTGATGTATGAAAAAAGCTAATTACCATTTTTCTTCATCATTGGTTACATCATTGTTGCGGCTATATTTTTTCCTGCTTTCAATTTTTTGCAATTGTCTTTCAATAATTAAATCGGTAATCACATCGGCGGAGTCTTTGTGTAAATTTTCTTCTAAAAAAAAGCGGATTTTCTTTTCATTTACATCGATGCGGTAAAGCAACTGTATTAAAGACTGAAAATCTTTATTAATCAGCTCATTGATCAGAAAAATTAATTCTTCCCGCGTTTTTTCTGATGATATCCGCTCAATTGCGTTACCAGCAGAGATTATTTTATCAGGGATAGATGGTTGCATAAGGATACATATAAAAAAACTGAAGCTTCTTGTACGATTACACAGAGTTGCACAGACGAGCACCCAGGACTATGCATTCATCTTTAAAATAAATACCTATACAATTCTTCCACTTTCCCCAACGGAACCACTTCAATATTAAATTTATTTTTTCCGAGTCCTTTTGTATTGTATTTACTTACAATTATTTTTTCAAAACCCAGTTTTTCCGCTTCGGCTATGCGTTGTTCAATCCGGTTGACCGCTCTGATCTCTCCGCTTAGTCCAACTTCTCCCGAAAAACAAATTTGCATGGGCAGCGGCGTATCTTCATAAGAAGAAAGTAAAGCGCTGAGAACTGCAAGGTCAATGGAAGGATCTTCTACTTTTAATCCACCCGCAATGTTGATGAAAACATCTTTTACACCAAAATGAAACCCGCCACGCTTTTCCAAAACCGCCAGCAGCAATTGCAATCTCCTCAAATCAAACCCGGTATTCGTTCTTTGCGGCGTTCCATAAACGCTTTGCGTAACTAATGCCTGCACTTCAATCAGCAGCGGACGAATTCCTTCCATCGTTGCTGCGATTGCAACGCCACTTAATTGTTCTTCTTTTTGCGTTATTAAAATTTCTGAAGGATTTTTTACCTCTTTCATTCCTTCGCTACTCATTTCATAAATTCCCAATTCAGAAGTAGAGCCAAAACGGTTTTTTAAGGTTCGTAAAATGCGGTAAGCATAATGCCGGTCGCCTTCAAATTGCAAAACCGTATCAACCATGTGTTCCAAAATTTTTGGACCGGCAATATTTCCGTCTTTGGTGATGTGGCCAATCAAAAAAACAGGCGTGTTACTTTCTTTGGCAAACCGCTGAAGTTCTGCAGCGCTTTCTCTAATTTGGGACACGCTTCCGGGAGAGGATTCGATGTAGGGAGATTGTAACGTTTGAATGGAATCAACAATTACCAATTGAGGTTTTACTTTTTTTATTTCTTTGAAAATCGTTTGCGTATTCGTTTCCGTCAAAAGAAAAAAATCATCATTCACAATTTGCAACCTGTCTGCACGCATTTTTATTTGTTGTTCACTTTCCTCACCGCTGATGTATAAAGTGCGGATATTTTTCAATTGCAAAGTCGCCTGCAAAAAAAGTGTTGACTTACCAATGCCTGGTTCGCCTGCAATCAATACAATACTTCCTAAAACAATTCCTCCGCCGAGCACACGGTTCAGTTCTGCATCTTCAGTTACAATCCTTTTTTCTTCACTGCTTGTAACATGCTGTAATGAAATGGTTTTTAATCCACCGCTTAATCCGGAATATTCTTTCCACTCGCTTTCAGGTTTTTCATTTCCTCTTACAATTACTTCTTCAACGAATGTATTCCATTCATTGCATGACGGACATTTACCAACCCACTTGGTAGATTCCTGTCCGCAATTGTTGCAAAAAAAAGCAGTCTTTGTTTTACTCATTTAATTAACTTACTAATATCCTGATTTGCTAATGTGCAAATGTAACAATTGCTATTGTAGTAATTAATATTGCTAATGTGCTGATGCGCTAATTTGCTGATGTCTTGGATGTATGAAAATATAAATCTTCAATGTTTATCCTTTTGCTGAGAAGAGGTTTTCAAAACACGTCCAGTTCCGTAGGAACGATCCATTCTGTAACAATGGATTTTAATCCGTTGCAACGAATCAAATATTTATCCTTTTGCTGAGAATGCGTTTCCAAAACACTTCCAGTTCCGTAGGAACGATTCATTTTGTAACAACGGATTTTAATCCGTTGCAAACAAATCATTGATATTTCTTCTTTTGCTGAAAGAGTTTTTGAAACAGGTTAGTTAGAAAGGAAGATGTATTTTGTAACAACCAATTTTAATCCCTCTAATCCATCAAAGTAAAAGAGCCAGTATCACTACCAGCTCTTTGTACTTACTAACCCATTAAATTCTATTGCTAAATTACAAATTGCAAACAGATAAACAAATTAATTTTCGCGGATGTGAATAAATTTTCTATCCTTTCACATATAATCACCATTTCGACTTCAAATTTATTAGCCATTGATAATCAATCAATAACGGCGTAAAAAACCACTTTTTCTGTTTTCCTCAAGGAAAAATATTTTCATTTATTTGGTTTATATTATAAACTACTTTAGATTTGTGTTAAATTTACAAAATGTACAGGTTAATTTTTTTCCCATTACTTCTAATAAGTGTTTGCGGAATTGCTCAAATAAAAATAAGTGGCAAAGTAACCGATAACAAAAGAAAAGCATTGGCAGGAATTAGCATTAGCATCGTCGATTCGTATGACGGAGCCACAACAGATTCGGAAGGAAATTATTCGTTCAGCACTTCAGAAAAAGGTGAACAAATTTTAAAAGCAACCGCATCAGGTTATAAAGATTTTGAGCAAAAAATAAACATCAGTTCCACACCAATAATTGTAAACATAGAATTAAAAGAATCGATCACAGAATTAAAAGCAGTAGTTATCAGCGCGGGCACTTTTGAGGCAAGCGATGCTAAAAGAGCAACGGCATTAAACCCGATTGACATCGTAACTACTGCAAGCGCAAATGGTGATATTACTTCAGCAATAAAAACGTTACCCGGCACACAACAAGTTGGAGAGAGCGAGGGATTGTTTGTAAGAGGAGGAACCGCCAATGAAACAAAATATTTTATTGACGGTACATTGGTAAATAATTTTTACTACAGCAGCGAACCCGGACAAGCCACACGCGGAAGGTTCAATCCATTTTTATTCAAAGGAACTATTTTTAGTTCGGGCGGATATTCTGCTTTATACGGCCAGGCGCTTTCTTCGGTTTTGCTGTTAGAATCAATAGATCTTCCTGAAAAAACTTCTGCAAGTTTTGGAATTTCTTATCTGGCTGCAAACGCCGGAATTCAAAAACTTTCAAAAAATAAAAAGTCATCATGGGGCATTACGTATGCTTATGCAAATCTTGCGCTGGCTTTTGCCATTACCAAACAAAGATTTGATTATTTCCGTGTGCCTCAAACACACGAAGCCGATATCAATTACCGGATAAAAACTTCTTCAACCGGAATGTTGAAATACTATGGTTATCTCAGTTCTACAGATGTTGGGTTTAGAAACCAGGATGTGGATTCATTAAGTATGAAAGATGCTTTTGGCCTGAACAATTTAAACATGTATCACAATTTATCATGGAAAGAATATTTAGGTAAGGGCTGGAAAGTAAATGCCGGCACATCTTACAGCACAAACAAGGATAAAATAAAAAATGAATTGCAAAATAGTGAAAATGAAAAACAGGAGTTATTTGATCAACCGTTTTATGCTTACAAAAATTTCAATCTTATCAATAAAGGACAATATGCCAACGGAAAAGTGGTATTTGATAAGAATTTAAAATCATTAAGCGCCATTCGTTTTGGCGTTGAAGATAATTACAGCAATGAAAAATCAATTTACCATGAATATAATGGCTCCAGTTATCCGGAAACGGTAAAAGAAAATATATTGTCAGTCTTCGGCGAGTCGGACATTTATCTTACGAATAATATTGCCGCAAGAGTTGGCGTGCGGACTGAGCACTCGCAATTATTAGAGAAATGGAATGTCGCTCCAAGAATTTCCTTCGCTTATAAATTTCATGACAAGAGCCAGGTATCATTGGCGTATGGAATGTTTTACCAGGACCCGGAAAGAAAATATTTGCCATCGCTTAATGCATTGCATTTTCAAAAAGCTACACATTACATTGCCCAATATGAAAAAATTACCAGCAACCGTACGTTCCGGACTGAAGTTTTCTATAAAAAATACGATGACCTCATAAAAACCGGCGGCTCTTACAATGAAACTTTTACCGCAATCAACAATAACGGTTTCGGAGATGCAAAAGGAATTGAATTTTTCTGGCGTGATAAAAAGACAATCAAGAATGTCGATTACTGGGTTTCTTATTCTTATCTCGACACCAAACGTGATTTTTTAAATTACCCTTTTTCACTCGAGCCTTCTTTTGTTTCAAAACACACCGCTTCTTTGGTTTTAAAAAAGTTTGTGATGCCTTTAAAAACTCAGTTTAATATGTCTTACACTTTTGCATCCGGAAGACCATATTACGGTTTGGTCTATGACAATACCAACAATAATTATAAAATCTCGGAAAGCGGACGCACAAAAGATTATAACAATTTGAGTCTTAGTATAAATTATTTGCCGACGATCGGCAAAGCAAAAGCAAAAGCATTTTCAGTCTTTGTGTTGTCGGTAACAAATATTTTGGGATTTGATAATCTGTATAATTATAATTTTTCGGTAAACGCTCAAAATAAAGTAGCCGTATCACCACCTTCAAAAAGATTTATTTACCTCGGATATTTTGTAAGCCTTGGAATTGACAGAACGCAGGATGAGATTAATAATCATTTGTAAGGTGAAAGTAAGGGGTTAAGACGAATACAAAACCAATTCTTATAAAATGAATTAAATTGTAATAATCATTTTTTAAAAAATTAAAATCTATTATTATGGAACAAGAAGTTAAAGATCCTGAATTATGGAAGATTGCTCAAAGAAGAGCCGCTTTTAGAACACATGTGCTCATTTACTTTATTATGAATATTCTTTTCTGGACAATTTGGTATATCAGTTTGAAAAATACTCCAAACCCGCCAACGAGGATCGATAAAATACCTTGGCCTCTGTGGCCGATGGTCGGCTGGGGAATTGGTTTATTTTTTAATTACCTCTCAGCATATCGAAACACCAGTTCAATGGCCGAAAAAGAATATCAAAAACTTAAAAACAAGCAATAATTTTTTAAAAAAACAAAAACAATGAAAAAGTCAATTTTATTTTCTGCATTTATTTTATTTGCCGGCTTCACCTTTGCACAAAGCGCTAAATATGAAAGCGCCATGAAAGCGAACATCAGCAAACTCGATTCTTTGGTTGTCAATAATAACGAAGACGATGTGGCCAATAGTTTTATCAGGATTGGTGATGCTGAAAAAACTCAATGGCTTCCTTATTACTATGCCAGCTATTGCAAAGCGCTGCAGGCACTTACAGAAAAAGACAATTCAAAAAAAGATCCGCTGGCAGACAAAGCAACTGAGTTGATAACAAAAGCGGAAAGCATTTTGGGAAAGGAAAATTCTGAAACTGATGTGATAAAAAGCATGATTGCAACTGCTCATATGATGGTGGATCCGGCCAGCAGGTATATGACTTATGGCCAGGACATCAGCAACAACATTCAAAAATCAGAAGCACTGGATTCTACCAATCCAAGGCCGGTTTTGGTACAGGCGCAAAATGTTTTTTATACGCCTGAGCAATATGGAGGAGGAAAAGATGCGGCCAAACCAATGTTCACCAAAGCAAAACAATTAATGGACAATTTCAAACCTGAAACTGATCTTTCACCAAGCTGGGGACAATCAAGTTTGAATTATTTTTTATCGCAATACAAATAAATGTTTATGGATTCTGAAATGCAAATGTCCGAATCAGAAAGCATGCAGTTGATCACTTCGATGATCAATAAAGCAAAAAATTTCTACGGAGAAACGGGGTTATTTTACCTGATCTGGGGCTGGGTTATTCTGTTTTGTTGCCTCACCTCTTTTGTAACTGTATATTTTTTCAAAAACCAAAACGGGAATCTTGTATGGCTCCTGATATACCTGGTTTTGATTTTCCAGGTAATTTATAGCAGAAGAATAAAGCGATTTCAAAGAACAAGAACTTATACACGAGACATCAACGGATTTGTTTGGATTACCTTTTTTATTTGCTTGATGCTTACCATTTTTATCTGTTCAGCATTTAAAAGATATGAAGTGATAAATCCGTTGTTATTGGTTTTATATGGGATGCCCACGTTTTTGTCCGGCATTATTATAAAATTTAAGCCGTTGATTATTGGTGGAATTTTCTGCTGGCTAATGGCATTTATTTCTCCTTTTATTAACATCGAGTACCAGGTATTGTTAACCGCAGCAGCCGTTATAGCCGCGTGGATTATTCCTGGACATCTTTTGAGAAACAAATATAAAAGTGAAGTAGCGGGTAAAAATTTAGGAAATGGATTTTAAAGAACTCGATCCCATATTGCATTCACAATTGCGGCTCGCCGTGATTTCGCTTTTGATAAGCGTAAAAGAAGCTGAATTCACTTTCCTAAAAGAAAAAACAAATGCGACATCCGGCAACCTCAGCGTGCAAATCAGTAAATTAAAAGAGGCTGGCTATATAGAAATTACAAAACAGTTCAACAATAATTATCCTCAAACCATTTGTAAAATAACGCCGAAAGGAATTCTAGCTTTTGAAAATTATGTAAAAGCATTGCAGAGTTACATGACGCTTTAACCTAATTTTTTAAAAAGAAAGCAGGAATCGAATTATTTGTTTGTTTACCGCGAAAGTAAATCGCTTTTATTTTTTGTCACTGCTTACTTCAATAATCCATTGACATAATTGCTCAATTCAGTATTGCCGTTTACTTTTTGTGCGGTGCTTATCTTACTAAAAGCTTGTTTGAAACCCGGATCCAAAAAGCCACGGTACTGCTCAGGTATCTGGTTTCTGAACTTCATAATTTCATCAACTCCTGCTTTTACGTTTGCTGCATTTTTTACTGTAGCAAGATATTTTGCAAACGTGAAAGCATCTTTTATTTTTTCTTCAGAAAGCGGTAAATTTTTAAAATGATTTAGAAGGAAATCAAAGTCGGCAGGCGAAGCGGTTTTCATAATAATATTTGAAACCACATCTCCTAATTTTCCCAAAGCATCATTGCTGTATTTCTTTGCAAGTGAATAAGCCTCTTCCGGTTGCAGGTTTGCCAACCCTTCCATAGCCGCGCCCGAAACAGAATAAGATGAATCATTTACGTATTTTTCAAACAAGGGCTGGTATTTTTTATCAGCTATTTTTGCAAGAATTTCAATCGCTTTTGCCTGCACCTTTTTGTTCGGATCTTTTGAAGCCATTTGTTCAATAGTAGTTAAAACAGCCGGCTCAGAATATCCTTTTATGTTGTCTAAATTATTTAAAGTAAACAACCGTAACCCGTAATATTTATCAGTTAATCCAAGAGCCAGGTTGCTCATTTTATTTTTGGCAAAATACTGCAGCGCCTCTCTTCTGTCGAGATAGTTTGGCGCAAATTTATATTGTTGCTGAAATTCTTCAGCGGTTTTATTGTCATGTTTTATTGCCAGCAAAACTTTATCGGCATCCACATTTACTAAAGATGGTCTTTGAGCGCTTGCAAAATAAAAAGTATCGGCCCGGTTTTCCAACCATACCTTATATCTTTTCTTATTGGCTCCCTCGCTGTAAACATCAATAGCTACAGGTAATTTGAAAACCTTTCCGGTATTCTGCGTTTGATTGACAATCACCCTTTCTTTTCCGTTATTGTACTCATAATTAATGTCCAGCGTTGGCTGACCGCCTCCATAATACCATTGATTCCAAAACCAATTCATATCCTGGCCGGTTACATCTTCAAAGGCCAATCTCAGTTCCTGCGCTTCGGCTGACTTGAATTTATACAAATTCAAATATTCATTCAGGGCTTTAAAAAATGCAGCGTCACCAACATAGTTTCTCAACATGTTTAAAATCCGGCCACCTTTATTATAACTAACGGCGTCAAACATATCTTCTCTGTTTTTATAATAAAATCTTACCAGGTCTTTGTCCTCACTACCGCTTAATAAATATCCCTGCATATCGTCATAATTTAGCTCATCCGCGGCATCTTTTCCATGCCGGTATTCACGCCACAGATATTCACTGTAATTGGCAAAAGATTCGTTTAAAGTGAGATTGCTCCAGCTTTCACAGGTTACCAAATCGCCAAACCAATGATGAAATAATTCATGCGAAATGTCGTCTTCCCACGCATTTCCATCTACCAGTTGCCGCGCATTTTGATAAGCGCCGTCCTGGTGCAGCGTGGCAGTGGTATTTTCCATCGCGCCGCTTACATATTCTCTCCCTACAATCTGGTCATATTTGGGCCATGCATAAGGATAATCTAAAATTTTTGAGAAAAAACCAATCATCGCCGGCGTTTCACCAAATATTTTTTTGGCTACAGGAGCATATTCCTTTTCCACGTAATAATTTACCGGAATATTTTTATAAGAATCTTTTACAATGGCGTAATCGCCCACACCCATAAAAAATAAATAAGGCGCATTCGGAAGATCCATTTTCCAATCATCCGTTCTGGTACCATCTGCATTTTTCTTTTGATTTACCAAAAGGCCATTGCTCAGCGTTACATATTTTGCCGGAACAGTCATCGATATTTCCTGCGTTGTTTTTTGATCAGGTTTGTCTATTGTTGGAAACCACACACTGTTTGATTCAGTTTCGCCCTGCGTCCAGATTTCGATATGCTCGTTTGTTTTGCCGAGTGGATTTATGAAATATAATCCCTTTGCATCTGTAATAGCAGCGCTGCCCTGTTGTTTTACTTCGTTCGGCTTGGATATGTAATTAAGATAAACGGTGTATTTTTCACCTTGCTTGTAAGTTTTATCCAAATGAATTCTCAATTGCAAACTATCATAAGTGTATTTCAAAGGAACTTTTGATTTACCATTTAGCACCGCAATTTCTTTAATTTCCATGCCTTTTGCATCGAGCGTCAAAGAATCTGTCGGATAAAAATGAGGCTGAAGCGTCACCCATTCCTGGCCATACATCCACTGTTTGTTGTAATCAAAACTCACGGCAAGGTTGGTATGAACCAGGTCATTTATTTTAGGATAAGTACCACGATAAATGTGTTTCCAGGCGGTATCAGATGTCGATAAAGTGTTATCTGTGGAATCTTCATTTTGTTGTGCGGAGGCGGAAGCGATTATAGCAAAAAACAAAAAGGCAAGAGAAATTTTTTTCATTAAAGGTTATATTATAGCGACAAAAATAGTGGCTAAAGATAAAAAGTTCTTATTTTTTCTTTAGAAGGCAATTATTTATTATGAAATGAAATAGATTTGAAAAAATAGATTTTCCGATTATGTTTATTCTTCAGTTCAAAAAGTTATTTTTTCTTTTTTTGATATCTGTTTTTTCTCTGTCAGTAAAAGCACAAATAACTCATTTTGTTTATCTGCAAACAGAAAACGGGCAGCCTTTTTATGTAAAACTGAATAACAAAATAATCAGCTCTTCTGCCGCAGGATATCTCATTATTCCGAATATCGCCGACGGCACTTACGAAGTCGAAGTTGGTTTTCCAAAAAATGAAATTCCTGCAGGAGATTTTACTTTTTCGATCGATAAAAATAATGAAGGCTTTCTCATAAAAAATTTTGCAGACAAGGGTTTGCAGTTATTTAATATGCAAACACTCGCTTTGATTCCTCCCAATCAAATGGTAACAGATACGACGAAAGTAGTTGCTTCAGCTCCTGCAAAAAAAGATGCAGATCCATTTACAAAAATGCTCGCAAATGTGGTAAAGGATTCTTCAATTTTAGAAAATCATGACGTGGTTGTTGCGAAGCCATCGAAACCCGCTGACAGTGCTGTTGCTATCAATAACGATTCGGCGGTCACAGCAAGCAGTTCCACTTCCTCAACAACAATTCCTGCCGACACAACTTCCGTTGCAACTGTAAACCCAATTGCCAAAATTTTAAGCAAACACGATAAAGATGGTTTGCAAATGATCTATGCTGATAAGGGTAGCGACAAAACAGACACAGTAAGTGTTTTTATGCCCGCTAAAAACAAACAATCTGCTGCTGAAAATAACGCAGTTGTCAAAAACGAAAATCCTCCTGTTTCTTCGTTTACTGATACTGCCCAATACACGATTACGCCTACGATAATAAAGCCGTCAACCGATACGAGCGCGTCAGGATTTGTTGCAAGAAAAGACAGCATCTATGTAAATAATGATGCTAAAACAGCGCCGGTACAGGTTTTTACTATCGGGCCATCCAAAGAAAAGGATGAAAAGAAAGAAGATTCCGGTGAAAAGTCAAGCGGTAAAAAAACCGGTGCAATTACTGATGTAAAAATTACTGATGCTTCTTCCGAAAAACAGAAAAACAAGAACAACAAAACTGCAGAAAGCGAGATTGTCGTTTTACCAAAGGTAGTAACCGCTTCAAAAGTAAATTCTGACTGTAAAGCATTTGCCAGTAATGAAGATTTTTTAAAACTTCGTAAAAAAATGGCTGCAGAAAATAACATGGATGATATGTTGAAGACTGCCAGGAAATATTTTAGAAGCAAGTGCTTCAGCACGGAGCAGATAAAAGATCTTTCCTATCTTTTTTTAACTAATGAAGGAAAATACAAGTTCTTCGACGCCGCCTATCCATACACATCGGATTCAGATCAATATGAAATACTGGAATCTCAATTGACGGATGAATACTATCTCACGCGTTTTAAAGCCATGATTCGCAAATAATCATTTCAAAGGCTGATTATGCCAAGATATTTTATAGAAGTTAGTTATAAGGGCACAAATTATTCGGGATTCCAGGTACAAAAAAATGCCAACAGCATCCAGGCGGAAATTGAAAACGCTTTAGCAATATTTTTTAAACAACCTTTTTCACTTACGGGTTCTTCACGCACTGATGCCGGCGTTCATGCATTACAAAATTATTTTCATTTCGATAGTGATATTGTTTTAGAAGAAAAAAAAGGATTTGTTTACAACCTGAATTGCATTCTTCCACTTGACATTGTAATAAAAAGAATTTTTGAGGTAAATGAAAATGCGCATTGCCGCTTTGATGCCGTATCACGCAAATACAAATATTATATCTTCAGAAATAAAAATCCTTTTTTGCAAGACCGGGCATTTTATTATCCTTATCCTTTAGACATAGATAAACTGAATGATGCGGCAAAACTGTTAATAAATTATAAAGATTTTACGTCTTTTTCCAAAAGAAATACGCAGGTAAAAGATTTTATTTGTGACCTGAAAAAAAGCGAATGGATTGAGGAAGAAGAAACACTTGTATATTCTGTAGAAGCCAATCGTTTTTTAAGAGGAATGGTGAAAGGGCTTGTTGGCACTATGTTACGCGTGGGAACGGACAAAATGACTTTGAATGAATTTGAAGATATTATTAAAAACAGGGATTGCACAAAAGCAGATTTTTCTGTGGATTCAAAAGGATTATTTCTGGTATCAGTAAATTATTGAAAAAACCAAAGTTGATATTCGCTTTGAGTCAATTTATCGTGTTTTCATATCTTTGCTCATGGCAACAATAAATAAACCCTCCGCTCCTTCAAAAAAAATCTTCGGTGAAGGATTAACCTTTGATGATGTCTTATTAATTCCCGCGTACAGCGAAGTATTGCCGCGCGATGTAAATACGACCACACGCCTTACAAAAAATATTACGCTGAATATTCCAATGCTGAGCGCGGCAATGGATACTGTTACGGAAGCAAATCTTGCGATCGCTTTGGCAAGAGAAGGCGGGCTTGGATTTTTGCACAAAAACATGAGTATCGAAGAACAGGCGGCACAAGTTAGAAAAGTAAAAAGAAGCGAAAGTGGTCTTATTTTAGATCCAATCACTTTGAAGCTGGATGCCACTATTAGCGATGCTTTGAAGCTGATGCATGAAAATCGCATTGGCGGAATTCCGATCGTTGATGCAGAGGGAAAACTAGCGGGCATTTTAACGAACCGTGATTTAAGGTTTGAAGACAACATGAAGCGGCCGGTGAGCGAATTAATGACTCGTGATAATCTCATCACCGCTCCTGAAGGCACCGATTTAAAGAAGGCACAATCTATTTTAAGAAAATATAAGATTGAAAAATTGCCGGTTGTAAATAAAAAAGGAATTTTAAAAGGGCTTATCACTTATCGTGATATTTTACAAGTTCATAATCATCCTTTTTCTGCGAAAGATGAATTTGGAAGATTGCTAGTCGGAGCAGGCGTTGGTATTACTAAAGATATCGGCGACCGGGTTTCGGCATTGCAACAGGTAGGAGTGGATGTCATCGCCCTCGATAGTGCGCATGGCCACACTAAAGGTGTAATAGACGCCTTGAAAAAAATTAAAAAAGATTTTAAGAATCTCCAGGTTATTGCAGGAAATATTGCAACGGGAAGTGGCGCAAAAGCATTGGCGGATGCAGGAGCAGACGCCATAAAAGTTGGTATTGGACCAGGTTCTATCTGCACCACGAGAATTGTTGCCGGAGCCGGTGTTCCTCAAATCACCGCCTTATTAGAAGTTTCGGCTGCCATTAAAAATAAAAATATCGGCATCATTGCAGACGGCGGAATCCGTTATACAGGAGATATGGTAAAAGCATTAGCAGCAGGCGCCGATTGTGTAATGATGGGAGGTGTTTTTGCCGGCACAGAAGAAAGTCCCGGGGAAACCATTATTTATGAAGGAAGAAAGTTTAAACAATATCGCGGAATGGGTTCGCTTGGAGCAATGGCCCAGGGAAGCAGCGACCGCTATTTCCAGGATGGGGAAGAACAAAGCAAAAAATATGTTCCGGAAGGAATCGAAGGACGGATCGCCTATAAAGGGTTTTTGTATGAAGTGGTTCACCAATTTACCGGCGGTTTGCGTGCCGGAATGGGTTATTGCGGAGCAAAAGATATCCGTGCTTTGCAGGAAGCAACCTTTATAAAAATAACCAATGCAGGAATGCGCGAAAGCCACGCCCATGACGTGGAGATTACGAAAGAAGCGCCGAATTATAGCAGATAGATAAGCATTGGAATGGTTGGTTAAGCTGGTTACTTAAGAATTTGCTGTTTAGTTTGATTTTCATCTGTCTCTTATTGCTGATAAGAAACTGGCTTAGGAAAACATTTGTACATCACCGTTAGCGGATTGATTATTTTTGCAAACAAGAATTGGTTGTATTTATTTGTTTGTTGAAATCCTGCCTTCAGTGCAAAATTAACCTGCATCCCCTTCCGAACTCACCTCGCTCTCCTGCATTTCAAATTGCATTTTATGCAGATCATAATAATGCCCCTGAAGATTTATTAATTCCTGGTGTGTTCCCATTTCTTTGATTTCACCTTTATCCAAAACCATTATTTTATTTGCTTTACGAATGGTAGACAAACGATGCGCGATGACAATCGAGGTTCTGCCACTGATGAGTTTGTCAATCGCATGTTGTATCAGCATTTCACTTTCACTGTCAATAGAAGAAGTTGCTTCATCCAAAATCAAAATCGATGGATTATATAAAAGTGCACGAATAAATGATAACAACTGGCGCTGGCCAAGAGAAAGTGTAGCGCCTCTTTCCATCACATTATAATCGTAACCACCAGGCAATTTCATCAGGAAATTATGCACACCAATCATCTTCGCCGCTTCTATTGCCTGCTCTCTTTTTATAGCAGGATTCCTCAAAGTAATATTGTCCAAAACAGAACCGCTGAATAAAAAAACATCCTGCAAAACCACGGCTATCCTGCTTCTCAGGAAATCAACATCATAATCTTTGATATTACGATGGTCTATTTTTATTTCTCCTTCACTGATCGGATAGAGACGATTTAATAAACTGATGATTGAAGTTTTGCCACTTCCCGTGTGTCCAACAATTGCAAGTGTTTCGCCGGGATTTATTTTAAAATTAATATTTTTCAGTACATAATCCTCTTTGTTGTAAGCAAACCAAACGTGTTTAAATTCCACTTCTCCTTTTATCATTCCCGAATGAATGTCGTTGTGCGTATTTGGCGTAACATCTTCGTTTTCCAAAACCTTAAAAACTCTTTCGCTTGCCACCATCCCCATTTGCAACACATTGAATTTGTCAGCGATTTGCCTTAGAGGCCTGAACAACAAATTCAGGTACATGATAAAGGCGATGATTACACCGGCATTTGCAGAATAATTTCCACCCCACCAAACTAACAAACCAATAGAAAACGCAAGCACAATTTCAACCACAGGGAAAAAAACCGAGTACGCAAAAATCGCTTTGATGTTTGCATTGCGATGTTGTTTATTGATTTCATTAAACTTATTAAATTCTTTTTCTTCTACTGCAAAAGCCTGTACCACACTCATTCCTGTAATATGTTCCTGCACAAAAGCGTTCAATGCAGCTACCGCATTTCTTACTTTTATAAAGGATTTATTTACGCTTTCTTTAAAAAAATAAGTAGCAATGATGAGAATCGGAAAAGGCGCAAGACTAATTAAAGACAGCCGCCAATCCTGGAAAAACATAAATAACAAAATAGAAATAATGGACAACAAATCAGAGATGATCGGTATCAATCCGTTTGCAAAAATATCATTGATGGATTCTATATCATTTATTGTCCTTGTGGTTAATGTTCCAATCGGCGTTTTATCAAATTGCCGGAGGTTCAAACTCAATACTTTTTTATAAACGGTTACCCGCAAATCCTTTACAACCGTTTGTCCCAACCAGGATGTAATAAATCCAAAATAGAAGCGCAACGCAGTTTCCAGCAGCAACATCCCTATCTGGATAATAGTGATAAGAATGAGCCATTGCATGTTTTTATCCTTAATGAAAACATTTACTGTGTATTGAATCAAATACGGACGGAGTGGAGAAAGAACAGCAAGAATTATAGAAAGAAATATGGAGGCATAGATTTTGCTTTTGTAAGGCAGCGCATACGCAAATACGTTTTTCAGAACACTAAGATCCATTAATTTTTTACGCTGTTTCTTTTCCTCCATCGCACAAATTTAAAACGAAAAACGGAGATGGGATTTTTTTGACAAGCGTAAAAAGCGTTTAATTCCATTTCGATTCGAAAAAATCACAAAAACTTTCACCCAAAAATTAAATAAAAATAAGAATCAACGATATTCATCTTTTTACTGATTTCAGATTTGGCTATATTTTATTTAACCTGAAAACAATCCCTGCATAATAATTTCTTCCCGGAGCTACATTATAATACCGGCCGGCTGCGGCATTAATATCATTGCCAAGGCTGTACTTTGTATCAAAAATATTATCCGCTCCTGCAAAAATTTCAGCGCCGATTTTTTTCTTAATTTCTTTTTTGAAACCCAACCTCGCTCCTAAAAGATGATAAGAAGAAGCAGAAGCAGAATTAGCATCGTTTAAGGCGATTTTGTCTGTATAATTGTAAGTAACATTCAGATAACAACCGCTCTTTGAGGTAAGATCAAGACCAGCCACCACTACATTTGGCGCTGTACCAGGTAATTGATTCTTTGAAAAATCCTCGGTTACCTGTTTAAAACTTCCATAATGAAAATCATGCAAAGCATAACTGCTCCACACTTTTGTTGAATTAATGAAATGATGTGGCGCGTCAATGAACCGGTAAGAAACATAACTTTCCAAACCTTTTTGTTTAACGGAACCGGCATTGACATAATAATAAACCCCATCCACATCTATGCGTTGTACGATTGTATTTTTCAGATCGAAGAAAAAACTACTGATATCAAAGAAGATTTTATTTTGTAAAAGCGTGCCTTTAATCCCTAACTCATAGTCAATTCCTTCTTCCGGTTGCAGATTGGTACCGAATAATCCATCGGAACGAAGTACTTCTGAAACGGTTGGGGGAGAAAATCCGCGGGAAATACTGGCATAAACAGAAACGTTTTTACCAATTTCTTTGAGAACTGCAAGATGCGGTGGAAGTTGATTTTTAAAAATTCTTTCTTGTGTGGTAGATGGTCTTGCCGAAAGATGAACCAGTTCGATGGATGATTTATTTAGGCTCACGCCTCCCGTAACCGTCCAGCCGTGGGAGAATTTTAAATCTGCCTGCGCAAAGAACATATATTGCCAGTTGTTTAAATTATCGTCGGATTGTAAAGAGTCGGCAACTCCGGATTTATTGCCATAATCCCTTGTATTAAAAAAGCCCTTTTGCGCTTCTGTTCCAAAGTCAAGCTGGAAGGTGGTTGTGCCTATTTGCTTTTTATATTCAAAAACGCTTCTGCCACCGAAATGCGGTTCTTTCCGGATTTCATATACTCTTATACCGGGATTGATAAAATCAGTGTAGGATCCATACAAAGAAGTGGTGTTGTGCCAGTGTTCATTAAATTCATATTCATTACTAAAGCCGACCAAAAAATTCTTTTGATAAATCGCCGCTTTGTTTTGCACAGCTCCCGGTTGAGATCCAGAACCTGGTCTCGCCTGTTTAGCATCAGCATTATATTGGGCAAGAGTTAATCCACCGGGTGTTTGGTAATAAAGATCGCCATAAGACATGTAGGTATGCAGCGTTTGTTTGTCATTTATTCTCAACTCATTTTCCCAGGTAGCAATATCTTTCCGCATTTTTGATTGTTGCCTGTAGCCATCGCTGGTTTGATGAGAATAATTGAAACTATTTTTATGGTTAGCATTGCCGGCCTTTACATTGATATTAACGCTATTGGTATTAAAGCTACCAGTGGTATAATTAAGAGAAATTCCTTGTTGCCAGGCGCGAGGCAAAGTATGTATCAACATGGCGCCGCCAATGCCTGCTCCATACAAACTGCTCGTCGGCCCTTTGATAATTTCAATAGAATTGAAATTGTAAAAGCTGAGTTGATTTAAATAAGTATTACCGCTTGGATCGGTAAGTGGAATATCATTGAGGTAAACCTTCACATCGCGTACACCAAAGGGCGAACGCAATGAACTGCCGCGAATATTAAGCCGGTAACTGCCGGGAGAACGCTCTTCCATGCTTACTCCGGGAATAATATTTAAAGCAGGCAATATGCTCATATTGCTGAACCGGTTTAATTGTGCCTGCCCGGTAACGCTTACCGGAGCTGCTACATCAATCAACTTACGGTTTTGCTCATAAGCTCTGACGATTACATTTTCCAACATTTTAACAGAATCAACATTATTGATCGTTTGCGCGGCTACCGTATCTGCGAGAAATAAAAAAAAGATAAAAATAATTTTCATTCGAAACAATAATTCATTTAGACACAAAAGTAGTCCCAAAAACCTTGCGCTGCCTTGCATAAAATTTTGGCCCATTACTTTTAATAAATTCTTTTTGTGCTGCTGCTGCTTTTGGCAACATTTGTGTTCTTAAATGAGTCTTTAATGAAAAAATAAAATAATGATAGATCCAAAAACAGTGTCGAACATTCTAAACGAATTAGGCGAAGACCGCGAAGATTATTTTAATGCAATTGCACCGCCCATTATGCAGACAAGCAATTTTGCTTTTAAAAAAGTGGATGATTTTCGCGATGCCCTCGAAAATGAATCGTCGAGGTATCTATACAGTCGCGGAATAAATCCTACAGTGCAGATTTTATCTCAAAAGCTTGCTGCGCTTGATTGTGCTGAGGATTGCCTTGTTTTTAACAGTGGTGCTGCCGCCATTTTTACATCCGTATTTGCCAATATAAAAAGCGGCGATCATATTATTTCTGTTGAGAAACCTTACACTTGGGCACAGAAAATGTTTAATAACGTTTTGCCAAGATTCAATGTATCTGTGACGTATGTAGATGGCAGAAATATTGAAAATTTCGAAAAAGCGATTCAGCCAAATACAACACTTATTTATCTTGAATCGCCCAATAGCTGGACTTTTTATTTGCAGGATCTCGCGGCGGTTGCCAAACTAGCAAGGTCAAAAAAGATAATAACCATTTGCGATAACAGCTATTGCACGCCATTGTACCAAAGGCCCATCCAACTGGGCATTGATCTCACTTTGCAAAGTGCCACAAAATATATTAATGGCCACAGTGATGTAGTCGCGGGAGTTTTGAGCGGAACGAAAGCAATGGTAAAAAAGATCTTTAGCAGCGAATACATGAACATGGGAATTGGCACTACGCCTTTTAACGCATGGCTGCTGATACGCGGCTTAAGAACGTTGCAGGTGAGGCTTACACGCATTTCTCAAACGACACAAATCATTGTAAACTATTTAAAAAGCCATGAGGAAGTAGAAGATCTTACCTTTCCTTTTGACAAAGATTTCCGGCAATACGACCTGGCAAAAAAACAAATGGATGGCGCTTGCGGACTGTTTTCATTTTATATAAAAACTGATTCCATTAAAAAGATTGAGCTGTTTTGTGAAAGCATGCAGCATATCATTATGGCAGTAAGCTGGGGAGGTTATGAATCTTTAATTATGCCAAATTGCGCCTCGGTAAAAGAAGAGGATTTTGATGCAAATAATAAAGAACAAAGAAAATTGAGAATGTATGTTGGGCTGGAAGATCCGCAATATATTATTGAGGATTTGGAGCGAGGATTTGATGCAATGAAATGATTTTTCTCATTACAGTCAATCAAGAAATAAAGGAAATTCTTTTTCAAGTTATAAGATTTTAATAAGTTGAAATCCATAGAACTAAAAATGCTTGAAAAGGATTAAAAAATAAAGAGCTTGTCCGTAAGATTCAGTTAACAGGACACGTTTCTGCGATATTAAGTAACCGAAAACCACTTACACTCGAAATTGCCGCAAATGCATCAGGAACTTGGTGTTTCCTGTGATATCTTGTTATCGTTGCGATATTGCAAGCGGATTTTTCCCTTCTCCTAATTATTAATTTTACAAGAAACAAAGAAATATTGCCTTTTTGTATTTTCGTTTTCATCCAATCAACAAATACAAGATCGTAGTACAAGTATTAGCGACACGATGAATACCAGCAATTATTAAACATTCGCAGTTTAAATTTTGCTGCTAGTGATGTATCTGCAACAGTCACATTTTGAACGAAAATAATAAAGCAACAATTTTCGAAAATAAATTTCCCGTTTAAACGAAGAATATTTTAAAGCTTCCTATCTTCGACATTATTTTTATTTACCACTTATCCATCTCTCCAAAGACAAAACCTTCAAATCATTATTTTTGTTTTATGTGTATAAAAATCAAGCTACTGGTCATTTTTATTTTCATTTCAGCAACTGGGTTTTCTCAAAAAAAGTGGACATTGTTGGAATGTGTGCAATATGCAATGGAAAATAATATCTCTGTAAAACAGACAGCACTCCAGGCCGACGTTGCTGCTATCACTTATAAAGAAAGTAAACTTTCTCAAATACCTTCACTGAACCTATCAAACAGCGATGGACTTAGTTATGGTAAATCGAAAAATCCTTCCACTGGTATTTTAGAAAATCAAAACTATTTTTCTGTAAATCTAAATCTTCAGACCAGTGTTCAGATTTTTAACTGGTTTTCAAAAAAGAATACCATCCTCGCCAATCAATGGTCGGTAATGGCTGCAAATGCTGCAACCGATAAGTTGAAAAATGACATCGCACTTACCGTTGCTAATTCATATCTACAAATCCTGCTGGCGCGCGAACAGGAGCAGATAGCTGAAGTGCAGGTAAAGCAATCACGGGCACAATTAGATTTGGTGCATAAACAGGTAAACGCCGGGTCAATGGCCGAATTTAATGCCACAGAATTGGAATCGCAATTGGCGAATGATACCTCCAATTTAATCAGCGCCACAGGAAATGTGGCGCAGGCAAAATATGTATTGAAAGCGTACATGAATATAGACGCAGCTGATTCTTTTGAAATTGCAGAGCCAGCAATGGAGCAGATTCCTCTTATGCCTATTGGCGAGTTACAACCCGCAGATGTATATGCATCTGCACTGGCTAATCAGCCGCAACAAAAAATGAATGAATACAATTTAAAAGCTGCTGAAAAAAATAGCCTTGCTGCAAAGGGAATGCTATATCCAAGCATTTCTGCTTTTGGATCGCTTGGTTCCAGTTATGGTTATTTTCGAACACCACAATTCACACAGGTATTTAGCGGTTATGCTCCAAGCGGATTGGTAGTAAAAGATAATGCAGGCAACGTGATCGACGTGCAAAAACCGGTATATAAAAATGGCGTTCGAAATGGCTTCATCACTTCAGATCCGTTTGGCACGCAGTTCAATAATAACTTTGGACAATCTGTTGGACTGAGTATTTCTATTCCTATATTTAACGGCTGGCAGGCAAAAGGAAATTATAAAAGAACGCAAATAAATATTAAAAACCTGGAGTATCAGCAGGACCTTGACAACAAAACATTGAAGCAGAATATTTACCAGGCATATAATGCCGCCGTTGTGGCGCTGGCCAGATTTACTTCATCCGAAAAAGCGGTAAATGCTGCCCAAAAAACATATGACTATACTTTAAAAAGATATACGGTAGGAATGATTGGAACATTGGAATTAACAACAAATCAGAATAATTTATTCACCGCCAAACTCCAATATGCTTTAAATCAGTTTGATTATGTATTCAAAATGAAAGTATTGGAGTATTATAAAGGTCAAGGCATCCGGTTTTAATAAATAAATACAGTAAGAAAAATAACAAATATCAAACGGAAAATATGAATAAAACGCTCAAATGGATCATCATTAGTTTAGTGGTTCTGATTGTACTCCTGGTTATTCTGAAGAAAACCGGCGTGATCGGAAAAGATGAGGGAATTAAAGTAACTGCAGAAAAAGTTGCGCGCAGAACGATTGTGGAAACAGTAAATGCGAGTGGAAAAATATATCCTGAGGTAGAAGTAAAATTAAGCCCTGACATTTCCGGAGAAATTGTAGAACTGGATGTGGCAGAGGGCGACAGCGTAAAAAAAGGACAGGTTCTTGCAAAAATATATGGCGATATTTATCTCACTCAAAGAGACCAGGCCGCAGCGATTGTAAACCAGCAACAAGCGCAAATGGCTGACGCAAAAGCTTCGCTTGGCGCTTTGGAAGCGCAACTGGATCAGGCCAAAAAAACATACGACATGCAAAAGCAATTGTATGATGAAAAAGTTATATCGAGGAACGAGTTCAATACAGCAGATGCTGCCTATAAAACAGCACAGGCAAATTTGAATGCTGCAAAAGCGGGAGTAAAAGGAAGCGCTGCCTCTGTACAGAGTGCGCAGGCGGCATTGCAAAAAGCGGATAAGGATATCAGCCTCGCCACTTTGAGAGCGCCAATGAATGGAATTGTTTCTCTGCTAAGTGTAAAAAAAGGAGAGCGTGTTGTAGGAAGTTCGATGATGGCTGGTACCGAAATGATGCGAATTGCCGACATGGGTAAAATTGAAGTTCGCGTAGATGTCGGCGAAAATGATATTCCTAAAGTACGGCTTGGAGATAGTGCGACTATTGAGGTCGATGCGTACAATAATAGAAAATTTTCAGGAGTTGTAACGCAAATTGCCAGTAGCAATAATGGCGCCTCCACTGCAAATGATTTAACAAATACCAGCACGGACGTAACCAATTATAAAGTCTATATCCGGTTAAATCCGGCTTCTTATAAAGACCTGATAGATACTACCCACAAAAAAAGATTTCCTTTCAGGCCAGGAATGAGCGCCAGCGCTGACATACAAACAAAGACACACACCAATGTTTTATCAATTCCTATCAATGCGGTAACAACACGCGAAAAAAATGATTCGACTGGAAAAAGAATAGGGGGCAATGCCGCCAGTCAAACCGATTTCGTTAATAATTCAGGTGATAACGGGTTGGATATTGTAGTTTTTGTAGTACAACCCGACGGAAAAGTAAAAAAACAAAAAGTAAAAACAGACATTCAGGATATTAATTACATAGAAATAACTGATGGTCTGAAAGAAGGAGATGAGGTGGTTACCGGCCCTTATGATGTGGTTTCTAAAACCTTAAAAGACGGTGATAAAGTAAAAGTAGTTTCTAAAGGTGATGTCTTTAGCGGAAAGAAGTAATAATCATTTATTGATATTGCCTGTGAAATAACTTCATACAGCAAATAAAGAAATATTGATAATTTTTATTTCTTTCAAAAACGCATCCGCAGTGGAGCATTTTACTTAAAATGCTCCATTGCTTTTTTTACCCCATTATATTTTAATAATAAAGCTTCTGCAGCAGCTTCGTCCTTTATTCCTGTTTTTTCCATCAACATTCGCGTGCCTCTTTTTACGATCTTCTGGTTGGTAAGTTTCATGTTTACCATCTTATTATCTTCCACTCTGCCCAGTTGAATCATCGCAGTCGTAGAGATCATATTCAACACCATCTTTTGAGCAGTGCCACTTTTCATGCGCGTACTTCCTGTTATAAATTCAGGCCCAACAATTACTTCCACCGGAAAGTCTGCAACTTCGCTAATCGGAGATCCGGGATTGCAGGCAATGCTTCCGGTTGTGATGTGATGTTCTTTACATTTTTTTAATGCACCGATCACGTAGGGCGTAGTTCCACTGGATGCAATGCCAATCACTACATCCGCCTCGTTTATCTTATAAGATTCTAAATCTTTCCATCCCTGGGTGGTATCGTCCTCGGCATTTTCTACAGGGTCCACGATTGCTTTTTTACCTCCGGCAATAATACCGATTACCAACCCTTTCGGCACACCATAAGTAGGGACGCATTCACTCGCATCGAGTATGCCCAAACGGCCGCTGGTACCAGCTCCAATATAAAATAATCTTCCGCCGTCGATCATTTTTTCAGATACCGCTTTTATCAATCTTTCTATCTCAGGCATTGCTTTTTGTACGGCTGCTGCTACAAGAAAATCTTCTTTATTGATGTTTTTGATAATTTCTCCAACAGACATTTTTTCAAGGTGGCGGTATTTGGAAGATTGTTCAGTAACTTTTGTAAAAGCCATAGATTTTTTTTGTTGCAAAATTATAGGATTTAAAATTCTTTTTCCAGATAAACGCAATTGCTTGTTACTATTGTTAAAACTATTTTCACCTTTGGTGCAATTCTATTGTTAGATTAATTTACACGACTTTATTTTTATAATAAAATGTTTTCTAAAATGAAACAACTGATCTGCATTATTACTTTTTTCTTTTCAATTTTATTTGCGAATGCGCAAAATATCGAAAAAAATCTGGAAACTTTCGCAAACAATTATCCGCAGGAAAGAATATATCTTCATTATGATAAATCAACTTATGCCGCAGCTGATACTGTCTGGTTTAAAGCCTATCTGATGCAGGCAATTTACCCGGCAGATTCTAGCAAAACGCTTTATATAGATTGGACTGATGACAAAGGAAATTTACTTTTACATACCGTTGCGCCTATCCAGGATGGCACATCATTCGGACAGTTTGATATTCCTGAAGGCTATACAGGGCAATACATTCACGCAAAAGCATACACCAAATGGATGCTGAATTTTGATACCGCTTTTTTATACAACAAAGATTTAAAAGTTCTTTCCTCTGCAAATAATTCTTCAAAATCAAAAAATATTGTCACACCTGAAGTGACTTTTTTCCCTGAAGGCGGAGATGCGATTGTGGGAGTAACAAATAAAATTGCTTTCAAAGCAAATGATCAATATGGTACGCCGATAAAAATAAAAGGACAGGTAAAAAACAGTAAAGGCGTTGTAGTTGCTGATCTTAAAATTATTCATGATGGAATGGGATTCTTTTTCATTCACGTGGAAGATGGAGAAACTTTTTCCGCTTCATGGCAGGATGAAAAAGGAGTGAATCATGTTACCAAATTACCGGCAATCAAGAACTCCGGAGTTTCTTTGCAGGTAACCGTTTCAGGCACACGAAGGAATTTTTTAGTCAGTGCTGCAGCGGCTTCAATCGCCACAATGAACTCAGTGCATATTATTGGAACAATGTATCAGCAACCTGTTTTTAACATCACCAAGGAACTAAAAGACGGGACAACAGAGGGAATCATTCCTACAGAGTCATTGCCAACCGGAATTCTCACGATTACTGTTTTCGACAATCAATGGAAACCCCTCGCAGAACGGATTACCTATGTGAATAATGAAGAATTTCAATTCGAACCTCAGGTGACGGTAACACATTGGGGACTTAATAAACGCGCAAGAAACGAAATTGAAATAACGGTTCCGGATAGTCTTTCTGCAAACCTTTCTGTTTCGGTAACAGATGCGGGAATTGACAATGACACAAGTGATAATATTATCTCGCATCTTTTATTAACCGGAGAATTAAAAGGTAAAATAAATGATCCGGCACATTATTTTTTAAACAATAGCGATTCTATCATGCAGCAACTGGACCTGGTGATGCTTACCCATGGCTGGCGCAGGTTTGATTGGGAAAAAGTAGCCAGTGGAAATTTTCCGGTTATTAATTATAAAAGAGATACCGCTTATCTTTCCCTGTCAGGAAAGATTTTAGGAGCTACACCAACTCAATTACGTGCTGCTGGAGCGATTGTATTGATGGTAAATCAAAAAAAATCGCCGATGCAAATATTTACCGCACCTGTTCGGGCAGACGGAACTTTTGATGACCAGGATGTAATCATATTTGATACTGCAAGGGTTTATTACCAGGTTGGAAAACTAAAAGATGTAAGTGTTCAGTTTATGCAAAACAGGCTACCTCCTTTTTCAAGTAATGCCAAAGCGAGTGGATATAATTATAATCATCTTGCTGATACCACCGGCAATCACTATCATGTGCAACTGAGTGATGCGCTGGAACGGGAATTGAAATTTTTAAAAGGAAAAGTTTTGGCAACAGTAAACATCAAAGCACGGCCAAAGTCGACGTTGGATGAAATGGATAAAAAATACACTTCCGGAATGTTTTCTGGCGGCGATGCCAATGAATTTGATTTGGTAAATGATCCATTCGCGAACTCATCAATGGATATATTTCAATATCTGCAGGGAAAAGTTGCCGGATTGCAAATCAATACAACCAGCAACCCGCCTACACTTTCGTGGCGAGGCGGTACTCCACAGGTATATGTAGATGAAATGTCAACCACACCCGATATGGTTTCCTCAATTCCGGTTTCTGATGTGGCATATATCAAAGTTTTCCGTCCTCCGTTCATGGGTGGTATTGGAGGTGGAAGTGGCGGCGCCATCGCAATATATACCAGGAAAGGCGGCGATCAAAAACAAGAGCCAGGCAAAGGCTTGTCCAATAATACGGTAAGTGGATATACTGCCATCCGTCAATTTTATTCCCCTGATTATGAAACTTTAACTCCTGAGAACGACAAAAAAGATTTGCGCACAACTCTCTACTGGAACCCATCAGTAATCACTGTTCCCGGACAAAATAAAGTAACCCTTAAATTCTTTAATAATGATATAACTGATGCGTTCCGTATAATAATAGAAGGAATGACAAAAGACGGAAGACTGGCTCATGTCGAACAAAAGATGGAATAGATTGTTGTGAAAATATAGTCGGCGAACAAAGAAATAATGTGAATTTCTATTTTAAACTTTGGATAATTCCTGCTGCTTTTGCGGTAATATTTTCCCAATAAAAATGTTGGAAAAAAAGTAGCGAAATCGACTTGTTTGTTTGCGTTGCGGTTTCCATTTTGTCAGCAAAGTCTTGCCAATCCTGGTTTTCACATAAAAATAATTTGCCGTTACAAATGTTTTCATCAACGCCAATGGCTCCGTTAAAAGTTGACACAGCATTCAAATTATAACCAAGTGCTTCTACCAGTTTTGTTTTAATTCCGCCACCGTCGTTTACCGGATTAATAAAAACATCAACACCTTTAAAATAAACAGAAATATCATCTACAAAACCGGCGTAAATAATATTCTGATTAGCATAATTTTTCAATTCATTCATTTCATCGGGAAGGCCTTTGCCACAGATGATGATTTTATAAGAAATATTTTTTTGAATAAATAACGGGTTTATTTTTTCAACAATGTTTTTTGCAGCATCCAGGTTTGGCCCATAATTTAAGGTACCATTGAAAAGAAATAAATGAGTTTGCGGAGCTAATGAATATTTTTTTAGCAGCAGATTTTTTGCATTACTTTTTTCTTCTGCCGATGGTGGCAAATTCCATGATATTCCATAAGTGATCACAGCAGATTTTTGATATGGAACTTTATATTTTTCAGAAAAATATTTCCGGTCTTCCCCGGTAATACAAAAAGTAAAATCAGCTTTCTTATGAACCCACTTTTCATAATACCATAAAATTTTCCACCACCATTTTCCGACGGTTCTAAATCGCTCTGCTTCTATATTATGAGAATGGACAATCACTTTTACCTTGCAAAAAGATTTCAATAAAAGGGCCATCCAGCCATAATAAGGATGCTCAACGATAATGTGCGAAATTTCATTTTCGCGAATAATTCTTTTTATTAATCCAAAATAAAAAATATTGATATATCGGAAGGATTTATTGCTTAAAAAATTAAAAACAGGATAAGAAGCCAGTGCAGGATCATTATCTTTTATTGTAAAACAAAAAATGTCTACCTGTTTTGACAAATATTCATTGAAAAGCGCAATTCCTTTCTGGCCACCCAATTTTGGCGGCAATATTTTGTAAGTGACAATACTCAACACATTGGCCATTCTAAAAAATCTTTATTTCGACAAATTAATATTATTTTGGTGACAGTATTTTCAAACAATTATTTTAATGAAATTAATTTCATTTTTTTCACGGTTCACGTTTATCTGTAACATCTGTTTTTTAATATTCATTTTAATCAATAGATTGGAAGCTAAAAAGCCGGTCGCTGCTCCAGCAGGAGCCGTTTTACCACTTCCCTTTTTTAAAGATCTCGTCATTATTTTAGGTTTTTCGGCAATTATTATCAACTTTTTAATTTGCATTGTTTATGCAGTTGTATTGATCACCAAAAAAACCCTTCCATTACCAAAATGGCTTCCGCCGGTTAATTTTATTTTTTTATTGATTCAATTTTATTTTTTCTTTTTGTAAATATTTTCTCCTGATGATCCATAAAATCTTAAACGATAAGCCTACCAAAATCTTTGTCGGCTTCACGGCTTTTTTTGTCGCCAACGCTTTAGTTGCTGAAGCTATTGGAATGAAATTGTTTTCTTTTGAACAATTATTTGGAATGCAACCGGCCAATTTCACCCTTTTTGGACAAAGCGGTTTGGCTTTTACGCTTACCTGTGGCGTTATTCTCTGGCCTTTTGAATTTGTTATTACTGATATTATCAATGAATTTTATGGACCAAGGGCTGTGCGAAGAATTTCTGTAACGGCCGTCATTCTTATTTCATATGCCTTTCTGATGTATTTTATTGCTATTGCCTTACCACCCGCAAAAGCGTGGCTTGAAAGCAGTCATGAGCAAGGCGTTGAAAATATTCAAACCTCTTTCCATGCAATTTTTGGACAAAACATGCGCATTATCATTGGCAGCCTCGTGGCATTTTTAGTAAGCCAGGGAGTAGATGTTTTTGTATTTCAAAAAATAAAAAAAGCTACCGGCAATAAACATCTTTGGCTGCGCGCTACTGGCTCTACATTGGTTTCGCAATTGGTGGATAGTTATATCGTTTTATTCATCGCATTCAGCGGATTATTTTCATGGCAACTCATTTTAGCTGTTGGCATTATGAATTATTTATACAAATTCACCCTGGCAATTGTGCTAACGCCGGTTATTTATTTTATTGAAAAAAGAATAGAAAGATATGTGGGCCACGAAACTGCAAAACAAATGAAGCTGGCTGCAATGGGCGATAAGACTTTGTTTGAGAATATTCCAACTGCCGGCTAAAAGTCTTCGAGCGGTAAACAAACAAATACCCGCAATTTCTATTTCTTATTTTTGCCACATGAATATTCGCTATTCCGAAAAAGAACTTTCTATCTTCAATAAAATAGCCGATGCCGCTGATGAAATGAAGATGCCCGCTTATATAATCGGCGGCTTTGTAAGAGATAAAATTTTAAAGCGGTCTAATAAAGACGCTGACATTGTTTGCCTGGGCAATGGGATAGAATTAGCAAAAAAAACTGCTGAAAAATTTTCTCCAATTCCACCTGTTAGTTTTTTTAAAAATTTCGGTACTGCACAAATAAAATTGTTTTCCGGTGATAATTATTTTGAAATAGAATTTGTAGGCGCACGCAAGGAAAGCTATAATCCAAACAGCCGAAAACCGGAAGTGCTTCCCGCAACCACGGATGAAGACAGGATGCGCAGAGATTTTACTATTAACACTCTTGCCATTAGTTTGAATAAAAATGATTTCGGCAAATTAATTGACCCACTCAATGCCATTGCAGATATTGAAAATAAAATTATCAAAACACCTCTTCCTCCCGAACAAACTTTTATTGACGATCCTTTACGGATGATGCGGGCGATTCGGTTTGCAACGCAATTGAATTTTACCATTTCTCCCGAAACTTTTGAAGCAATAAAACAAAACATTGAAAGAATAAAAATTGTAAGCGGCGAAAGAATTATTGATGAAATCAATAAAATTGTGATGGCTCCAAAACCCTCTATTGGTTTTGATCTTTTATACAAATCAGGATTATTAAAAATTATTTTTCCACAGATGATAGCGCTTGTTGGCGCTGAATATATTGATGGCAAAGGTCACAAAGATAATTTTTATCACACCCTGCAGGTGTTGGATAATATTTCCGAAAATACAAATGATCTATGGCTGCGTTGGGCTGCAATTTTACATGATATTGCCAAACCTGCAACAAAAAAATTTGAAGAAGGCCATGGCTGGACTTTTCATGGACATGAAGTAGTAGGAGGAAGAATGGTTCCAAAGATTTTTGCACAATTAAAACTGCCTTTAAATGAAAAAATGAAGTTTGTAAGAAAGATGGTGGAGTTGCATTTGCGGCCCATTAGCCTTACAAAAGAGAATATAACTGACTCTGCAATTCGCAGATTATTGTTTGATGCCGGCGATGATATTGAAAGCCTGATGACGCTTTGCAAGGCAGATATTACTTCAAAAAATAAACAAAAAGTGCAACGGTTCCTGGCCAATTTTGAGATGGTAGAAAAACGTTTGAAAGAAGTAGAAGAATCAGATCACCTGCGCAATTGGCAACCGCCGATAACCGGCGAAATTATTATGAAAGAATTTGGATTGCCGCCTTCGAGGGTTGTAGGAGAGATAAAAAATGCGGTTCGTGAAGCGATATTGGATGGGGAAATTCCGAATGAATATGAATCTGCATTTGAATACATGAAAAAAATAGCGGAAGATCTGGGAATAAGAAATGACAAAGTCAGCTGATAATTTTGAAAAATTCTGATTTGAAAAACAGGAATCCGGTTTATTTCTTTCTTTACTAAATTCACTTTTTCAAATATTGATTCTTCTTCCTGGCCCATATTTTAATTGAACAGGAAGCCTTAAATTTGTGTTATGGCAATTTTAAAATTCAGAGTTTATTGGGAAGATGATGACAGTGTATATCGTGACCTTGTTATAAAACATACGCAAACATTTTTAGATCTTCACAACAGTCTTTTAAAATGTTTTGAGTTTGACAACAAGCATGAGGCTACTTTCTTCAGAAGCAATGATAAATGGCAGCGGGGCAAAGAAATCACTTTGGAGAAATACGAAAAGGCTTATAAAGCTGAGCCTTTGCTGATGAGTGAAACAGTTCTTGGAACAGAAATGCGGGAGCCAAATCAAAAATTTATTTACGTCTATGATTTTCATAAAAACTGGACTTTTCTCGTGGAACTCATCAATGTAAATAAAGAAGAAAACCCTAAACTCGTTTATCCTTCCTGCAGTCGCGCTGAAGGAATTGCTCCAAGCCAATACGGCACAAAAGGTTTGATCAATGAAAAACTTTCCGAGATCGAAGAGAAATATGATTTGAATACTTCAATTCTTGCCGATGGCTACAGTGAAGAAGGCGAAAGTGAAGATGGCAACGAAAACGAAGAAGAGGAAGTGGATGACAGCGCTACCGAAGAGCTTTAAATTTATTTGCGGTTCTATACAAGCCTGCAATTATGAATAAAAAAACCTGCATTATTATTTCCGGGCCAACGGCTGTTGGTAAAACATCTTACGGAATTGAACTTGCCTTAAAATACAACACACAAATTATTTCTGCCGACAGCCGGCAATGTTTCAAAGAATTAAATATAGGTGTAGCCAAACCTTCAACAGAACAACTTCAAAAAGTAAAGCATTATTTTATCGGCACACATTCTATCCATGAAGATATGAATGTAAAAATATTTGAAGAATATGCACTAAATGCTGTTAAACAAATTTTTACAAACAATGATATTGCTGTAATGGTTGGCGGCACAGGCTTATATATTAAAGCATTTACAGAAGGCCTCGACGATATTCCTGAAACAGATGAAACGATTCATAAAAAAATAAATGAGAAATATTCGGTTCGGGGATTAGAATGGTTGAACGATGAAATAAAATTGCATGATCCTCATTTTTTTTCGAAAGGAGAAATGCAAAATCCTCAGCGAATGCTACGTGCCCTTGAAGTAAAACTTTCTACCGGAAAATCTATTCTTGATTTTCATTCCGGCAAAAAGAGGAAACGTGATTTTGAAATAAAAAATATCAGTTTAGAAATTCCCCGGGAAGAACTTTATAGAAATATCAGTCATCGGGTAGATGAAATGATGGATGCAGGTTTATTAGAGGAAGCAGAAAATTTACTTCCTTCAAAAAATTTGAATGCTTTACAAACAGTCGGCTACAAAGAATTGTTTGATTATTTTGAAGGCAAATTTTCTCTTGAAAAAGCGGTTGATGAAATTAAAAAAAATACGCGCCACTATGCAAAGAGGCAAATGACCTGGTTTAAAAAATTTCATTCTGAAAATTGAACGATTGATATTTATTTAAGGATGCAAAAATCCTGCGTTACCATTCAAACAACAATTGCAATTTTATTTTATACTTCACTTATATTGCATTATTATTTTTTCAATCATTCACCATGTCAATACTTACTGTAGAAAATTTATCCAAAACCTATGGCAACATTCAGGCACTCAAAAATGTGAGTTTTTCTGTACCGGAAGGAACCGTTTTTGGAATTCTGGGACCAAATGGCAGCGGAAAAACCACTACGCTTGGAACCATTACAGATATTCTAAAACCAACATCGGGAAGCTATAAACTTTTTGATGAACCACCATCAGCAAACAGCCGCAGGCGAATTGGAACGTTGCTGGAAACGCCAAATTTTTATCATTATTTATCGGGAGTAAAAAACCTCGAGATTGCTGCTGAAATAAAACAACATGGCAAAGAAGATATTGACAAAGTATTGGAAACAGTAGATCTGACGCGCAGAAAAGATTCCAAGTTCAGCACCTATTCTTTAGGGATGAAACAGCGTTTGGCTATTGCCTCCTGTTTATTGGGAAATCCTTCCGTTTTGGTCTTTGATGAACCAACAAATGGACTGGATCCCGTAGGAATCGCAGAGATCAGAGAGCTAATGAAAAAATTATATCGGGAAGGAAAAACGATCATTATGGCCAGCCACCTTTTGGATGAAGTAGAAAAAGTTTGTTCACATGTAGCGATTTTAAAAAGAGGTGAATTGATCACTTCCGGAAAAGTAAATGAGATTCTGTCAAATGAAGATATAGTGGAAGTATCGTCCGCTGATAATAAAAAACTATTCGAAATATTACAACCAATGAATGGTAAAACAAAAGTGGCGGATGAAAATTCTGTGATCAAAATATTCTTTCCCGTAGGCAATGCAGATCTGGCAGCAGTGAATGATTTTTGCTTTACCCATGGCGTGGTTCTCAATCACCTTATTCTCAAAAAGAAAAGCCTGGAAGCCAGGTTTTTCGAACTTACCAATAATTAAAAAACTTATGAAACATCTTTTAAAAATTGAGTGGCTTAAAGTAAAAAATTATAAAACATTCTGGGTATTTACAATTCTTTATGGTTTCGCGATTCTTGGAATTAATTATACGGGATTTTATATAAATGAGCTTGCTGTTCAAAATATGCCAGCCAGCCAGATGCTTCTGGGAACGCCATATGCATTCCCTAAAGTATGGGAAACGGTGGGTTTTATGAGTAGCTGGTTACTATATTTCCCCGGAATTCTTTTCATTATGTTGCTTACTAATGAATTTAATTTTAAAACACACCGGCAGAATATTATTGATGGCTGGACGCGCAGGGAATTCATTACCGTAAAATTTGTCTTCGCGATTTTATTTTCTATAGTCGCCACTATTTTTAATTTTTTAATTGCCTTATTATTCGGTTTAATTACCACCGGCTCTCATTTTTCATTTTCAGGTATTGAAAATGTAGTTTATATATTTATTCAAACCGTTGCCTATATTACTTTTGCCCAGTTTCTGGCTATTCTTTTCAGAAAAAGCGGCGCCGCCATCGCAGTATTTTTTTTGTACGGATTAATCTTCGAATTCATTATCTGCATGCTGATCAACCAGAAATTGGAATTATCACCGGTTGGATATTTTTTACCACTACAGGTAACAGATGTAATGCTTCCCATTCCTTTTGGCAACAAAGTAATTTATAAAGATGCCCCTGAAATCTGGATTATGGTAATTGCGAGCGTCGCCTACATTTGCGCATATTATTTCTTTGCCTTGAAAAAATTTACGAAAGAAGATCTGTAGAAATAGTTTTTAACTCCGCTCGGGCGTACTTATAAAATATTGAAATTAATCCTTTCAATTCTACCGTAATGCAGAAAATAATCCACTTATAAAAGAAATTGAGAATACCGGAAGTTGATTACCCTCAGCAAGATTTTTCTTTTGAAAAATAAAATTAATAAGTTCCTTCAAAAAAACAATTTACAGTTAATTGTTTGTTTACTGCTGATTTAAAAAAAGTGGAAAAGAAGTTTTATTTTTTCTTCAATCCTGAAAGATAATTTTCCAAAGCAGAAACCATGCTGGGCGCTTTTGGCTGAGGAGCAATGATATCGGGCTGAAAACCTGCATTAATTACCGCTTTGCGTGTATTATCGCCAAAGGCGCCTATGAGCGTTCCGTTTTGCTTAAAGTCAGGACAATTTTCGGTAAAACTTTTTACGCCAAGGGGGGTGAAAAAACAGATGATCTGGTATTCCTGTTTTTCAATTACTTCTTTCACATTGTTTGAAATAATTTCATACAAAACAGGAATAGCATACACGCAATTGTTTGAAATAAGCCAGTTGGTAATTTCGCTGTCAAAAGAATGTGAGCAAGGATATAAAAACTTTTCCTGTTCTTTATATTTGTTGATCACTTCAAAAAGATTCTTATTGGTGCCATCTGCAAAAAAAACCTTGCGCTTGCGGTATAAAATAAACTTTTGTAAATAAAGTGCTACGGATTCTGTAATACAAAAATATTTTACCTCGGGGCTCACGGTTATTCTCATTTCTTCACAGGTTCTGAAAAAATGATCGATGGCATTACGGCTGTTAAAAATGATGGCAGTAAAAGAAGGAATATCAATTTTTTGTTTTCTGAATTCCCTGGAAGGAATCGGTTCTACACGAATAAATGGAGCGAAACTTAGGTTTACTTTGTACTTTTTTGCCATTTCAAAATATGGCGATTTTTCATTATCAGGCTTAGCCTGAGTGATCAGGATATTTTGAATTTCCTTTACGGTCTTGGGTTCCTTAGGCGCAGTATTTATATCCATTTTATAGTTGATGCAGATACTGCAAAGTTATGTTTTTTTCACAAGTTGCATTCAACTCGCATAAAATAATAAGCTAAAAATCATATTAAATAATCAATAGCTACTTTATAAATAATTAACAGAGGAATAATTTCGGCGCCGAGTATATAAATTATAAAATGAAAGGCATTCAAAGGAATTTTCCGTTCGATAGCACCATAACTTTTTACATATCTTGATAAAAAAAATAAGCCGAGAACCATAAAAGATATATTGGTGACATCGGGAAGCCATGCGGGATTTAAAAAAGCGAGCAAAATTATAATTGGGACAAGAATGATCCCTGTGATTTTATTTACAAGAAAAATTGCAAAAATATACTTGTTGGTAGTTTCCTGGATATCCGACATCCAGCCCATAAATTTGATCAAACAAAATTTTATAAAATATAACGCAATCACACTCAAAATACAAATCGGCAATAACAACTTTCTGCTGATAAATCTGGGAGGATGAAAATAATTAAAAAGCAGCCAAATGTATATTCCTGCTGTTATTGCAAAAAAAATATTCATTATAAACGAAGGAAATTTCGCCTGCTCCAATTGATCAGCAAGCTGCGTTTGCCTTAGTGATGTATTAAAATAAACGCGAAATAAATTCTTAAAATAAGCAGGAAAAAAAGTTTTAAAAAGCCCGAGAATTAATAGAACGGTACATAAAGTATAAAACAAAAATTCTTTACCCGATTGCTCATGCGGTTGTTCAATAAAATAAACAGGTTTATCTTTTATATTAATAAACTTATTGTTGACTAATAATTGGTTAATAATAAATTTTTCCGAATTTATAATAGGAGCTTTTGTCTGAACCAAACTGTCGTGGTGGGTTTCAACCGAATCAGTCGTGGCTTTTTGAACAAGAACTTCGCTTACGGCTGCACTCCTTTCTTTTCGTACACTATCTGTTCGTATGGAGTGATTTTGCTGACGAGGAATCGTGCTTAAATGTGCTTTTGCTGTATCCGCTGCTTTTCGTTTAGGGATTACGACATTTCTCTTTGGCAAATGATTGGTATCCGGTTTTGCCGCAGAAAAACTATCGTTTTTATTTTGGGCAAATGAGGCCGTAGAAAATAAAATAACAGCAGCGCAGATGATAAAACGGCTAATCCTTTTCATGTTCATTTTGTCAAAAATAGTTGATATATCCAAAATGTATTTTGGAAGAATTTCTGATGTCAAAATTTACGTTGTTTCTTTTTCCCACAGCATAACTTAAATTTAATAAACCAAATTTCGTTTCAAATTCCAACCCGATTCCTCCACTGATAAATGAGTTCGAATATTGTACGGCATTAAATTTTGTTTTTGTAAATCCTAAATCCGAAAATCCGAAAAAATAAGAATTCGTTCCAACCAAATAGCGGTATTCGCCGGTAAAAACTGCATATTGATTTGCATAAATACTCTCTTCATCAAAGCCGCGAAGTATTTTATAACCACCAATGCGGAAAAGTTCATTCTGAAAATTTTGAGGACTTTCCAATAAGCCAATATTGGCAGCAGTTTTGAAAGTGCTCATTTTTCCCAGGGGAAAATAATGCGCTGCAGTAGCTACAATTTTAAATCGATACGTTTTTAATTTAATAGAATCATAAAGTGAATTAAAATCAAAGTTCGGATTTAAAGGATCTTTTAGATTCACGATGTCATTATTTTTAGAAGTCTTTTTGATCCCTCCTGATGCAGTTATGTCCAGTTCATTCCCTTTTCTCGGATTCAGACGATAATTGGTATTTACCAAATGATATCCAATTCCCACATTTCCCGAACTGACGTCTATGTTTGGCGGCAGCTGTTTAGAATAAATGATCCGGTTTGTATCTACTCCGCCGGCCAGTAAAAAATCCGATTCATTTTCATAAAATATTTTAAACGTTTTATTCGATGAAATCATATATTCAAGTCCTAAAATTCCGTTCAGTTGCAGATAAGAAGAATCCCCTTTCAGCAAGCTGAATGAAAAATCAACTCCAAAGTTCGAATTAAAAATATATGGCTTTGAAAAACCAAGATTTAAGCGCGGAGATTGTGGCTGAAGTTGCTGCCAGTTCAACAAAATGCTTTCGCCATTTCCCAAGGAGTTCTTTAAATCAAGGTGAACATCAGCGGTAATTTGCGCCTTACCGGTGATCGTATTTCCCGGCACAAAGCCAATCAGAACATTTACCTGGCTGCTGCGTTTCGGTTCCAAATACAAATTTAGAGTAGCTCCGGTTCCAAGCATTGAAACATCCCACGTTTGTTGTTCCTGCAAAAAAGGAAGATCGCGAATCAGTTTGCTTATTTGCTGCAATTTTTGATTGTTATAAACGCTGCCGTTATAAATACCGAGGTAATGTTGAAGAAATAAATTTTTGATCTTTACTTTTCCGTAAACATGAATGCTGTCAATGTGATATAACGGCCCTTTTGTAACGTGCAATTCTGCGTTTATTTTATCATTTTTTATTTCAATGTTTTTTAAAGAAACCATCGCAAATGGATAACCTGAATTTTCAAAATATTCAATAATTTTTTGTTCCTGCAAGCGAAGACGGGAAAAATCAATGTCTTTATTTTCAAATTGTTTTTGACTCCAGCCGGTATTTTCCAAAATATATGGCTCGATACTATCCGTCGATATTTTGCCCCATTTATATTTTGCTCCGATATATAATTTCACTTTTGCATCTGTAGAATCATAAAAAACAGAATCAACTGAAGCGGTCGGAAAACCTTTACCCAGTAGCATTTGAGGCAATTTGTTGATATAACTTTCTGCTGATTCCCTCGTTTCAAAAATTGTTTTAAAATTAAATTGTTGAATTTGAGAGGAAGTATCTTTGCCGGCTGTAATATATTGAACTGTATATTTTTTTTGAGAAAAAGCAATAGATGGAAATAAAAAGATCATCAAAAAAACAGGCGTCAAAAAGCGGTGAAAATATATGAGAATCGGAAATTTCATTTTGATTTTTCAAATCTAAATTGAAAATATCAAAGCACGAAGATTCGAACTTTTTTTGAAGTTTCTTTAGGTTAAAAATCATTCTTAAAGGTGCGTCCGGAGGCTCCATATGAAAACATTAAATTTGGCAGGCATTTATATCCATATTCCATTTTGTAAACAGGCTTGTTACTATTGCAATTTCCATTTTTCAACTTCGCAGGTCTTGAAACCGGCAATGGTGAAAGCACTGATAAAAGAAATTGAAATCAGGAGCAAAATTGCCAGTCAAAATGAAGAAAATGAAACTGCAATTCTATCTTCCGAGAATGAGGTAATAGAAACGATTTATTTTGGCGGAGGCACGCCGAGTCTTCTTTCTCATGAAGAAATGGTTTCGATTATTGATACAATCAAACAAAACTATAAAGTATCTGATGATGCAGAAATTACTTTAGAAGCAAATCCCGATGACATAGGATTTGAAAAATTGGCTGAATGGAAGAATGCCGGAATAAACCGTTTAAGCATCGGCGTTCAATCTTTTATTGAGCGCGATTTAAAATGGATGAACCGCGCACATGATGCAAAGCAAGCTCTGCAATGCATCAAACTCGCTGGTGACGCTGGTTATAATAATTTTTCCATTGATTTGATTTTTGGAACGCCCGGATTAACCGACGAAGAATGGAAAAGGAATATTGAAACGGTGATAAATCTGAATGTGCCACACATTTCTTCTTATGCCTTAACAGTAGAGCCCAAAACCGCCTTAAAAAAAATGATCGGGTTAAAAAAGAAAGAAAATATAAACAATGACACACAGGCTGTGCAATATGAAATTTTAATGAAAACTTTACAGGCAGCCGGTTATGAGCATTATGAAATTTCTAATTTTGCCAAACCAGGTTTCAGAAGCAAACACAACAGCAGTTACTGGCAGGGAAAAAAATATATCGGAATCGGTCCTTCTGCCCATTCTTTTAATGGCAAAATGCGCATGTGGAATAAAGCGAATAACATTTATTACCTGAAATCTATAGCGCAAGATATTGTTCCTTTTGAAAAAGAAGTTCTTACGGAAACGCAAAAGATCAATGAATATATCATGACTTCTTTACGCACAAGTGAAGGAATGGATTTGAATTTCATTGAAAATAATTTTTCAGAAAAAGAAAAAACAAGGATTGAAAACTTATCAAACCAAAAAATAAAAAAAGAAAATTATTTTATTAAAAACAATAAAATTATTCTCACAGATAAAGGAAAATTATTTGCCGATGCCATTGCTGTCGAGTTGTTTCTATAAATCAAGCGGGGTTTGCTTTTACTGAATTATCTGCAAGAACACAGCAAGCGAACAAAAAAAACCTTTTTGAATTTCCATATTAATGATTTTACATTTGCACCCGTAACTGGTCCCCGATGGATATCGGGGTTAAAAGGGAATCCGGTTCAATTCCGGAGCTATCCCCGTAGCTGTAATATGGCCTGTTTTAAAACATAATAACAGGTAACTTCTCTCACACCACTGTTCGTGAATTGCGGACGGGAAGGTTGAAGTAAACATTAAGCCAGAAGACCTGCCACTTATAAATTTTATTCAATGCTTTCGGGAGAAAAGCGGAGATGTAAAGTGGTCTGCAGCATTTTATATTTCTTCTGATTTCCTGTATTTATCCAAAAAAAATTAAAACACATCCAGGAAATGAAATCAAAAATTATTACTCTTTTTTTATTGCTTGCCGCTACCACAAGTTTTGCACAGGATTCTATAAAAACACTCAATGAAGTAATTGTTACCGCTACCAAAAGTCCTATCAAGCAAAGCCAGACGGGAAAAGTAGTGGACGTAATTACCCAGGAACAATTGCAAAAAAGCTTTGGAAAATCTTTGGGAGAAGTGTTGAACCAACAACCCGGAATGATTATCAATGGCGCGGATAATAACCTGGGAACCAATCAAACGGTTTATATGCGTGGCGCTCCTGCTGGCAACACGTTAATCCTGCTTGATGGCGTTCCTCTTTACGATCCATCCGGGATCAGCAGCGAATTTGACTTGAATAATTTCGCGCTCGATAATATTGAAAGAATCGAAATTTTAAAAGGCTCCCAATCCACTTTATATGGATCCGATGCGGTGGCTGGAGTAATCAATATCATTACGAAAAAATCGGGAAAAAACCCGTTCAGTGTCAACGTCGATCTTTCTGCAGGAAGTTATGAAACATACAAGGGCGCTATTTCATTAAGCGGCAATAACGGTCATGGACAAACGTTTTTTATTTCTTACAATAAAATAAAAAGTGCAGGATTTTCATCAGCTTATGATTCTACGGGAAAAAATCATTTTGATAATGATGGTTTTAACCAGGATGTCTTTCAACTAAATTATGGTCTTAAACCCTTCAAAAAAACTTCTGTTAGCTTTTTCGGAAAATACAATAACAATCATGCAGACCTTGATGCCGGCGCTTTCCAGGATGACAAAGACTACACCAATCACAATGATAACCTGATTGTAGGAGCAGTAATTGATTATAAGGTGAAAAAAGGTTTTATCAGGCTTCAATATTCTTACAATCGTTTTAACAGGAATTTTTTAGACGACTCAACGGATGTGGGCGGTCTTTCAAAATATCAACGCGGAAAATATAACGGCACTTCCAATTATGCAGAATTATTCACGCATCTTGATTTAAACGATCAAATCGAACTATTGACTGGGGCAGATTACAGACAAAGCTCCAGCAGTCAGCTTTATATTTTTTACCCGGATTATGGTTTTCCTGCATTGCCTATTTCGTCTGACAGCGCCAAAACAGAGCAGTTCAGTTATTATGCATCATTGATGTACAAACAAAAGAACGGTTTTAATCTTGATTTGGGCAGCAGATGGAATCATCATAATATTTATGGCAGCAATTTTACTTCTTCGGTAAATCCGTTTTTCCTTTTTGGAGAACATTATAAAGCTTACGCAAATCTTTCTTCCGGCTATCGCGTTCCATCCATTTACCAATTGTATTCAGAATATGGCAACAGGAATCTGAAACCGGAAGTAACAACCAGTTTAGAAATTGGCGGGCAATACTTTTCGGACAAAATAAGCGGAAGAATAACCGGCTTTAGGAGGGATGGCAGAGACGTTTTTTATTTTTATACCGATCCGGTTTCTTATGTGAGTAAATATATTAACGCCGACAAACAAAATGACTATGGAATTGAAACGGAAGCAAGCATTTATTTTTCAAAACAATTTTCAGCTTCTTTAAATTATACTTATGTAGATGGAAAAATAGCAACAACCAATGCAACCGGAAAAGATACTTCTTATTTCAATTTGTACAAAAGACCAAAAAATGTTTTGAATATTTTTTTGAATTATCAGCCAATTAAAGATTTGTTTTTTTCCGCAACATTCAAAGCTGTGAGCAAAGCGTTTGAACCACAATACAACGGCCCTTCTTATGAATTAAAAGGATATTATACTTTAGGCCTTTACGGCCAATACAATTTTAATAAAGCCATTAATATTTTTGCTGATTTTCAAAACATAACAGATCAAAAATATTTTGTAACACGTGGATTTACAACCAAAGGCTTTAATTTTAATGCAGGAGTAAAAATGCGATTGTAACTTTTGAATTTGTGATAAAATTGTTTTCAATAGTTTTGAGAAAAAATGGATGCTGAGCTTTTCCAACATTTCAAAAACTGAATTAATAACCATTACATTCACGTTATTTGCTGTTATAGATATTCTAGGCTCTATTCCGGTGCTGATTTCGCTGAAAGATAAGATGGGCGGACAAATACGGTCACTACTGGCAACAATTGCATCAGGCACGTTGATGATTTTGTTTTTATTTGTAGGGGAACAATTTTTAAATCTTCTTGGCCTTGATGTTCATTCATTTGCAGTAGCCGGAAGTATCGTAATTTTTATTATTGGTCTGGAAATGATCCTTGGCGTTGACTTTTTTAAACAGGAAAACAACCCAAAAAGCGGAAGTATGGTTCCTATTGCATTTCCTTTGATCGCCGGTTCTGGAACACTTACCACAATTATGTCTTTAAAAGCCGGCTATCATGATATCAATATTCTGCTGGGTATTTTGATCAATTGCGTTGTGATTTTTATTGTTTTAAAATCTTTGAATTGGGTAGAAAAGGTTTTAGGGCCAAGTGGATTGTCGGTAATCAGAAAATTTTTTGGAGTAATATTAATTGCTATTGCTGTTAAAATATTTGGAAGTAATATTGCAGCTTTTGGAGCATGAAGTTTAAAATTTTGGTCTCGTAGTACAATGGATAGTATAAGAGTTTCCGAAGCTCCAGATCCAGGTTCGATTCCTGGCGGGACCACAAAAATTATCAAACGATGTTTTTTGCTTATGTTTTAAAAAGTATTCACCATAATTATTTTTAAAGGCCACTCTAAGGATTTAACGGCTCGGTTGCAACAGCATAATTGTGGCATGACCGAATCCATTCGGCCTTATATTCCTTTTGAAATTGTTTATTTTGAAGAGTTTGATACAGAAAGGGAAGCAATTGAAAGAGAAAAATATTTTAAAACAGCTGCCGGACGTCGGTTTCTGAAAACCAAGACGTTTCAAACATAGATGCTCTCGTAATACAATGCCCGCCCCGCTGAACGCTGTTCGGACGGGGATAGTATAAGAGTTTCCGAAGCTCCAGATCCAGGTTCCCTGCCCGAATGACTTCTGTCAGGCGGGGATTCCTGGCGGGACCACAGATTTATTTCTTTTAAATCCTTTCGGCAAAGAAAGAAATGCCGCCATTTCCTGTTTTCAAAACTGACAACTTTCGTAAATTTGCAGTGATTAAGTGAATATGGTGATGTTCACTTTTTTATTTTCATAAAAATTTAATTACTCAAAAATTATGTTTGAATCGTTAAGCGACCGGCTTGATACCGCGTTTAAAAACCTGAAAGGACAAGGAAGAAT